>Ga0306920_100012011_pt1 | contig 11742 bp, 10 predicted proteins | sample flu12Cox44000170_FD_204666 | JGI IMG/M metagenome (GOLD analysis project Ga0306920, IMG submission 204666) | Lab enrichment of tropical soil microbial communities from Luquillo Experimental Forest, Puerto Rico - flux4day.12C.oxic.44.000.170 (v2)... | ecosystem: Environmental > Terrestrial >...
TTCGCCGCTTTTGGCTCCGCCGGGCGAAGACAGCGCGGCGGGGGTAAGGGTTTTCGGGCGCGCGGAGCGGATCGGCATTTCACCCTAACCATCGACTTTGCTACGGGAGCGACCGGCGGCAAGCAGCGATTGTCGCTTGCTCCTGACGAATGGCTTGACGTGACGATCCCTGCGGGGATTGACGATGGTCAGGTATTGCGTCTTCGGGGGAAGGGCGGGCTAGGCTTTGGCGGTGGCCAAGCCGGCGATGCTCTGATCGAGGTGCATGTCGCGCCACATCCGCTGTTCCGCCGTGACGGAGACAATATTCTGCTCGAACTGCCGGTCAGCCTCGCAGAGGCGGTGCTCGGGGCAAGAGTTTCGGTGCCGACCGTCACTGGGCCTGTGACCATGACGATACCCAAGGGCTCTGATGCCGGTCGGCAATTGCGTCTGCGCGGCAAGGGGATTCCGAAAAAATCCAACCCGGGAGACGAAATCGTCACTCTGAAGGTGGTCGTTGGGCACAGTTCCGATCCGGAATTGGCGGAATTCCTCGAAAAATGGTCATCGCAGCACCCCTTCGACCCACGGCAAGGGATGCCATCTGCATGATTGCATTCGAAGACCTGCTTCTTCGCGTAAACGGGCTCGAGCAGCGCGAACTCACCCGTTGGATCGAGAACCGTTGGGTGTTGCCCGATCGGCGCAACGATACCTGGCTTTTCCACGAAGTCGATGTCGCCCGCGTCGAACTGATCCTCGAGATCCGCCACGAGTTCGCGATCGATGACGAGGCGTTGCCTCTTTTCCTCGGCCTTCTCGACCAGATCTATGATCTTCGGCGGCAGCTGCGTCGAATGTGCGATGCGCTGGCGGCTCAACCGCCCGAGGTGCAAGCGGGAGTTCGCAAAGCTTTACCCCCCTTGGCCGGACCGGCGGTGTCACAGGATTGACGCGGTCGCTCTTGGCGTATCGGAAGGAGCCGCTTTACAAAGTCTGAAATCGTGCCCGGGCGGCCCGCTCGATTGCGGCAGCGATGAGCCGATCGATGTTGAGGCGATGACGGATGAGCTCGAGAACCCGGAGCTCCTCCTGCGTTGCTTCACCGTCGGCAGCAACGAGGTCACAGGCGATCGCATAGGCGGTTTCCCGGAGCTTCGCCGGCAGCGCCGCCTTGATCGCCTTCAAGGTCTCTTCAAGCCCATCCTCGCGGCCGATGAGATCAGTACAATCGTTGAGCACCGGAGGTAATTCTCCGCGATCAAAATCACGGAAAACCGGGAGATCCTCGACGATGTCACCGATGATGCGCAACTCCGCGTCGGGCATATCGCTGTCGGCTGCCGAGACGATGACCATCGTGTAGATCAGTGCGCGATGGTGGTCGAGCATGCAAGCTCCTCTTGGTTGCCCGGCTGAGAAATCAAAACCGTACGGCGCCTGTCAAGCCAGATCGGGGGGACAGATCCGAGGGGGCGAGAAACCGGGTAGTCGCTTCGGCCGCATGCGCCAGCGGCACGCGGGCGATCGGAACTCCATCGGGAAAGGCGGCGAGGAGGCGCGAAGGCACTGCGCGGTCGAGCACGACGAAGATGCCGCGATCATCGGCGCGGCGGATCAGCCGGCCATAGGCCTGACGCAACCTCAGCCGGGCAATCCGGTCGGCATATTCTGCACCGCCGAACACCGGTTTGCGGGCCCGATGCAGAATGTCGGGACGCGGCCAGGGAACGCGATCGAACACTAGAAGGCGCAATGAGCGCCCTGGAACGTCGACACCGTCGCGCACCGCATCGGTGCCGAGGAGACATGAGTCCTCCTCAGCGCGAAAGATGTCGACGAGGGTCGCGGTCGACATCGCGTCGACATGCTGGGCGAGCAGTATGAGGCCGCGGGCCTCGAGAGCGGGAGCGATGCGCTGATGAACGGCGCGCAGCCGCGCGATTGCGGTGAAGAGGCCGAGCGCGCCACCGCCCGACGCCGCGAACAGCGCCGCGTAGGCCGCCGCGACTTGCCCAATATCCTCGCGCGGGACGTCGGTGATCATGAAGATCCGGGTCTGAGCGGCGTAATCGAAGGGTGAGGCAATCCGGGTCGACGCTGGGCTTGCGCGCAAATGCCGCAAACCGGTCCCGGCTTCCGCGCCGCGCCACGCCAGTTCGGGTTCGGACGCACCGTCGGTCAAAGTCGCCGAGGTCACCACAAAGCCATGAGCGGGCTGCGCTACCAACGCGACAAATGGGATACCGGGGTCGACCCAGTTCCGATTCACCCCGACATCGCTCTCTAGCCCTTCGATCCGATCGAGAGCAAACCACTCGACACTGTCGGAGCGGGGCGCGGAGCCAAGATCGCGCAGCAACCGGACCCATGCGCCCAGCTGGAGCTCAGCGCGCCGATCGAGGCTGCGGACCGTCGCGTCGAGACGCTGTCGCAGTCCAGGCTCGGGTGGATTCTCCGGATCCTCGAGACGGGTCCGCATTATTTGAGACAGTTGGTTCAGAGCGGTTGTCAGGCGTTCGAGACCCTGAGCAAGCGACAGCGCTGTCTCGACCAGCCCTTCGACCGGCGGCCGCGCCTCGGCTTGCAGACCATAGCCGGTATCGGCCAGCACGGCTCGCGCTAGCACCTGCCGGCGTACGAGTACTAGGAATTTCTCGAAGCCTTGATGCCCGCGTCCGTCGACGATCCGTTGTGCCCACCCCTCTCCAGGGAGAACGCGGGAGGCCGTGAGAACATCGATCAGCGCCTTCACGCCGTCCTCGTCGCCTTCGACGAGATCACCGACGCGACGCCGTAGACCTCTCGCGCGCGAGCGCCCGCCGGTCTCCGCGCCGATGATCCAGCGGCGCAACTCGCGCCCTTCCTGGCCGGACAGACGAGTGGAGAACGCACTGTCCGCGGCCTCCAGGAGGTGATGTCCCTCATCGAACACATAGCGAGTCGGCACCGTTGCATCGTCGAGCTTGCCGAGAGCCGCCTGCGTCATGACCAGGGCATGGTTGGCTACGACGATGCGCGCGTGACGCGCCTGGCGGACGTTCTTCTCGACAAAGCAGCGGCGGAAATGTGGGCAGGCGGAGTGAATACACTCGCCACGGCGATCGGCGAGCCAGCCGACTCGTCCTCGGCCGATCAGCTCAGCAAGCCAACCCGGAAAGTCGCCGGCGACCAAATCGCCAGCGTCGGTTGCGGTGATCCAGCGCGCGATCAGCCCCAAATGGCCGGCAGGCCTACCCGGACGGCCCATTGCGGCGCCGACCGCGTCCTCGTAATTCAACAAACACAAAAAATTCTCTCGCCCTTTGCGAATGACGACTCGGCGGCGCTTGACGTCGGGATCGGGATACAGTCGGTCGAGTTCACCCGATATCTGCGTCTGCAGGTTGCGGGTAAAGGTCGAGATCCACACAGACCCGCGGTTTTTCTCCGCCCACAAGCTCGCGGCGGCGATATATCCGAGGGTCTTCCCAACACCCGTTCCCGCTTCGGCAAGAACGGCCCGCGGCCGATCGGGCTCATCGCGCGGCGCAAATGCAGGGGTGAGTGCCGCGGCGTAATCGGCTTGTTGCGGTCGGGGCTCGGAAGCAGTGCCAAGCAGCAAGGCCAGCTGCGAGCGAGCCTCCTCCGGTCGCACCGGCTCGTTACCGGGAGGAGGTGCGGGCGTCGGCTCCGACCATTCTCCGAGGTGCGACCAGGCACGAAGGCCTGCCGTTCGCTGCAATACGCCAGGCTCGCAGGATGGGAGAGCCGCAAGCACTGCCGGGCCCCAAAGCCAACCGCTGCTGTCCATCGCCTCCGCGATCGCGCGCACCTCGGGATCAACTTCCTCTCCGAGGCCCTCGAGCAGGGCGCGGGCCGCGGTAGCCAGAGTGACGCATGTTTCCGGCATGCTGTATGGAGGCGAGAGGCCGAGAGCCGCGGAGAGACCACGCGGCGTCGGCACACAGAATTGCGCTGGGTGGGCAAATGCGAAGAGTTCCAGCAGGTCGAGTGCTGGAAAGCCGGAGGTATTGAGCCGCCGTGCCACCGCCCGAGTGTGACAGACCATCGGCGCCTCGCACTCGACCCTGCTGCGCGCCTCGGCATGGGAGAGCGCCTCGACCTCTCCATCAGAGTTGAGCCACAGCGCCTCGTGGAAGCCCGCGACAAGCACCGGAACTCTGGGGACCAGCACTCGCTGGACGTGGTCGCGATCGCTTCGGGACATTTCCGCAATGATCTACCACATCTACCTGGCTCCGGCAGCTGATAGGCCGGTCAGTCTCTGCGAGCGCCGCGTCTGGCCTCGCCAAACGTTTCGGCCTACAAAACTGCCTGAGTGACTGGTAGTGATGCCTAATTTTTACTCACTGATACGGCCGGTTTTACGCCGGCTTCCCGCCGAAGCGGCGCGAGATTTAACCCTGCGAGCGCTTGAACTCGGTTTGGATCGGTTCATGGTTGAACGCGCATCGCAGCAGCAACTCGACCCGCCGATCTTGGCGCAGCGTCTTTGGGGCTTAGACTTCCCGAATCCGGTCGGGCTCGCCGCCGGCTACGACAAGGATGGCCGCGTCTCCGAGGCGATGCGGCGATTGGGCTTTGGCTTCGTCGAGGTCGGGACAGTCACGCCGCACCCGCAGGCTGGTAATCTGAAACCGCGGGTGTTCCGCCTCGAAGAGGACCAAGCGATTGTCAACCGCATGGGCTTCAACAGCGATGGGCTCGACGTTGTCGTGGACCGGCTGTCGCGGCGGCGTAGCCCGGGAGTGATCGGGGTAAATCTGGGGAAGAACCGCGACAGTCAAGATGCCGTGGCCGATTACGCCTTGGGCATCCGCCGCATGGCGAAGCTGTCTGACTACCTCGTCGTCAACATTTCCTCGCCGAACACTCCGGGGCTACGGGATTTGCAGCGCCGCGGGAATCTCGAAGCGCTGTTGCGCGCGCTCACTCGAACGCGCGAGGAGAGTGGGCACGGGGTGCCATTGCTTGTCAAAATCGCACCCGATCTCACTCGACCAGAACGCGAAGATATCGCCTCGATCGTGCTTGACGCCCGGATCGACGGGCTTATCGTCGCGAACACGACGGTGGACCGCACGGTAGGCCTCGTCAGCCCCTATGCGAAAGAAGCAGGCGGGCTCAGCGGGCGTCCGCTGTTTGCCTCCTCAACCGCCCTTCTCTCAGACATGTACCGATTGACCCAGGGGCGCATACCGCTGATCGGCGTCGGCGGGATCGCAAATGCCGCCGACGCCTTCGCAAAAATCCGCGCCGGGGCTTCTTTGGTGCAACTGTACACGGCGCTTGTTTTCGCAGGCCCCATTCTCGTGAGCGAGATCAAGAGAGGGCTCGTCAGCCTGCTTGGCGTGAATGGTTTTTCGTCAATCGCCGCCGCCGTTGGAACTGGGACGCGCCACGCGCCGCCGCCCGAATTCGCTAGACCGGTAGGGGCGGGGCCTCGTCCTAACGCTATTGCTCGCCTGCGGCCGTCGTCTCATTAATGCCCCGAGCAGCCTCGACTAAGCGTTCGAACTCGGATCGCGTTTCGCAGAGATGGATATCGCAACCTGGATCGCGCCGCGCTTCGGCGATCAGCGCGCGTTGATCGTATCGCGCGGCGTCAAGCCGGAGGTATCGAAACGAAGACCTCAACCCATCGGTAATAGTAAAGGTATCGTAACTATAGCCACCATTTCGCTCAAGCAGTGGTCCAATGAGCATCTTCATATCGATCACGTTCTCCTCGTCTAAGCGGAATAAGCGCGGCAATCCCCGTGCCAAGCGCTCTCGCCGATTCCTACCAAAACGAGCGTCCGTTTCTCGACCTGCCGCGGGCCGACGCTCCGTCAGCGCCCGCTCACCAAACGTGCCCCTTGCAAACGATGTTCCGTTAAGTTTGAAAACATTCAGTAAACGAGGGATCTTTTGGAGAGCCCTCGTTATCAGTATGTGTCACTACCACTAAGCCGGAGCTCCATGATAGTTCAGGTCATCGGCGGTCTGCGCGAACTGGCGCCACACTATGACGGGTTCATTCTGGATCTGTGGGGTGTAATTCATGACGGCGTTGCGCCGATGCCTGGCGCCGTGGATTGTCTTCGCTCCTTAATGGAGAGCGACAAACGGATCATTTTGCTGTCGAACGCACCTCGGCGAGCCGATGACGTCGTCAGGCGAATCACCCGTATTGGAGTGCCCGCTGGACTCTACCATCACGTCATGTCGTCGGGAGAGGAGGCATGGCAGCATCTTCGTCGGCGCGACGATCCGTTCTATGCTGCGCTCGGCTGGCGCTGCTTGCACATTGGCTCGGAGCGCGACATCGAAATTCGCCACGGGCTCGACCTGGAATTCGTCGATACCGCGGAGGAGGCTGAATTTGTCCTCAATACCGGGCCGGCGGGATGGGACGACCGGCTCGAGGATTATGAACCGATTCTGCAGCTAGCACTCGATCGTAATCTCCCGATGATCTGCGCCAATCCGGACATTGTCGTCATGCACGGCAACCAGCTTGCGCTCTGCGCCGGCGCATTGGCGAAGTGGTACGAAGAGGCTGGCGGTCGAGTGCGCTGGCACGGCAAGCCGTTTCGTTCTGTCTATGACACCTGTGTCGAGCTTCTGGGGATCGACGATTGCTCACGGATACTGGCGGTCGGCGATAGCGTGCGCACCGATATTGCCGGTGCCGCCGGGGCCGGGATCGACAGTTTCCTGATCGCCGACGGTATCCATGCCGAAGAGTTCGGAACCGCGGGCGATCGGGCGCCCGATCTCGAGCGAATCGAGGCGGTTCTTCGTGCGGGTGCTTATAATCCCGTTGGTGTCGCCCGAAGGTTCACTTGGTGACGCGCCCTAATGGGCGCTCTTGTGGAGGATCGTCTCATGCAAGCCCGTCTCGTAGTCGAAACCGGCCGAGGTTAGGACGACGCCATCGGGGTACATCGAGCGGATCAACCCCTTCCGCTCCAGAGCCACCCAAACTGCGGGATTATGAAGTCCGCTCGCGTCTCTTGTGGCGACAACGGCGTCGCCGAGATGGAAATGGTCGCCATGCGGATCGGGCGGGCGAACCACAATGGTACCGGGTTCCTTCCCTGGACCAGAATATTCGCCAAGCCGGGCGAGCTCCTGGAACAATGTCAGAGTCTTGAGCTGCAACGGATTGAGACGAAGTGGGTTTCTCTTTATCGGCATCGGGCTCTGGTTAGACAAGTATATACGGCAAAGCTAAGGCAGCTGAGCGGATCTCAGTCGTCAAGTCCCATTACTGGACTTGATTGGGCGCCGCCGGTTCTTGGATATCGAACGGGTCCGTTCGACGATACGCGCGTTTCGGTCCCGCGCGATATCGGAGGTCGTATTGCCCCAACAGAGGCTTCCGACAAGCGGGAGATGATCGGACGCAAGGCGCGCAAGCGGGCTCCGATAAACCGAGACGTCATGCAACATCGCAGGTCCGCCAGCGTATATCCTGTCTAACGCCAGCACTGGCAACCAGGATGGAAAGGTACGTTCGGCGGCGCTCGGTCCGAGCCGCTGATCGAAGAGCCGGATAGCACCGGTCCGGCCGCGCCATTCGTTCAAATCGCCCATGAGAAGCACCGCATTGGCTTTGTGGCGATCGGTAGTCGTGCTTTCACCAAGTGCCGCCATCAGCCGATTAGCCTGCAACTGCCGCTCAGCGGCGCGCAGGCCAAAATGCGTTGCAATGACGCGCAAGGCCCGGTCGCCGACTTTTAGATCGGCATCGATTGCCCCACGCGGCTCATGATATGCGACGGTGAGGTCGAGCGAACGAGCGGAGAGCACCGGGAGCCGGGTTAGAATGGCATTGCGAAACCGCCTTCGATGATCGTCGATGCCGGCGCCGAGAATCACCCGGCAGCCGATGGCCGCTGCCAAATACGCCCACTGATCAGCCGGCTGTCCAATGCTAGGGCGAGCGTCCACCTCTTGCAGGCAAGCGATGTCGGCGTCGATCTCACGAAGGACTGCGACGATGCGATCGGGATCATAGCGCCGATCGACGCCAATGCAGGTATGTATGTTGTAGGTGCAAATCCGAACCGAAGACAGATCCCCGGGAGCGGGAACGGGAGCGAGGGCTGTAGCGCGCTCATCCGTCATCAAGGGCGCCAGCTCTCGGGCACCTGAAAATGTTTCCAACACGTTTTTAAAGTCTCACCTTGCGATAAAAATCCGAATTAGCCCATCCGCACGCGGTGTCGGCGAGAGCTCGACAGGTAATTCATTCGGGCCGGGATGCAACCGTTTTGAGTTTAGCGCCGGGAATTGAGCACGCAGAATCGAGCCCAAAACAAAGAGCTTTGACGATAATCACGAATCCGCCGTCCAAAAACTGCCCTCGAGAGGGACGAGGGCAAGCTCACGCTGCCCACTCTAGCGTCCAGCCGCAAGCCGGTTCTCATGGACCCGCAGATGGCAGGCCGCGACCGTCAACACTGGCGTTGCTATCCTAAAAGCCCGGGCGCGCCGCAGCATGTCCCCCAAGATGGCCTCGGCCTCAGTGCGCTGCCCTGCCTCGAGGTCGCGGCGCATCGAAGCATTGGTGTTGCTGTCCCGCTCGGTCAGCATCGCTCGACACTGCTCTCGGTGCCGCTGGCATGGGGCGAAACCCGAAGCGATAGCCACTGCCTCGCACTCGGAGAGCAACTCAAGCATCAAGCTCTCCCCATCCTCAGCCGCGATGATTTCGCCAACCGAACCCCGCATCAGACAATTCATGCCGGCAAGCGAGGTGATCATGACGAACTTTTCCCACATGTCGAGGAGGATATTGGCGCTCGCCCGGGCCTCGAATCTCGCCGCAAGAAACGTCTCGGCGATTGCCTCTACACGGGCATTGACCCGGCCGGAGCGCTCGCCAAAGCTAATGCCGTGTACCTGGTTGAGGTGACGGATGATCCCTTCCGCGGTCAGGGTAGCGCTGATATAGGCGACCCCGCCAAGGATGCGCTCCTGTCCGAAAGCGGCATCAAGGCGGTCAAGATGGCCGAGCCCGTTGAGAACCGGCAATATCGCTGTCGCGGGCCCGACCGCTGGGCGGATGGTGGCAATAGCCTGATCGAGATCATAGGCCTTCGCCGTCAGTAGCACGGTATCAAAGCTTCCAGGGAGAGCATCCTCGGTTGCGATCTGAACCGGCAGGTGCAAATCGCCCGCCGGGCTTTCTATCAACAATCCGCGCTCTTTCAATGCGGCGGCGCGGGCGGGACGCACGAGAAAGGTTACATCCGCCGCCGCCTCTACCAGCCGGCCGCCGAAATAGCCGCCGACCGCTCCGGCACCGAGCACGAGGATCCTCATAACGTCGACCAGGCCGTTCGCTATCCCGGGCGGCCGGTGACCAGTGCCAAGCCGCGCAACACGTCCACGGCCTCACTTAATTGCTCGTCATCCGCAGAACCTATCTCCCCGGTTGTAACAGAAGAGGCTTTACTTGCCTTGGTAAGGGCACTCGCTCCTACGGCGGGTCTGGCACTATCCTCTGGGTCCCTTGGAGCAATCGGGTCGATATTCTTTAAGGCGCCCCTGAGATCGGCCTCGCGGCGCCCATAGCCTTGCGCGAGCTTTGCGAGCTTGAGCGGCATCACTGTCAGATCAGGATCAAGCCCCTTCCCTTGGATCCGTCGGCCGGTCGGCGTCATGAAACGGGCGGTCGTGAGCCGGATTGCGCCGTTTCCCGGCAGCGGGATTAGACTCTCGATCGAACTTTCACCATAACTCCTGGTTCCGAGCAGAACCGCCCGGCGATTATCCTGCAAGCAGCCGGCGACAAGCTCTGCTTCGCGCGCCGTACCGCCATTTATGAGAGCTACGACCGGTAATCCTCGTGCAGCATCGCCCGGAGTGGCGCTGATCCGCCTGACGCTGGCGGAGGTGCGGCCTTTGACGACGACAATGTCTCCCTTATCGATGAATGTATCGGCAACTGCGACCGCTGCATCAAAGCTACCCCCCGGGTTGTTCCGCAAATCGAGAATGAAGCCAATCAGTTTGCCGTCAGGGCGTTGCTGCAGATCGTGGATCGCGCTGGCAAGTTCTGCCGGGGTCGCGACATCAAAGCCGGCCACTCTCAGATATCCGATATTCCCTGACTCGACCCGTGATGCAACCGTCCGAAGCTTGTAAGGCCCGCGCGTGAGCTTAACACTGAGTGGCCTTTCGTTGCCGCGGCGCCAGCTTAATTCGACCTCACCCCCGGCAGGCCCAAGCAATTTTTGTTCCGCCTCTTCCAATGTCAGTTCGTAGGCCGGCAAACCGTCGATTGCGGCGATGAGATCGCCGGGCCTGATCCCGGCTCGTGCCGCAGGCGATCCGTCTTGCGGGGAAATTACCTTGAGTTGACCGTTCTCGATCGTTACCACCAGTCCGAGGCCGGCCTGTCCCTCGTTAGCCTGCGTCCGCATGGTCCTTAACGCAGCTTCACTGACGTAGCTCGAACGGACGTCAAGGCCGGACAACATTCCGGCAATCGCCGCTCCGATCAGCTTCGCCTCGCCTACTGGTTCTACAGCGTCCTCGCGTATGCGGTTATAGGCTTCGGTAAACAAATTCAACTGATCGTAGCCAGCCCCCTTGCCGCTCTTCGCTTCCACGGAGCTTGCGCCTGTGACGAGCAAGATGGCCACCATGACCGGAGGCAGAAATTTTCGCATCGCACCGCCATCTCCGCCAAACCGGCTGCACATTAGCCCAGGTGGCAGGCGGTTGTAATCCCTTCGAGGGAGCGCGACTTTAGGACTACGGTGCCCTCCAACAGCGTTTGACCATTATGCTCGATAGAAAGCATGTTGCCTTTCCCGGCCGCCTTGTGATCGTCGGTTTTGGCAGCATCGGCCAGGGTGTTCTGCCCTTGTTGCTGCGCCATCTAGAGATCGATCCCAAGCAGATCACCATCATCACTGCCGAGCCTCGCGGACACAATGTCGCGGCTGAATTCGGCATTCGCTTTATCCAAAATGCCCTGACCCGGGACAACTACCGCGTCCTCTTGGAACCCCAGCTCAGGAGAGGCGATTTTCTGCTCAACGTTTCGGTCGATGTGTCGAGCGTCGCTCTGATCACGCTGTGTCAGGAAAAGGGTGCGCTCTATTTGGACACTTGCATCGAACCTTGGCCAGGCGGCTATACCGATCCCAGCCTGACGCCATCCGCGCGTTCGAATTACGCGCTGCGCGAGAGCGCGCTGACTCTTCGTTCGCGATTCGCTGATGGGCCGACGGCAGTGTTAACACATGGCGCCAACCCTGGCCTCGTCTCGCATTTCGTCAAGCAGGCGCTGATCGATCTTGCCCGAGACGCGGGTATCGGCCGCGTGACGCCAGCCAGTCGCATCGACTGGGCGTGCCTCAACGAACGGCTCGGTGTCAAAGTTATTCACATCGCTGAACGAGACACGCAGGTCTCGCCAATTCCCAAGGAGCCAGGCGAATTCGTCAACACCTGGTCGATCGACGGGTTTGTCAGCGAAGGCTCGCAGCCCGCCGAACTCGGGTGGGGGACGCACGAACGGCATTTCCCCTCGGACGGATTCCGCCATGATTTTGGCTCCGGCGCGGCGATCTATCTGTTGCGGCCTGGAGCAGCAACGCGCGTCCGCAGCTGGACTCCGCTGGAGGGCCCCTACCACGGTTTTCTCATCACCCATGGGGAGGCGATCTCAATCGCTGATTATTTAACCCTCAAAGACGGTGAAGGTGTCCGAAGCCGCCCGACCTGTCACTACGCTTACCACCCCTGCGACGA
>Ga0306920_100012012_pt1 | contig 11742 bp, 17 predicted proteins | sample flu12Cox44000170_FD_204666 | JGI IMG/M metagenome (GOLD analysis project Ga0306920, IMG submission 204666) | Lab enrichment of tropical soil microbial communities from Luquillo Experimental Forest, Puerto Rico - flux4day.12C.oxic.44.000.170 (v2)... | ecosystem: Environmental > Terrestrial >...
CACACTCAATGATCTGATACCTAGCAGCCGTCATCGCGGCGTCCCTCCTACTCCGTACTTGACCATGTTGACGAGCTTGGTGGCAAGCTCGGGCTCCGTAATGAACTTCCGATCTTTCGGCAGCTTGCCTTCATCGCAGTCCCAGGCGCCGACATCAAATTCATCCTCCATGAAGTGATCGAGGCCGGGCACAGTGACAGTGACATCGTAGTCATTCCACGTGAACTCTTTCGCTCCGCGATACTGCATCTTTACGACGGTGCCGTCTTCCTTGGTGTAGGGCGCGACGACATGGAAGATCCTCACACGATGCCCCTTCGAGTTGGTCACGTAGTCGCGGTCTTTGAAGAAGTAAGACATGCGCCTGGAGTCGACGTTAAACACCGCGGCGATATCGTTCTTTTGGACTTTCACACGGACGTCGCCATAATGCGCAAACTCAACTGCCTGCACGAGCATGGTGAACAGATGGCAGAGATGGGTGCTGGGATCGAGCCCCCACTGTGATGCCCAGTCTCCGTATTCCTCCGGGAAATGCCAATGATGATCAGGTATCTCGAAATGCCCCAGGCCGCGCTTCACCTTGATCGAGATCATCTGGGTTTTGCAGGTCCGCAGCAGCTGGATGTGGGTGCCGGCAGGATCGATATAGACGGCAAACTCGGTCGGGCTTCCCCACTTGACCTTTGGGTTATCCGATCGATCCCACCACACAACGACCTTGTACAGGTCGCCTGCTCCGACCGGCTGACAGTAGCCGGGACGCTTGCTGTACTTCATGTAGTACAGGAAGCGCGGGATGATCCACTTCGCAAACCGTCCGCTGTTGTCCTTGTGCTGCGCTTCCCATGCCTCTGCTCGCGGGTTAGCGCCATAGGCGACGCAGCCGAATGCCGGCCTCTCTCTTTTGAACATCGAAGGTAGATAGATCTGCTTCCTGTAGCTCTCGATCTCCTCGGGCGTCATCTTGTGGATGTCGTCGTGCTCCAGGCCGCGCTTGGTCATGCCCGTTGCCATGTATGGCAACAGCTGCATGCCGGTCTGCTTGTAGTGGCCATAGGCTGAGGGATCGAGCTTCTTCATTCGCTTAAGATAAAACTCATAGCGCGGCAGCTGGTCAGTCAGCGTATCGCGAAAATTGAACTGTCCGTAAAACTCGGACTCCTCGTAGAGCACCTCGGGCTGGGCTTCATCTTCGTCATAGTGCTCCGAGATGAAGAAGTTCGCCGGCTCGGGGCGCTTCATGACATCCGTCGTTGGCACAGCCGGCGCCTTAGGCTTCCGCGGTCCGCGCTTGATGGGTGTGGGCTTCTCTCCCTTCGGCTCGACCCATTTATCGAATTTCATTCGGGCCTTCTCTAGCCGGCGGTACTCTGAGTTAGCGGCTCTTCGTTCTGCGCGCGTCATTGTGGACGCCGGCTTCGATGAGTCCATCGTGGATGCCGGCTTTGATGAGCCCGGCACCTCATAGCCTGCGCCCAGGCGATCGTCATCCTCCGGCGGCGGCAGTCTGCGGATCGGCGGTGATGTCGGCATGTCCGGCTGCCGGAACATCGCTCGAAGCCAAACCGAGCACAAATGCACAAAATATTCGATGGCGCTCATCTCATAGGTCTCCAGTGGTCATGACATAGGCTTATCGCCAGGGAAGTCGGACTTTGCTTTATCCTGTTCTCTGGCTTTCTTTTTGCGCAGCAGCTGGGCGCGCGCCTCCTCGAACCGCAGGGCCGGGATGTCGACCAGGGAGTCGACCTTGAGCATGGCGCAGAAGCGGGCGAGATCCGCGCCGGCCTCCTCTGCCAGCTTGATCAACTCGGCATGCTGCTCGGGGCTGAGCGTAGGCTGTGGCTCGCGCCTGGGGCCGCCGTCGTCATCCTCGCCCCTCGTGACAATATTCAGCAGCAGGAAAGCGGTATATCGCTTGCCGTAGCTGTTCGTGCTTCCGACCGCCTGCACAGGGTTCTTTGATCCCGTCGCGTCATGCTGCAGGGTGATGGTCGTTTCCTCCCGATGCCCGCTGCGAGCCAGCACGCCGGTCACGGTAATGCGCCCGTCAGCTGCGAGGCCTGTTCTGAACGAGAGGGAAAAAAGATACTTGCGCAAGATGGGCCGCAGCACATCCATGACGTCTTCCCAGCGCGGATAGGCGGTCGACTGCTCGATCACGCCCGTCCTTTCCCCGGTCTTCGGGTCCTTTTTGCGGATGACGAGCCGGCCGTTGCGGTCGACCTCCGGAAGCTCCGCCTGCATCTCCGCCAGCGCGTTATCAAAAGCGATGCGCGCAGCGCGATCCTCCATGTGCTCTTTCAGCGTCACGAGCTTTTCGAATTTCGCGACATTCATACGTGGATCGGCAGCCGCTTTGATGATGGCGTCGTCATACTGCTGGCTGGTAGTGATCGGCACGACCTTGCCGCGGCTTCCGGCCCCATAAGGGTTCGCGATCGTTATAGCTTTCGTTGTCCTCTTAACCATGCCTCACCTCCTATTTGTTCGTAATTGTCAGCCGCCATCATGGCGGCCCTGAGGCTGATCGTTCGGATCGCCCCGCCGCAGATGCCGCCCTGGGGTCCATTCTCGCCAACCCACCACAATGGCATGTTGTCGGCGCCGTCAAATATCGTCAGGAAGCCCCGTCCGCAGAGGTCACAGATGGTGACCTTTTGAGTTAGCGCGTCCGTCGTTTCGCCGATCGTTGGAAGGGTCGCGAGCAGATCCTCGACTTCTGCGCAGATGATGGGCTCTCCAGCTTGCGGAATTTTTTCGCCAGCCATGTATCTGATCCTTTGCTCGTGACAGTTCGTTCTGCGCCGGGCTGTCGTCCAGTAGTCTTGTGAAGGTGATCATCTCTACCCCGGTAGATGAGATAGCGAGGATCATTAGCATCAGGTATGTACCGGCCTGTACGCCGAGATGTGCGTCGTAATACCAGAGCCGGATCATGGTCTAGTTCATAGGGCTGACCGCGGAATAGCCGATCGAGCAGCCACCTTACCTTGCCCAGCTGGGTGCGGTCATCACAGTAAAAATGATACTGTTCGACGAAGATCTCGCGCTCCTCCTCCGAGGTGAACCTAGAAACGTCAAAGGCCTGCCGTTCGAGAACGGCAAGCCTGACTTTGACGGGTATGTAGGGACGTCTCAACGAGTTACCCCCTTCGTCCGGAAGCCGATCTCCGCGCCGCGCAGCTGCCGCACGTGACCGGTGGCCTTGGCGAAGCCGCGCAAGGCTTTCTCAAGCTCTGCGTCCGTGAAGTACGGCAGCAGGGCCGCGATATCCAGCTGGTTACGATCGACCAGCACGGCGTACCCTTCGCGTGCCGACGTCAGGGTGACACCGCCACCGTTGGCGTCGTTGCCGCGCACCCGCACCAACTCGGCCGGCTTGACCAAGGTGGCCAAGTGGGCCTCCTGAGCCTTGACGGCCGCCAGATCGGCCTCGGCCTGGGCCTGGGCCTGCTTGCGGGCAGCTTCCGCCGCTTCAGCAGCGCGCTCCAGCTTGCTCGCTTCGGACCGAGCGCGCGCCAGAGCACGTTCTGCCTCCTGAGCCTCTTCCTGCAGCTTGCGCAGCCGGGCCTGCTCGATCGCAGCAAGACGCTGTGCCTCGCGGCGCTCGGCGTCCAGGCGGGCCTGTTCGGCGATCCGCTTCTGGTCCTGGTAGGCGTCGATCCTGTTCTGCAGGACGTCAGCCGCACCGGGCTTCGCCGCGCGATCGTTCTTGTTGCGCTTCGCCAGCTTGTCCCGGAGATCGAAGAAGAAGGTATCCACGCCCTGCTCCGCCCTCAAATAGGGCTGCTTTTCGGCGACGCGGAAGGCCTCGACGCGCTTGTCGAGATCGCGCAGCTGCTTGATCACGGCGCCAAGCTGCACTGCCGTCTGGTCGCTGTCGACGACCTTGGGCTGTTCGCGGGCGGTGTTGAGGATCGTATCAACGCCGCTGACGGTCTCGGCATAGTCGAGCGCGAGGCGGGTGGTCACGATCTGGGCTTGATCGACGCCGATGTTGTCGCCAATGCCGCGGGTTTCGATGTTGCTCATGTGTGTCAGGCTCCAATAAGAAGGGAAAGGGTGATGATGATGATGGTGAGAATGACGGAGTGTGCTAAGCACACTCCGATATCGGTGAGTAGGTCACGCATTGGCCGGGACGTGGACCCGGTAGAGGTGGGCCTTGGAGACCAACTGCGGGCGGTTACCGCTGCCTTTCTTATTGGGCTTGGCAACGAAAACGCCATTCTTGATCTTGCCGGCGACGCCAAGCCACACATGGGCGAGGTCAGGGGAGCCGGTCTCGCGAACCTGCCAGACCTGACCATCGAAGGTCTCGACGATCTGGGTGGCGAACGAACCGGCGGGAGAGTTGAGAAGGCGGGTGGTCATCTGTGATGCTCCTGTACGAGCCCCAATGGCTCATGGGCTCTACATAGGGCGACTCGACGGCCTTGTCAACGTCCCGTTGACCTAGTAAAAGTTATCCACAATGAAAAAGCGGCGCAGGCGAACAAGGGACGAGATGGCGTATCACCGGCTTCTGATGGCTGGATACACAAAGGTAGCGCTTGCCGATATCATCGGGGTGCGCAAGCAGGCGATCAGCCGCTGGACGACGGTGCCGCTAAAATACGTCCGCACCATCTCAGAAGCCACTGGTATTCCAAAAGCGAACCTGCGACCATCAGACTACGCGTAATTCACGGCCGGAAGTCCGTCCGTCGTGCCCCCCTCGGGCGGACAGCCGACCGCGATAGGGCCCGGCAGCTATGTCCCCCCATGGGCTGCCGGGTCCGCTTATCCCCCCTACACACCTCGGAGGTCCCCATGCTTAAACGTAAGAAGACAAGGAAGATGCCGGCCGGCATTCGGCGCAAGGCGGTAATGAAGCCGGCTAGGAAAGTCGATAAGGCGCCCGAGATCGCCATGCGCAAAAACGTCAAAGTCGATGCCACGTCGAAAAAGCTGTTCCTCGATGAGCACCTCCCGAAAATTGCCCGTCTGAAGGCGCTGCTCGCGACAGCTAACTCGAACCTGCGCAATGCGCTCAAGACGGCGAAGTCGGACGGCTTCCTAAAGAGGGACTTCGATGTCGCGTTTCGCTTACAGACCGAGACCGGAGAGCAGGCCATCAAACTCGAGATCGCGCGTGACTGTACGATCGCAGGCTGGCTCGGCTACAGTCTCGGCAAGCAGCTGGACCTGTTCCTCCAGGATGACCTCCACGACACCGAGATGATGGCCTACGCAGATGGTGAGGAGGCGAGCCGCACAGGCAAGCCGGCTGCGCCGATCTATGCGCCAGGGACCTCGGGCTATGACGCCTACATGAAAGGCTTCCATGATCATCAGGAAGAGCTTCACAAGGGCTTTCAGTCGATCGATGAGATGCCTTCAACGTCAGGCGTATCTATGACCCGATCGCAATTCCGTGCGCAGCAGACCAAGCAGGCGGCGGACGCGGCGGAGGAGCGCTCACAGCTGTTCACCAAGAAGCCACAGCAGCCAGAAAGCGCGGCATGATCGTGGTGGCGATAGATCCCGGGATAGATGGAGCGGCCGCGGCTTTAGATGACAGCTGCGGCCTCTTTCAGGATGTCATTGACCTCCCTACGCGTGCTGTCGGCAAGCGGCGCGAGATCGACGTCAGGTGTCTGTCGTCTTGGATGTACCATCTGATGCCCCGGCGTATTGTGATCGAGGAGGTGCACTCGATGCCGCGGGACGGCCGGGTCGGCTCTTTCAACTTCGGTGTGACGTACGGCATGCTCAGAGCGGTCAGTCTCCTGGCGACTAACCAGCCCCCAGAATTCGTCTCGCCGCAAAAATGGAAAGCTTACTTTCACCTGATCAGCGAGGATAAAGCAGCATCCCGCGGGCTCGCGCTTCGGCTATGGCCGGACCAAGACCATGTACTGACGCGTGTCAAAGACCATAACAGGGCGGAAGCGATGCTTATTGCATGGTGGTCGATCCGGCCGCCGATCGGAAGAAACTGGTAATGGTTCATCAGTCTCTGTTATCGCCAAAGAAGAACAAATTTCATCGCGGTAATGGAGATGATGGAAAACACTATTGGATAACGCCGCCAAAACTTTATGCTGAACTTGATGCGGAATTTCATTTTGACTTCGATCCATGCCCCTATCCTCTACCGAAAGGTTTTGATGGTCTCACCTGCGACTGGGGCCAAAGCAATTATGTCAACCCGCCTTTTGGGTCGATCATTCACCATGGCCGTAAAAAAGGTCCTACCGCCTGGGTCCGGAAGGCAATAGTCGAATGGCATAAAGGCAAGCGAGTTGTTCTGGTCTATCCTGTGGACAAGTGGGTGTTGATGTTAATTAAAAATATCCTCAGCGAGCATGCTCGTATCCGAAACCTGGGGGATGTGAAGTGGCTTGCGATAGAGGACGGTACCGAAGGCAAGGGTACCGGGCGGCATATAGCCTGTTTTATCTTGGAACCGATCGAGAGGAATTGGTGATGGCCGGCAAGTCGATATCTTTGGATGATCTCGGCGCCCAGGGCGGACCATGGTGGGAAACGAGGTGGGAGAATATCACCCAGGAGTCGACATTCACCGAAGACAACAAAAAGTGGCAGCTTCCTCTGCGCGACAAATTCCTCGTGCCCTGGTATCCGAAGATCTGCGAGAGGTTCGAGCTATACTCCTATGACAAGAACAAGAAGGAGCAGCTGGGCGGGATCGATACCGCTTTCTGGACTGTCGACGGCCGGCGTAAGACAGCCGATGAGAAGATCGTGCGCGCGCCGCATGATAAATTCACCTGGGAGCTTCTCGGGTTTCCGCACTACCGCTTCGCCCTGGAAGAGAACGGCTGGATGAAGCACGATGGGGTCGACCTGCTGATCTTTTGCTTCGCCGACCACTGCATCATGCCGCTCGTGAAGGCGCTCGACGTCTACTTTATCGACCTTCCTGGCCTGCAGCGATGGTTCTGGGACGGCAAGCGGCGCCTCGCCTATGAGACGGTCACGCGCGAGAACGGCCGGCTCTGCCGGCTGGTCAACATCGATCACGTATGCAATGCGGTGTGGACGATGCGATATCAGCTTCCAGTGACGACGCGGTATCAGCTGCCGGTGTGACATCTGCCAGATGTCTCATTTTACCCGTATGAAATAATTCGTGATCGACCCAGAACAAAAAGCGAATGCACAAAATGTAGTGTGGCTGGCCATAGCTAAATACCAAGCCTGACTGTGACATTTTTGCTGTGGAAAAATTTCGCTTGAATGACAGTACGACTCGGCGTTGAGTACAAAAAGCGGAAGGCGCCTCGTTGATAGCGGGCGCCTTCCTGGAATTACCGAGGAACCCATGATGCGTTTTGTGTCGTAACCTCACTGCCCGCGGAATTCGTTCTCTTCACCTAACACTCAATTCCGCAAAACGCAACAGGGTTCCCTCGGTACTTTCCGCCCACAGACTAGGCGAAAGCTCGATCTGACGTGGGGCTGAAAGACAGATCAGGGACTCCGAAGGCCTCGGTTTTCCAGTCATCTCCGCTTCTTCAAGCTGCAAAGGCCTCGTTTCGGCGGGGAGCGTATCCGGCTGGCCAATTTCCGGGTGCTTGCTTGAAGGGGTAAGGGGATGACTGGGAGTGGTAGAAAGAAGTCTATCAGTAAGAAAAGGATAATTAATAGTAGTAGTTATGGAGAGAGGAGCATCACACGGTGAACAGGCGACGGAACGAAAATGCAACTACTGAGGAACGTCACCGCAAGTTCCTGCTGCAAAGCCTGAGGGCAGCCGCGGCACAGGTTCGGCTTTGGGAGGCGGAACTGGTCGAGATCGGGACCGCGCTCGGGGAGGGGCTGATCGGAACCGACAGTGCGGTGGACTGGGCTCGGGACTCCGGGTTGATAAAATTTCTTCGGCTCCCGGAGGGGGTCGGACGGGTCGCGGGGAGCACACGGGGCAAAACCGATCAGGCAACTGATGTTCTGCCCCAGATGATGGCGGAGGTCGACCAATGACCAAAATTTGGCCGGCGAACGGGCATCGTGGTGGCGAAAACAACCCTAACCATCGGCTGACATGGCTTGACGTGGTCGAGATCAGGATGATGGCGGCGGGAGGGGTGCCATACGCGCGCATCGCGCGGAAGTTCAACTGCGACAAGACCAACATTGGCTTAATCGTTAACCATAAACGCTGGAGCGAGACATGCGAGCACTAAGGCCTGATCAAACCGAAGCACTGGATAACCTGCGGACTGCCATCGCCAATAACGACCGACACATCGTGATGCAGGCGCCGACAGGGTACGGCAAGACGGTGCTCAGCGCAGCGCTGGTCGATGGCGCGCGTCGGAAAAACAAAAAGGTATTGTTCTGCGTGCCGGCGATAAGCTTGATCGACCAAACTGTCGAGATGTTCGCCAGCCAAGGTGTGACCGATGTCGGTGTGATCCAACAGAACCATCACCAGACCGATGGCTGCATGCCGGTGCAGGTGGCCTCGATCCAGACGCTGCAAAAGCGCGAGATGCCTGCGTGCGATGTGGTGGTGATCGATGAGGTGCATCGTTGGTTCGAGCCCTATGGCAAATGGATGCGCGATCCAGCGCAGTGGCTGCACAAGCCGGTGATCGGCCTGTCGGCAACGCCGTGGCATAAGATCCTGGGCGTGCTGTTCACCAAGCTCATCAAGGCGAGCACGACGCAGGAATTGATCGACAAGGGCCTGTTGAGTGACTTCAAGGTGTACGCCAGTTCGCACCCGGATCTGACCGGCATCAAGATAGTCGCGGGCGACTATCAAGAAGGGCAACTGTCCGAGCGCATGTCGAACGTCAAACTGGTCGCTGATATCATCGAGACGTGGATCGAGCAGGGCCGCGGCAGACCTACACTGTGTTTTGCCGTCGATCGCGCTCACGCCAAGAAACTGCAAGAGCAGTTCACGGCTCGCGGTGTGAGAGCAGCCTATCAGGACGCGTTCACCAAGCCGCACGATCGCGCAGCCATCAAGCGTGGCTTCCACGAGGGCGAGATCGAGGTCGTATGCAACGTCGGCACGCTCACGACCGGGATCGACTGGGATGTGAGATGTATCATCCTGGCGCGGCCGACGCTGTCAGAGATGCTGTTTGTACAGATCATGGGGCGCGGGCTGCGCACAGCCACTGGCAAAGATCATTGCTTGATACTCGATCACACCAGCACACACTCGAAACTCGGGTTCGTGACCGATATCGACCAGAACCATGACCAGTTGTATGCGAAAGAAGACAAGGTCACCACTGTGACCGAGCGCATTCGGCTGCCGAAGGAGTGTCCCGCCTGTGGCTTCCTGAAGGGGCCGGGTGTTGCGAAGTGTCCGATGTGCCAACATGTCGCTGCGGCTCACAGCAAGATCGAGCCGACTCCTGGCGAGCTGAAGGAGCTGGAGCGCAAGCGGAAGGAGCAGGAAGATGTAGGCGATAAGGCTCAGTTCTTCGCCGAGTTAAGAGCCTTCGCGAACGAGCGCGGCTATAACCCGTACTGGGCCGACAACAAGTACCTTGAGAAATTCGGCGTGTGGCCCAATGCCTATAAGTGGGTAGCTCCGGCGGCCGAGATATCGCCCAAGACGCGCAGCTGGATCAAAGGCATGCAGATCAGATGGATCAAAGGGAGAGCAAAAGGAAATTATCCACAGGTTAGGTAAACGCCCTGTTGACCCGCCGGCCGACACATGACATAACCCAAAACACCGGCGAGCCACTGGGGCCCGCCACCTCGGAAAGAGCATCACATGTACATCGTCTACAACAGCCGCACCCACCTCGACATCGCCAAGTTTTTCTGCCTGGAAGATGCCAAGCGTTTCGCTAAGGAGCGCAAGGAGGATACCGGTCAAACCTACTTCATCTACCAGCTGAAGTCGGTCCTCGCCTAACAGGCACACACATCGCGCTTACGCCGGGCTCCTTCGGGATACCCGGCTTAAGCCAGTAGAAGGTGGCATTTTCACCTTCGTTAACCTCAACGCTCAAGGAGAGCATCATATGACTGCCCATCTTCGCTCTGGCTCGATCTACACCTCGACCGCTCGCTTCGATGCTGGCCAACGCTTCCTCGGTGAGGACGAGATCCGCCAGCTGGCCCCGTCCGTGTTCGCGACCGAGGCGCACGACTCGCGCTCCGCCAAGTTTCGGCCGATCGCCACCATCGAGGTGTTGCGTCTGCTCGACAAGGAAGGCTTCGGTGTTGTCGGCGCCGTACAGTCGGTGGCTCGGATCGAGGACCGCAAGGACTACACGAAGCACATGCTGCGCCTGCGCAAGCGGGATGACGTGCAGCGTAGGGTCGGTGACAATGTGTTCGAGGTCCTGCTCAAGAACGCCAATGACGGCACCGCGGCTTACGACCTGCTGTCCGGCCTGTTCCGCATTTCCTGTCTCAACTCGCTGGTATCCATGTCGACCCAGCTGACGACCCAGAAGGTCCGTCATTCTGGCGATGTGGCTCCGAAAGTCATTGAGGGTGTTTTCAGCGTTCTCAATGATGCCGATCGTGCTCTGTCTGCTCCCGACCAGTGGGGTCAGCTGCAGTTGTCTGCTCCCGAGCAGCAGCTGTTCGCGAAAGCGGCGCATGCTATCCGCTTCCCGGTCGACGAGCACAACAATGCCACGACCAACGTCAAGCCGGAGCATCTGCTCAAGGTGCGCCGGACTGAGGATCGCCAGGAGGATCTCTGGACCGTGTTTAACCGGGTGCAGGAGAACGTGATCCGCGGCGGCCTCGACAACACGGGCCTCAACGCAGCCGGCCAGCTGCGTCGTGCGAGCACCAGGGCGGTCAAAGGGATCGATCAGTCGACCGCATTGAACCGAGCGCTGTGGACGCTCGGAGAAGAGATGGCAGCCCTCAAGGCTGCCTAAACGGGGGAGGTCTAACTCGGACGGCCGTGGCCGCGGTGCGTCCGTTTCCCCTCCTCAAGTCCCCGAGGGCCCCATACCGCATGCGCATATAATGTGGTCCATGTCCTCGGGGGCGCTTATTTCAAACCACGGAGCATCACATTGGTTAAAACGAAAATGGAGATCATTGAGCGCATGCTAAGGCGCCAGAAGGGATGCACGGCCAAGGAGGTCAAAGAAGCGGTCGGATGGCAGTCCGTCTCGATCCCGCAGCGTGCCGAGCAGCTCGGCATCAAGATCGAGAAGCGCATCATTATCAAAGAAGTTCGCTACTATGCAATATCACCCAAAAGGTAAACAAAATTAGCGTCAACATATTGTTGACATAAACAAATGAACACTCACAATTCTTGGCCCAGCGTAGGGGTCTGGCGCGTACATCGAAGGGCTCGCGCCGGGAGCTACGACGGAGACCAGCGGGAGGTGTCTCCGGTAAGGAAATAACACCCGCCGTCTTGGGGCACTGAGTAACTCCTGTGCTCGGTGCCCCAGGACAAATTATCCATTCAAATAGGGGAGCTTTCCATCATGAGAAGACTGTTCTTGAGCGCCGCCTATCTGGCGCTCTCAGCAACACCTGCGCTTGCAGGTGGGAACAATACGACCGCGGTCGGTACTGGCATTGCCAAGTCGACCTCGGTCTCCGCTTCGCAGGCCACCGCGATCTCTGGCCAAGGCGGCCAAGGTGGCCAGGGCGGTCAGGGTGGCGTTGGAATTGGGGTCGGGGTCGGTGGCCAAGGCGGCACCGTTTCGATCGCTGGTGCGCCATCCCAGACTGCGCAAACCGTCACCACGCAAGGCCATAGCTCAGTGTCGA
>Ga0306920_100012014_pt1 | contig 11741 bp, 12 predicted proteins | sample flu12Cox44000170_FD_204666 | JGI IMG/M metagenome (GOLD analysis project Ga0306920, IMG submission 204666) | Lab enrichment of tropical soil microbial communities from Luquillo Experimental Forest, Puerto Rico - flux4day.12C.oxic.44.000.170 (v2)... | ecosystem: Environmental > Terrestrial >...
CATTCTGGTTCGACCGGCGTCATGCTTCCCCGGCGAATTATCAAACGCCAGTTCAGTATTTGTTGTTGGTTTCTGCGTCTTCGTAAGATGCGCGAGTATGAGAAGGGTCAAATCCTGTTGCGTTCTCCTCACTATGCTTTCGGCCCTTTGTTCGACCGCTTTCGGTTTGGATCCCCGGCTCAGTATCAGCCAGTACGCCCACACCGCGTGGACCTTCCGGGACGGGTTCTCGACTGGCAATATCTTCAGCATGGCGCAAACACCTGACGGGTATTTCTGGCTCGGCGGGGAGTTCGGCATTTTCCGATTCGACGGCGTTCGCGCTGTGCCCTGGCAGCCTCCCGCCGGGCAAGAGTTGCCGGAGAAGTTCGCGTTTAATCTCGTTGCGGCACTCGACGGTACGTTGTGGATTGGCACGTTCTCGGGCCTTGCAAGCTGGGATGGCGTCAAATTGACGCGTCATCCCGAACTCGCTAACAGGTTCGTGCAAGCGCTGTTCGCGGACCACGAAGGAACCGTTTGGGTCGGCACTCGGGGCGGTGTAGGTTCCTACGCCCGGCTCTGCGCTATGCGCCGCGGCTCCAGCCAATGTTTTGGAGATGATGGATCGCTTGGCAAAACGGTTTGGACAATTTCCGAGGACCGGTCCGGCGTTCTCCGGATCGGGGCAGAGTCCGGCATTTGGCGATGGAAGCCTGGGCCTCCGCGGCGCGAGACCGACGAGCTGCGGGATGTCAGCGGCCTGGCGGAAATGGACGACGGCCATATTTTAGCTTCGACATTCGGGGGCGGACTCATGCAGCTTGAGAACACCTTGGGCGCGCATCCGGTCCCCTATCCGATGCGGCTGCCGGCTGGTTGGACGTTCTCCGACCGCGAACTCAATGCCAGCACACCGCTCCGAGACCGCAATGGAGGTTTGTGGATTGGAACGGGCGAGCATGGGCTCGTCCATTTGTATCAGGGCCGCACCGATGTCTTTACGAAGGCAGACGGGCTTTCCGGCGATATCGTCAACTGTTTGTTCGAAGATCGGGAAGGCAATGTCTGGGTGTGCACGACTGGGGGGATCGATCGCTTCCGTGAGTTCGCGGTGACCACCATCTCCTCCAAGGAGGGCCTGGCCGGCAATGCGGTTGTGTCTGTGGTTGGCGACAAGGCTGGGAGCGTTTGGATTGGGACTCGCCACGGTCTGACGAGGTGGAGGAACGGGCAAGCTACCATCTTTCGGAAAGCGAACGGATTGCCTGGCGATGCGGTGGAATCTCTCTTTCAGGACGACGCTGGACGGCTCTGGCTCTATGCGGCAGGCGAACTCGCGTATTTCAACGGGAACCGGTTCATTACATTGCCGCGCGCCGTACCCGGCGAAGAGGCGCATTCCATCACCGGGGACAGTCAAGGCAACCTGTGGCTTGCGGGAAACGAGGGTTTGTACCGCATACGGGAGGGACATGTAATCGAAAAGCTGTCATGGCCGGTGCTGGGAGCCTCCGAGAGGGCCAAAGTGATCGTTGCGGATCGGGGCGGAGTATGGGTCTCGTTCTGGGGCACACAGACGGTATCGTATTTCAAAGACGGCGCGCTCCGGGCTTTGTACAAGAGCGCGGATGGGCTCGGCAAAGGCCGTATCGCCGACCTTCGCCTCGACAGTGAGGGCGCACTGTGGGTGGCAACCGAAGAGGGCGGTATCAGCCGAATCAAGGACGGTCACATTGCCACCCTCAGAACGGCGGACGGCTTGCCCTGCAGCTCAATTCACGCCTTGATCGAAGACGACGATCAGTCGTTGTGGTTATACACGGCATGCGGCCTCGTGCGCATCGCGCGCTCCGAACTGAACGCATGGATCGCTGATCCGCGGCATAGGGTGGTAACCGTCGTGTTGGATGCGGCCGATGGCGTCCGGCTTCGCGGACTTTCGCCTAGCAGTTTCAGTCCTGTGGCCTCCAGGTCGCGCGACGGCAAGCTGTGGTTCATGACCGGGGACAGTGTTCAGGTCGTGGATCCACATCATCTTCCTTATAACGACTTACCGCCGCCGGTTCACATCGAGCAAATAGTCGCCGACGGCAAGAGTTATTGGCAACGTTTGACTGGTGCGGAAGGCTCGAATGTTCGTCTTCCGCCGCGGATTCGCGATCTGCTGATCGACTATACCGCCGTAAGCCTGGTAGCGCCCGAGAAGGTGCACTTCAAATATAGGCTGGAGGGACAGGATCAGGACTGGAGAGAGGTTGTCAACGATCGGGAAGTGCAGTACTCGAACCTGCGACCGAAGCATTACCGCTTCCTGGTGAAGGCGTGCAACAACAGCGGGGTGTGGAACGAAGAAGGTGCGACGCTCGATTTCGTAATTCCTCCGGCGTGGTATCAGACGAACTGGTTTGGTGCGACATGCGTGGCCGCTTTTCTGGCATTGCTGTGGGCGCTATACCAACTGCGTCTGCGGCAAATGACCCGAGAATTCCAGATAACACTGGACACGCGCGTAACGGAAAGGACACGCATTGCCCGAGATCTACACGACACGCTGCTGCAGAGTTTTCACGGCATTTTGCTCTACCTGCAAAGTGGAATCCATCTGCTGGCGGAGCATCCCGCCGAAGCCAAGAAGACCTTGGAAACTGCGGCTGAACAAGCGGAACGAGCCATCATTGAAGGACGTGAAGCGGTGCAAGGGTTGCGCGCGTCGACGGTTGAGCGCAATGATCTGGCGCTGGCGATTAAGACGCTGGGCGAAGAACTCGCGGCGGCGGACATCAACCCACAGCGGCCGGAATTCGCTGTTCAGGTGGAGGGCATACCTCGGGAGTTGCATCCGATTCTGCGCGACGAAGTGTACCGAATTGCCGGGGAAAGCATGCGGAACGCCTTCCGTCATGCGGATGCCAAGCAAATTGAAGTCGAAATTCACTATGACGAACGTCGGCTGCGCGTGCGCGTGCGGGATGACGGCAAGGGCATCGACCCGAAGCTACTGAGCGACGACGGCCGCGAAGGGCACTTTGGCTTGCGTGGCATGCGGGAGAGAGCCGAGCTCATAGGCGGTAAGCTGACGGTGTGGAGCGAACTGGACGCGGGCACGGAAGTGGAACTGAGCCTCCCCGCCAATCGCGCATACACGGCGCCTGGTGATGGGCAGCGGTCGTGGCTGATGGAGAAGCTTGCGAAGTTTTCCGGGAAAGACAGCGAGCTAAAATCATGAACGATCGGCAGAGCCCCATTCGCATTCTAGTGGTCGACGACCATCCGGTTGTGCGCGCGGGCATAGAGACTCTGGCAATTGGGCATCCGGACATGAGCGTGGTCGCGCAAGCTGCGAACGGCCGCGAAGCGATTCAGCAGTTCCGTACGTACCATCCCGACGTTACCCTGATGGACATTCAGATGCCGGAAATGAACGGGCTGGACGCGTTGATCGCGATTCGCAATGAGAGTCCGGATGCGCGAATTATTATGCTGACTACGTACGCGGGCGATGCTCAGGTGATGCGCGCAATCAAAGCCGGAGCTTGCGGTTATCTACTGAAGAGCGCCTTGCATCGGGAACTGCTCGATACGATCCGAGGGGTCCACGCCGGAAAAAAGGCGCTCTCTGCTGAGGTCAGCTACGAAGTTGCCGAGCATGCCGCCGACGATGCCCTGACACCGGCGGAAATCCGGGTGCTGCAGCTGATTGCTAAGGGTAACGCCAACAAGGAAATCGCCGAGCAGTTGTCCATAAGCGAAGAAACGGTAAAGGGGCAGGTCCGCAATATTCTCTCCAAATTGGGCGCCAAAGATCGTACGCACGCGGCGATGATCGGGATAAAACGCGGAATCATCGGATTGTAGTTCTCCCGCAAAGAGTCCCCCGACTGGGCCTTCCGGGGGTTGCCTCCGCTAGAGCGTTCGTAATCTGATTATGTTGTGCGCAGACTTTTCTCAAATTTCGCCCACGGTGCGCCCGGCCTAGGCCTGCTCTTGCTCCGTCTGGCTGTCGGCGTCGCTTTGGCTTCTCACGCAGTGATGGCACTGCGCAGCGGTCCCCCGGCTGGGCCAACCGTACTGAATGTGCTCACCGGGGTTGTAGGAATACTCTTGCTTGTCGGTCTGTGGACCCCTGTCGCTGGGACCATTCTGGCGATCCTAGCCTCCTTAAGTGCCGTCATCCATCCCGCCGATCCATGGACCTGCATCTTCTTAGGGACTCTCGGTGCCGCTTTAGCTCTCGTGGGACCGGGAGCATGGTCGGTGGACGCCTACCTGTTCGGATGGAAGCGCATTTGATCGTTCAGCCAGAATAGTTCCTCCGAAGCCTGCCTGTTTGCATGGAAGCACACCTGATCAGCCGCCAAAAGAGTTACTCCCCACCCCCATTTTGAGTACGCCTCCCTACAAAAAGGGGTCCCATACGCCTCAGTACAGTGCACGCCTCCAACCGATGTAGTGTCCACAAATGCCCGATGTAGGGTTGCCCGCCGGCGGGACTGCGAGCAGACTCCCGTGCAGAGATCGGGGCGGTCCAGCAAGAAACGACCGAAGCTCATCGGGCAGTTGATCGGGTCACCTAGTGGGGCGTGGTTATGGATTACGAAAAGATGAAAGCGTTGATGGAAGCAAGCCGCGAGGAGTCAGCGGCGGAACGCAAGCTGAAAGTCAAAGAGTTTCCCAAGCCGGATTCTGAACCGGATTGGAAATACCCGGACTACGTACGAAAAGAGCAGATAGCAGCCTAATGGAGGTGACAGTCATGAAAACTCCGACGATATTTCAGTGGTTCCAGATTTTGCGCAAACACCATGGATTTACGTTGTTCCAGGCGGTGCGGGGCGCGCTTTGGCTAGCGAGCTAAACAATTTAGGGGGCGATCCTGTCCCCGAAATGATTGCCGCAACTCCTCTGTTAAGGGTTGCCCAAAATACAGATTCCGACGACACTCCGGTGCAAAGAACAGGTCATTCTAACTAATCTGAGGGGGATAAGATGAGCGCAGCGGCAGCCAGTTTCAATCAATTCAGCGGGTACCAGCCAGTTCGGCCAATAAACGGCGTGTTCCCTCTTTCCGATACATCACCGAAGGACGAGCCGGACCAGGCTCCGACCTCATTTCTGGACACGGTCGTCGGAAGACACGGCGGTTTGCGTGCGGTCCTTGCGCAAGTGGCACTAGTTGCGCCCACCGACGCTACCGTGTTGATTTCTGGCGAGACTGGGACCGGAAAGGAACTCATCGCGCGGGCCATTCACGAACTCAGCCCTCGGCGGAACCGGAATCTGGTGAAAGTGAATTGCGCAGCGATTCCGGCTGGCCTCTTGGAGAGCGAACTCTTCGGACACGAGAAGGGCGCGTTCACCGGCGCGCTGATGCAGAAAAAAGGGCGATTGGAACTGGCGGATGGGGGTACGCTCTTTTTGGACGAGATCGGAGACATCCCGCTCGAACTGCAAGCGAAACTGTTGCGCGCGGTACAGGAGCAGGAGTTTGAAAGGCTGGGAAGCACCAAGACCATTCATGTGAATGTGCGGATCGTTGCTGCGACTCACCGCAACCTTGCAGCGATGATTCGCGAGGGAAAATTTCGCGAGGATCTGTTTTACCGACTCAACGTTTTCCCGGTTGCCATACCGGCACTTCGCGACCGGCGCGAAGACATACCGCTACTGGTGAACTACTTTGTATCGAAGCTATCCCGTCAGATGGGAAGGCAGATCACGACCATTCTTCCGCGCACCATGGAGGTATTGACGAATCATCCTTGGAGAGGAAACGTGCGCGAACTGGCGAACTTCCTTGAACGCGCCGTCGTCCTCTCACAGGGGGACGAACTAAAAATATCAACTGGAGAGTTCATCGCGTCCTCCTCGCCTGGGGTCACGCCAATCTCCACATTCGAACAGGCCGAGCGCAATGTGATCATGGATGCGCTGAAGGCCGCTTCGGGAAGGGTCGCCGGTAAGGGCGGAGCAGCCGAGCGCCTGGGGCTCAAACGTACTACCCTGCAAAACAAAATGCGAAAACTGGGTATCACGCGCGAGTGTTCGTGAAAGCAAGCCATAAAACTATTGATAGCCCTGCTGCATCGGGGCAACAAACAGATGATGCGCGTCCTACTTCTAAATCTAAGTGCTGGCTCTCTTGACGCAACCCAACGCGCCCTAGCCGGTCAAGGCTATCAGATCATTACAGTGAGCGGCTCGACTGTCGAGGAAATACTTGCACTCTCTCCCGAGATTCTTGTAACCGAAGCAACGCCTTCAGATTGCGGGTTGAGCGCCCAGGTTAAGGCCCATTCCCATGCAGGTCCTTCGGTCAAAGTCGAAGTGATTGTCCATGGAGGGGCTTTGGAGAGAGCCCGCGCGCTGGATCTTGGCGCAGACGATGTCCTTTCGTTTCCGTTCGACGAAGTGGAATTCGCCGCAAGAATCAGAGCTCGGTTTCGGGAACGTCAACCGCAAGAAGAGCTGATGACGATGCTCAAGTACGCCGTCCAGAGGGAACACTATGCGGATATTGCAGTGGAATCTCTGAGCGGTGGTACAGTCAGCAGAAGACGGTTCTGGTTGATTCCAGCGCTTTTGGGGCTAACTGCCCTCGCCGCGCTGTTCATGGCCATTTCGACTCGGAGTAGCCGCAAGGCGACGCTGCAGCTGCGCGCGGAAATTGCTCGACTCAATAATGGCCTGCAGCCGCAAGTCGACCTGCTACAGCGCGCAGCGGAATCGGGCAGCCGGATAGACACAAACTCGCGTTCTGGTTCCACGACCCGCGATTCTCTGAGGGCGCAATCCGACGATCTACGCAAGAGGGCGGCCACCGCAGATGGCGCGAATGCTGATGCTCTAAAGAAGCAACTCCTGGACACACAGAATCGCCTCGCACAGTTGGAAAAGGAAGAAAAGATCGCGGAGACCATTGTTCACAAATATGGACCCAGCGTGTGCTTGCTGCACGTCGTTGTGGAATTCGAGGACAAACAAACTGGAAGACCGCTCCAGGTCGCGGTCGACGCGAATGGCAAGCCACAGGTTGATGAGAAAGGGATGGCACAGCTCGATGTAGGCGGCCCTGGGCCCCGTCTCCAGGTAGACGCCTTCGGCACAGGTTTTCTGGCCGGGGTTGATGGAACTCTTCTCACCAACCACCACGTCGCAGAACCTTGGTGGCATGATGATGAATTGAAGCGGCTTCTTGACCAGGGTGTTAATCCCCTCGTTCTGTACTACGAGGCTTACTTTCCCGGAAGGGCTGCAGCCATTCGTGCCAAGCTCGGTCGAATTTCGTCGGAGGCCGATGTTGCAACGCTCAAGCTAGAAACTCCAGCCCCGCCTGATGCGGAGCCGTTGGAGCTTGATGCTCGAAGCGAAGCCAGCGTGACGGGAGAACCTGTCGTTCTCATGGGTTATCCGACCGGTGTGGAAGGTATTCTCGCAAGGGCGAATTCGGATGTTTTATCGAAAATTGCAGGGGAAGCGCAGGATTTCAGCCAGATTATGTCTCGGATTGCCTCACAACAACTCATCCGACCGACCACCACACAAGGGCATATAGGCGACGTGCTCCAGGACAAGATCGTTTATGACGCTGCGACCACATCTGGCGGCTCCGGCGGACCCCTCTTTAACAAACGCGGTAGAGTGATTGGCATAAATTTCGCGGTGCTCCGGGGCTTTGGCGGCTCGAATCTCGCTATTCCCGCCAGGTACGCAACCGAACTCCTTAAGTAAGTAAGGGTGTCGTTAGGCGCGCCTGAAGTTGCCAGCACGTAGGTGCAGCTGCAAGCACCGTTTGACGAGCACAACCTTGCCCGATGGGCTTGGATTGCCTCGCGATATTATGGTGCAACAATAGATCCTTCAGTGCAGGTCTGAATCCCTAAATGCAAAACACGAATCGCTTGAAGACCAGCCGGAAAGACTTTAGGCTGATGTGGAACGGTACACTCGAAAACGGTGCTCCATGTTGGAATGGATCTCATCAGTCTGGACGTGCAGTTTTGACAGTAGGCGCCGCGCCCACTTCTATCGGAAATCCAGCGTGACAGATAAGGGATAGTGATCGGAGCCTGATACCAAACTGTGGACCTGCGGTGTGTCGGAGCGCAGCGAGCCTCGCGAAAAAATCCAGTCGATCACTCTGCCATCTACGAAAAATGACTTGGGTGTCGTCGGACTGTGCTGATTCGTGAAGGCGTCTTGAAAATCGGCACGCCTGATCGCTTGCGCGACATCTCCGGCAGACACATCCATATTGAGGTCGCCGGCGAGCACCACCGCCGTGTCTGCCCTGTACCGTTTTGCATCCTGAAGAGTCTCTATCATTTGAGCACCCCTGATCCGATCGTCACCTCGGCTCTCGAGATGCAGGTTATAGGTAACAATTATTTTCTCCCCCACATTCGCATCGGCAACGAGTGCCAGCCGACCTCCGAGCCTCTCCTGGAATGGTTCGATCTCCGGTAGAAACCAACGCGGCTGCCAGAAGTTGGATTGCTGCTGGAACCGGAGGATACGTGCATTCGACAACGGCCAACGAGACAGCGTCGCCTGGCCATGGTAGGCGGGAAAATGGCGTGTACCCTGCGTCAATTCCTGAAACTCACGCCCAAACACATAGTTGAGTTGCAGTTTTTTTGCTATTTCCCGCGCAATATTAAGGTAGTGCGTGCGCCGGGCATTTAGGTCCGCCTCTTGCAACAGCAGGATGTCCGCTTTGCTGCGACTCAAAAACTCGATGATCCGCGGCAGTTGCAATCCGCGATTAATGTTCCAGCACACAACTTTGACCGAACTCGGCGGGCAAAGAAGCCATTGCGGACTGGCGAAGCTGCCTGTCTCGATGTCCGGTCCAGAAGCCACCATATCTCTCTGACGAACTATACATTCTCCGAAAGTCATGGGCGTGGTCCACCGCCCAGCCTAAGCACGCGCATTTCCTTTTTCAGACGCACCCGCCTTTGCCATCGGGTAGCCAGATCGTACGGTCCTCTGCGGGCTGAAACTAGCGCTTGTTCAACGTGGACATGCAGAAGAGCCTGCAGGGTGGACGCTCTTGAAGTCGGGTATGAAAGCACCAGCCAGTTCACCTATGAATACAAACGCCTCTTCCGTGAACCGCCCATGCGCGACGTCAAAGCGCGCCGTCTCTCCAGACCTTCCGCCACTAGCCGCTGAGCATCCTATAGAGCTTTCACCGTCCGGATGGTCCAGCTACCCGGAAGTAAGCGCCTCAAAACACAGGACCCTCTCGAATCGAGCACCATGAACCTATTGATCGTTGGTTCGGCTGACTTTTTCTGTCCGGTTTACCTGCCCTCATGCCTCCGTCGATGCCCGGCCGATTTTCCCAGTTCAGTAGGCCAGCCTTTTTCTACCGCTCATTGGAATCGGCGCCCGATGCCTCGGTCATTGTTGACGCTTCTGGCGCAATTTCACTCGTCAACGGCGAGAAGGAAAAACTTTTTGGCTACAAAAGAGAAGAGATTCTCGGCCAGCCGCTTGAAATCCTAGATGCCGGAACGGTTTCGCGAGAACCACCTGCACTATCGCGAGCAACTTCCTGCCATTTGCTTTATCGTAGGTCCGAGCAGCCTTCGTTCACGCACCTCGCCTGCTCGTGAGCGTCGAGGATCAGATTCACACCTGTTATGAGCGTGGTTCCTTTCACCGCATTTGGCGTATCGAAGCGCCACAACAGGTGCTCCGCATCGATAGTCCTTTGAACCTCGAGCTCGCCGCTAGCAACGTTCGCTTGTTCGTTTTCGGCAACAGTGAAGGTCACGATTGTTTTGTCTATCTGGCGTGCTGGAAGCGGAAGTACCGGCCCAAAAAAGATCCAAAGCCTATTGCCGTGAGTCTCCAATAAAACCGAAGAAACCCCGTAACTACCATTCGCGCGTACAACGTTGAGGACGAGATGCGGCACATCAGGATTGTTGGGATCGATCTGATCTATTGCAGCTTCCCCCTCAGAGAGTTGTTTGACCACAAGGATGCGCCGCTGTCCGCCACTGCCGGTAAGAGTCCACTTGGCCGGCTGCACTATGTCGCCGGGGCTGCTTTCGATATTCCAAAGGTCCGCGCTGGGCAAAATCGCGCTAACCGTCATGTCAGTCGCATAAAACCCAGTGAACGAATCATGGGACTGCGTTGATTCGGGCCGGTACTCTCTGCCTGCGATTGTTAGGATAGTTCCCGCTGCGGCTGGCGCACGGCGAGGCGCGAATAGTAAGGTGACGCCGGAATGGGTGTAGAAGATAACCTCTGGTGACGCATGCGGTACCATCTCACCGGTGACGAATCGCCACGTGACGTCCTGCCCGAACTGATCGTGAAAGTGAAATAGAAAAAGAGGATGAGAGTCATCGGTCGAAGCGGCTGCAAAATCGACTGGTGTGCTATAGGCATCAACTCCATCCGCAGCTAGGGCATCCACTCGACGCTTCAAGTTGGAATAGAGAACTTCTCTGTTCGTCGTCTTATCAAGCAAAATGATGTCGCAGCGTTCTTGATCGACCAGTGCCTCAATCCTTGCGTAACGAGGATCGCTACTAAACGCCTGCGCGAAATAGTGCGGCACGTGCCGAAACTTTATGTCCATGGGAAGCACAGGTGCTTCTGGCGTCAAAGCCGTCGCTGGAACCTGAGCGCGCATGGCGCTTGGATGGCAGAAAAACACAAAAATTGCGAGACTAATCGATGCGATTAGGTTCTTGATTACTGCTCTTCCCTCAGAACAAACAGAACCATGAGCGGATCGCATCAGCCTCGCGCAAATACAGATCGCGATACAGGGCATTCATCCCCTCCTTGTTGCACGGAGGGCACGACCTGTGCCAAAGCAGACCAGCCGGTCTAAATTGTGCAATGCACTTGCTTTCAGGAATTTAGCGTCCCCGCGAATTCAAGGCCTTCCTCGTGTCGAGAGGAGACGTGCCCGTGTGCGGGCCCGTCAGGCCGACATTCGGGCATCTGAGGCTGTACTCAATGTCGGTGTTTTCCGCAAAAATCAAGCAAAGAATCCAGATGCTTACTGTCAGGCTTTGAAGCTCTTCGCCGCTCGGGCTACAAGCTTTTCAACTGCTCAGAGCCACGACTTGAATTGGAGTAGAGGCCTTTCGAGCAGGCGCTGTTCAAAACCGCCGGTACAAAAGGCCGCCAGAGAAGCCCTCACCCATCCCGGGGAGTCTGGCCCCGCCGGCCCCGCCCATGGCGCGGAACAGATACTGCGGTGTGCGTTCGCAGCGCTCACTGCTTACAAAGTGAGGGGCCTATTTCCGTGTCGGTGGAAAGTCCTTCAGTAGTTTTTGCGTTGCCTTGTCCAGGTTCTTGCGGTTCTTCTCCTGGTTCTTGCCGGGATCCACCGTCTTCGTAGCAGCACCTATCCAAACAAGCTGCTTTGCGGCAGGGTCATACATGCCGACGACCAGAGTCCCGACGTTAATGGTTGAACTGGTTGCTGTACCCGACACCGATTCCATACCCCAAGGACCTGTGGCTGGCGAATTGTTACGGGAGAGCCGATTTTACCGGTAATCGGCTGCGCAAGTGAACTGGCTCTCGCTTTCGGAACGCATCCGATCGCAGTGAAACGATCGGATCCGCGAAACGCTCTGTAACCAAGATCGCAAATACCGGATGATTTCAGGTTGACGGGGTGCCGCAGTGAGCCCGAGTCTTCGAGAGAGTCAGGCAGCCATTGGGGTCTGATACAAGGATCGGCAGTGGTGCTGCCATCGAAACGAGCGGAGATTTGCGAT
>Ga0306920_100012015_pt1 | contig 11739 bp, 9 predicted proteins | sample flu12Cox44000170_FD_204666 | JGI IMG/M metagenome (GOLD analysis project Ga0306920, IMG submission 204666) | Lab enrichment of tropical soil microbial communities from Luquillo Experimental Forest, Puerto Rico - flux4day.12C.oxic.44.000.170 (v2)... | ecosystem: Environmental > Terrestrial >...
CCAGCTCCTGATGGCGGATGAGATCAACCGGGCTAGCCCACGGACACAGTCGGCGCTCTTGCAGGCGATGCAGGAGCACCATGTCACCGTCGCCGGCAGCCGGCACGACCTGCCGGCCCCATTTCACGTGCTCGCCACCCAAAATCCGCTCGAGCAGGAAGGCACCTATCCATTGCCCGAGGCGCAGTTGGACCGCTTCTTGCTGCAGATCGACGTGCTCTATCCCGATCGCGATGCCGAGCGTCGCATGCTTTTTGAGACGACAGGCGCGAGCGAAACGCACGCCGACCAGGTTCTCGACGCCGAGGGGGTCCGTGCCATCCAGCAGCTCGTCCGACGCATGCCGGTCGGCGAATCGGTCGTCGAGGCAATTCTCAACCTCGTCCGCGCCGCGCGGCCGGATAATGCCGACGCCAAGCTGGCCGCGGCCATCGCCTGGGGCCCGGGCCCGCGCGCCAGCCAGGCGCTCATGCTCGCCTGCCGCGCCCGCGCCTTGATCGACGGTCGCTATGCGCCTTCCCTCGACGACGTCATTGCGCTGGCCGAACCGGTGCTGCAGCACCGTATGGCCCTTTCGTTCGCCGCGCGCGCCGACGGTGTGACGGTGCGTGACGTGATTGCCGAACTGAAGGCGAAGATCAGCTGACGATGGCAGTGCCTGACAGCGTCCGCGAAGGCCCGGTCCGGGGTGCATTGACGGAGGCGAAGGGCCTCGCCGCCGGTCTTCCCGATCTCCTGATCGAAGCCCGCCGGGTCGCGGCAACCATCATCGCCGGATGGCATGGCCGCCGCGCCGCCGGCCGCGGCGAGACATTCTGGCAGTTTCGTCCGTTCATGAGCGGTGACACGACGGCCGGCATCGATTGGCGCCGGTCGGCGCGCGACGATCACTTCTATGTGCGCGAGAAGGAATGGGAGGCGGCCTACACCGTCTGGCTCTCCGTCGATCTCTCGGCATCGATGGTCTTCCGCTCGCGCCTGGCAGCGGTGAGCAAGCGCGACCGCGGCATGGTCCTTCTCCTCGCCCTTGCCGAGCTTCTCGCCGGCGCTGGCGAGCGGGTCGGGCTCCTCGGTGAGAGCGAACTCATGCTCACCCGCAACGCCGCGGAGCGGGTGGCGCGATTCCTGGCACGAGCCAAGCCGGTGCCGCCGGACACGCGCGCGCTCCGCCGGTTCAGCGACGTCGTGCTGATCGGCGATTTCCTCGACCCGATCGCCGAAATCGAGGCCGTGCTTGACCGGATCGTGCGCTCCGGCGCCCGCGCCCATCTCGTCCAGGTGTTCGATCCGATCGAGGAGACGTTTCCTTTCTCCGGGCGCACCGAATTCCATGATCCGGAGACCGGGCTTCGTCATGTCGTCGGCCGCGCCGAGCAGTATCGGGCGGACTATCACGCACGCCTGGCGGCGCTCCGGGAGCGGCTGTCATTGCTGTGCCGACGGCTCGACTGGACATTCCTCATCCACCGCACGGACCGGCCGGCATCGGAGCCGCTCCTGGCTCTCCACGCCCGCCTCGCCGATCGCCAATCGGCAGCCATCGCACAGCTTGGAGGACGCGCTGCGTGACCGGCCTGCCATTCGCGTTTGCCTATCCGCCGATTCTCTTCGCCCTGGTCGCGCTGCCGGCGATCTGGTGGCTGATGCGGGTCTTTCCGCCGCGTCCACGTACCGAGGTGCTGCCGACAACCCGCCTGCTTCTCGAGATCGCGCGCCGGGAGGAAGAACCGGCGCGAACGCCCTGGTGGCTCTTGCTTCTGCGGCTCCTGCTCTGTGCCGCCCTGATCGTCGCGCTCGCCGGGCCGATTTACCGGCCGACCGCCGAATCGGCGCCGGGCAGCGGCGCCCTGCTCATCGCGCTCGACAACGACTGGGCGGCAGCGCCGAGCTGGAAGGCGACGGTCGAGACCGCCCGCCGCATCAACCGCCTCGCCGCCGAGGCCGGTCGGCCAGTCGCACTGGTTGCGACTGCCGATGGTCCCGGCCAACCGCTGACGACTGCCGACGCCGCGGCTGTCGAGCGGCGACTCGACGCGCTCGCTCCGCGGCCCTATGCGGCCGACTATCGCGCCCTCCTCGCGGCGCTGCGCAAGAGCGTCAAGGCGCAGCCGATCGGCGGCGTGGCTTGGCTCACCGATGGGCTCGGCGGTGACGGTTCCGGCGCCTTCGCCGACCTTCTCCGGGAGATCGGCGCGCCGGCCACGGTCTATGCCGACAGGCAGAGCGAGCTGATGGCGGTGAAACCGCCGGCGGGCACCGCCGACGCCCTGTCGGTTCCAGTCATCCGCCGGGATAGCGGGCGGCCGGCTGGGGGGATTGTGCGGGCGAGCGATATCAAGGGTCGCACGATCGGCGACGCTCCCTTCTCGTTCGCCGCGAGCGAGAAGTCCGCCGAGGCAAAATTCACGCTGCCGGTGGAGCTTCGCAACGACGTCGCGCGGGTCGAAATCGTCGGCGCCGGCACCGCCGGGGCCGTGCAACTCCTCGATGACCGCTGGCGGCGGCGCCGCGTCGGGCTCCTCTCGGGCGGCTCGGCCGATACCGCACAGCCGCTCCTTTCGCCGCTCTACTACATCGCCCGTGCGGTGCAGCCCTTTGCCGACGTGCGCGAGCCGCGCGAGGCGAACGCCGATCTCGCCATTCCCGAGCTGATCGATTCGGGGTCGAGCGTTATCGCCATGGCCGACATCGGCACTCTGCCCCCGGACGCAGAGGAGCGGCTGGTCAATTGGGTGCAGCGCGGCGGCACGCTGGTCCGCTTCGCCGGGCCGCGCCTGGCCGCAGCAACCGACTCACTTGTTCCGGTGCGGCTCCGGCATGGCGACCGCGTCCTTGGCGGCACGCTTACCTGGCAGGAACCAGAGCCGCTCGCGAGCTTCTCGCCGAACAGCCCCTTTGCCGGGCTGAGCGTGCCCGCCGACGTCCTCGTCAAGCGCCAGGTGCTGGCCGAGCCCGACGGCGCGCTCGCCGGAAGGACCTGGGCGGCACTGGCTGACGGCACCCCCTTGGTCACGGCGGCTCAGTCGGGCAAGGGCTGGCTCGTCCTCTTCCACGTCACCGCCGACACCAGCTGGTCGAGCCTTCCGCTTTCCGGCGCTTTCGTCGACATGCTCCGCCGCGTCATCGCCTTCTCCAGCGCCGGCGCGGCGAAGCCGGTGAAGGAGGGAGACAGCCCGGCCCCGGTTCCACCCTATCGGCTCCTCGACGGCTACGGCCACTTCGTCAATCCGCCTCCCGAGGCGAAGCCGATCGCGCCCGGCGCCACCGGCCCTGTCGTCAATGCCGAGCATCCGCCCGGCCTCTATGGCAGCGAGGACGGTTTCCGCTCGCTCAACCTCATCGACGAGAAGACCGAATTGAAGCCGTTCGATAGTGGGCGGCTCGCCAATGCCAGCGTCCAGCCCTACCCGACAGAGGCTCCCATCGAGCTTCGCCCCGGGTTGTTCGTCGCGGCCCTCGCCCTCTTTGCCGTCGACGCGCTCGCCGTGCTCCTTCTCAATGGCGGCCTCGCCCTTCGCCGGCGTGCCGCCGCGGCGGCCCTCGCCTTCGGGCTCGCGCTGACCGTTGGCAGCGGTGGTCACGACGTTCGCGCCGACGAGGCGGCCGATCAGTTCGCGCTGAAGGCGGTCGGCGCCACTCATCTTGCCTATGTCATCACCGGCAACAGCGAGATCGACAATGTCAGCGAGGCCGGGCTGCACGGCCTGTCGCAAATTCTGACCGAGCGGACCGCGCTTGAGCCGGGCGAGCCGATCGGCGTCGATCCGGCGCGCGACGAGCTGTCGTTCTTCCCGCTCCTCTACTGGCCGATCGACCCGACTGCACCGCTGCCCTCCTCGGCCACCATGGCGCGGATCGACGCCTATATGCGGCAAGGCGGCTCCGTCCTCTTCGACACGCGCGACCAGCTCGAGCGTTCGACCGCCTTTGGCTCGTTCAGTGGAACGCCGGCGGTTGAGCATCTCCGTCAGATGCTGCAAAGCCTCGACATCCCGCCGCTCGAGCCGGTGCCAGCCGATCATGTGCTGACCAAGGCGTTTTACCTGCTCAACGAATTCCCCGGGCGCTACGCCGGCGGGCCGCTCTGGGTCGAGACGACGCAGAATGCCGCCAGTCGCGCCGACCGGCCGGCCAATGCCGGCGACGGCGTGTCGACGATCCTGATCACCGAGAACGACCTTGCCTCCGCCTGGGCGATGGATAAGAGCGGTTCCTATATGTTTCCGACCGTGCCCACGGATCCGCTCCAGCGCGAGATGGCCTTCCGCGCCGGGGTCAACATCGTCATGTACACCCTGACCGGCAACTACAAGGCGGACCAGGTGCACGTGCCCGCCCTCCTCGAAAGGCTCGGGCAATGAGCGCGATGGGCCTGCGCAAGGGGCGCGACCGCCCGCGCCGCGCCGTCGGTGCCGCGCGATGAGCTGGTCGCTCGCCTTCGAATCGCTGCTACCAACCTGGCTGCTGGTTGCGGCCGGGCTGCTCGCGGCACTCCTGGTCCTGCCGGGCCTCTTCCGCCGCCTGCGCGGCGCCATCCTGCGCACGGTTGCCGCTGGCCTTCTCTTCCTGGCGCTCCTCAACCCGGTGGCGCTGCGCGAGGATCGCGAAGCCTTGCCGACCGTCGTTGCCCTCGTCGTCGACAAGAGCGCAAGCCAATCGCTCGACAGCCGCGACAAGGTCACTGCCGCCGCACGCGATGCGTTGCAGAGGCAGCTCGCCCAGTTTCACGGCCTCGACGTGCGCACGATCGAGGCGGGCGGCGGCACGGCGACCGATGGCACATTCCTGTTCGGGCCGCTTGCCACCAGCCTCTCCGACGTGCCGCCCGATCGCGTCGGGGCGGTGATCATGCTCACCGACGGCCAGGTGCACGACGTCCCGCCGAAGCGCGATGCCCTGCCGGCGGGCGCGCCCCTCCACGTCCTCCTCTCCGGCCATGACGGCGAGATCGACCGGCGCATCGTGATCGATTCGGCGCCGCGCTTCGGCATCGTCGGCGAGAACCAGACCATCCGCTATCGCGTGGTCGACGATGGCGTAGAGGAATCCGGCCCGGTGCGCGTCACAATCACGCGCGACGGCAACCCGCTCTCGGTGGAGAAGGTTACTTCCGGCGTCGAATCGACGCTGACGGTCGATATGCCCCATGCCGGCCCCAACATTCTCGAATTCGAGGCCGAGCCAGCCGCGGGTGAGCTCACGCAAGTCACCAACCGTGCCGTGGTCGACATCCAGGGCATCCGCCAGAACCTCCGCGTCCTACTCGTTTCCGGCGAACCGCACGCCGGCGAGCGCACCTGGCGCAACCTCCTCAAGTCCGACGCGGCCGTCGACCTCGTCCACTTCACGATCCTGCGCCCACCGGAAAAGCAGGATGGCACGCCGATCAACGAGCTCTCGCTGATCGCCTTTCCGACCCGCGAATTGTTCGCCGAGAAGATCGATCAGTTCGACCTGATCGTCTTCGACCGCTACCAGCATCGCGGCGTCCTGCCGATCCTCTACTTCGACAACATTGCCCGCTATGTCCGCGACGGCGGTGCGGTGCTGGTCGCTGCCGGGCCCGACTATGCCAATGACGGGAGCCTCTACGAGACGCCGCTCTCGCCCATCCTGCCGGTAGCGCCGACAGGCAAGATCGTCGAGGAGCCTTTTTTCCCGCGGGTCAGCGACGTCGGCAAACGCCATCCCGTCACGCGCGACCTCGATGGCTCGAATTTCGAGCCGCCGCACTGGGGGCGCTGGTTCCGGGTGATCGACGTCGAGAAGCCGCAGGGCGAGATCGTGATGAAAGGCGCCGAGGATAAGCCGCTCCTCGTCCTCGACCGCGTCGAGAAGGGCCGCGTCGCCATCCTCCTCTCCGATCATGCCTGGCTGTGGGCGCGCGGCTTCGAAGGCGGCGGCCCGCATGTCGACCTCCTCCGCCGCCTCGCCCACTGGCTGATGAAGGAGCCGGAGCTCGAGGAAGAGGCGCTGCGCGCCAGCGCTCGCGCCGGTGAGCTGACCGTCGAGCAGCAAACGATGGCCGACCATGGCGATCCGGCGATCGTTCGCTCGCCCTCCGGCAAGGTGACGACGCTGACGCTGCGACAGGTCGAGCCCGGCCTGTGGCGCGCCAGCATGGCAGCCGACGAGATCGGCCTCTACCGGGTCGAGCAGGGCGAGCGGCGCGCCTTCGCCCATGTCGGCCCCGCCAATCCGCGCGAGTTCAGCGACGTCCGCTCGACCGACGCGCTCCTGAAGCCGCTGGTCAAGGAGACCGGCGGCCGCATCGCCCGGATGGCCGACGCGACCGGCAACCTCGCGCTGCCGCGCATCGTGCCGATCCGCTCCGGCGCCAGCCTCTCCGGGTCGGACTGGATCGGCATCCGCACCACGGAAGCGAGCGTCCTCAAGGGCATCGTCCGCGTGCCGCTCTTCGGCGGCACCATCGGCGCAGCGGCGTTTCTGGCGCTGTTCGTGCTGCTCTTGTTGCCGGGGCTGACCTGGTATCGCGAAGGGCGGTAAAGAGGCGGTTCGCCGCTCGATGAATTGATCTGCGATAGCGGTGCAATTTAATATTGTACTCGGCGCCAAGCAGTCTCGGCGGCGCAGGAGTTGCTCGGATTGGAAATCAGATTCCCTTTGGAATTCCTTGTTTCGGGGGTCCCCGTATCCCTCCAAGCGGACCGGACGGCGACAAAACAGGAATGGAAGGAGCGGGTCAGATCGGCCAGTTCGGCAGTGCTCCCAAAGCCGCACTTCGCGTCCTTAGGCCGAATGGCCGTCACCATCTACAATTTCCCGGCGGAGCCGATGCGGGGCGACCTTGATAATATCGTTAAGCTGATCCTTGATGCACTTTGTCGGCATGTATACGTCGATGATCGACAAGTGGAGAGGATAGTGGTCCAGAAATTCGACCCGGGAAACGTGTTTGCGTTCTCTACGCCAAGAGGTACCTTTGCGAGAGCGTTGGCTGCGGCGAGACCCGTCGTCTATATCAGGGTCAGCAATGATCCATTCGAGGAACTCGCTTGATGAATTTGGGCGCAGCCGAATCGGAGATCTTGAGTGGGTTGACGCCCGAGCTCGAAGCGGAGGGCTACGAGGTTTTTTTGCAACCCGCACCGCCGCTGACCCCCGCTTTTCTGGGCGACGTCCGGCCTGACGCAATCGCTATTCGTGGCGACAAGAAGCTACTGATTGAGATCGTGCGCAGCGGGGCCAAATCGGAGAGGCGGCTTTCGGATTTGAACCGGCTGGTGAGCGAACATCCCGGATGGGAGTTGAGAGTGATCCTGGTATCACCCTCGAGCACCCCGGAGCCAGTGCCGGTGCAATCTCCCACTGCCATCAGGAACCGAATCGCGGAAACGGAGCGGCTTCTAGCGCAAGGATTCGCTGGAGCGGCATTTCTCCTGGGCTGGGCGACATTCGAGGCGGTGAGCCGGGCGCTAATGACCGACGAGTTTCGAACCGCGCAGACGCCGGGACGCCTTATTGAAGTCCTAGCTGCTTCCGGTTTCCTGACGCCCTCAGAAGCCGATCAGCTTCGACAACTGTCGAAGAGCCGAAACGCCTTGGTCCACGGGGAGCTTGCCATCGACATCCGCCCGTCGGAAGTTCACGAGTTGGCCGAAATCCTGGGGACGTTGGTGAGCATGGTTGAGCGCGGCTCGCCCAACCCGTAACAACCCCCAGACTCGTTACGACGAGCTGCCGTCCCTCCCGCGGCGAGCAACACGCCAACGTGGCCGCTCACGGATTGCTCGGATTCGGATCGCCGACATAGCCGGCAAGCAGGATGAGGCCGTGCTTGTCGTCGCGGAGGGCGAAGATGAACGGCTTGTCGACCACCATGGGGGTCACGTCCGTCACCAGCGCGCGGGTAACCGTCACCGCGGTCGCCGCGGCCGCCTCGGTCCCCTCCTCGTCGACCTTGATCTGGGTCTTCTGGACGACGTCGCTGATGTCGAGTGGCTTCGCCGACAGCTGCTTGAAGGCGGTCGGCGAATGGCCGTCGGCGAGCCCGAGCTTGTCCAGGTGAGGGAGCAGGCGGTTGGTCGCTTCCGCCGTGAACTTCGGCAGCGACAGCTCTACCTTCCCGCTGTCGAAATCCTTGCCGGTCAGCCAGTCGGCCGCCGGAGCGAAATCGGCGATTGTCGCCGGGTCGGCCTTGGTCGTGACGACGACGAGACTGTAGCCGTCAGTCACGTAAGGCAGCGCCGCGGCAATGAAGTGATCATCCTGCCGAAGCGACACCTCGGCACTGGCCCGCATCATCGCCACGTCGCTCGTCTTGCCGCCAACCAGATGGAACGGCTGTGTCGAGGTCAATCGCTTGTCGAAAGGTGACAGCCACTTGTCCTTGAAATGCAGCGCATTCAGCGCGACCAGGGCGGCGTTGGGGATGGGGTCGCTGAGGATGGTCGGGATGAGCCCGCCAGTCTGCGTCGAAACCCAGGCGTTGACCTTGGCAATCCCGGCGGGCTCGCCAAGCGAAGCGGACTCGACGAAAACGCCGGCGTCCCGGAGCTTAGTGGCGTCGACCTCGCCAGCCGGATCAACGAAGATGCCATTGCCGAACGCCAGCGGCCCCTGGCCGGCGGGAGCAGCGGCGAGCTCCTTGGCCGAGTTCCGCAGCGCCTGCATCGCGTCGCTGCCGCCCTCGCTCGCGAAGCCGAGCGTCTTGGCAATGGCACGGCCCATCGTCGGGTCGGCGCCGAGCTCGAGGAAAGCTAGCGCCGAGGCGACACTGCCAGGCGACACCACGATCGTTCGCCGCGAGCCGTCCGCGGCCGCGAGCCCTTGCAAGAGGCCGATGCCGAGTGTCGCCTGCGCGCTGAGAAGATTCGTGGTCGATGCCGCCGTGGTCCCGCTCGCGGCCTGGGTTTCCGCCCGCAGCGGTCCGCTGGCGAGCATTGCGAGGAGAATGGCGGTGACGGGGAATGGGCTGAGTTTCATCGATGTTCTCCAAGGAGATCGAGCGGCGCCGGCGCCGCCATCACTTGAATTGTGAACGAAGGCCTGTGCGCCTGCTGGCCAGCGATCAAGATCGGCGGGCTGGAGCCGCTCATGGCGAGCCGTCTTGGCTGGACGGCGCGTAGGCAAGGCCTCGATCAACATTGAAATAGGAATGCATCCGGCCACCTCCCCGTTTTTATTTTTAGGGAAGCAGAACTCTATCGCAATCCTTGTCTGAACGGCGAATGAACGAAGTCGTTGCCCTTGCCCGGACCAGGCTCACCCCGCATGCGGCAGGGACCTCAATCGCCGCTGACCTTGCGCACCCTGCCGTGGAGGCCGATCGCCGCATTCGGTGCGAGGCTTGCGATCAGCACGCGCGCCGGATCGGCCGGTCCGGGGAGGGTGACGGCGTAGGGCGGCAGCCGGGCGAAGCCCAAGGGACCGTAATACGGTTCGTCACCGACCAGAAGAACCAGGCGATGACCGGCGCTCTTCGCCGTCTCCAGCGACAATCGGACGAGTGCCTTGCCGGCACCCTTCCCCTTGAGCTCGGGCCTGACCACCAGAGGGCCGAGGAGGAGGGCCGGCACGGTTCCGATCAGGATCGGTGTCAATCGCACCGAAGCGACGACGCGCCCGCCATAGAGGGCGACGAACGAGACGTCGGGATGGTGGGGTACGCCTTCGCGCAGGCGAAACGCGGCGCGAGCGAAACGGCCTGGCCCGAAGACTTCGCGATGCAGGGCCTCGATGACCGGCTCGTCCTCGGGAAGCTCGCGGCGGTAGGTGAAGTGTGCGGAATGCATGGGCAGGCCTGTCGTCGGATCGGGTCGGTCCGGCGCGGGCCACCCACTTCAGGGTATGATGGCTGATCCGAGCCGGCAGGCAGCGCGTGACGCTGAAGTCACGGTCGCTCGTCGTCGTCGCAGGCATGTCCGGCACATGTGCGCGCCCATAACACGCGTCCTCCGAGAGGTAAAGCGCTCACCACTCCGGCGAGCGCGCAGCGCCGGCAATCTCGGCGAGCCGACGGCGTGTGCCCTCGGTCGCACCTTGCGGCAGGGCATCGGGAGCGAAAAAGCCGGCTTCGAGGATCTCGAGATTGGGCAGGTGCGGCGGCTTCACCTGGCGGCAGCGCCGGCAGACATAGACGACGACATGATCGCGGACGGAAACCGCCCGATTGAGATAGATACCGAACAGCTCGGGCGCCTCGCCGAGGGCGATGCCACCCTCCTCCATCAGCTCGCGGATCAGCGCCGCCTCGACCGTCTCGCCGAGCTCGACGCCGCCGCCGGGAAGGTACCATCCCGGCACATAGCTGTGCCTGACCAGAAAAACGCGGCCGCGATCGTCGAGCGCGACGCCGCGCACACCCAGGGTGATCCCCCGTCGCAGGCTGGCATATTGCAGGAACAGGCGAATGGGGAGGCGCACGAGCTCTCATTCGGCGAATAGCGAGATAGCGAATAGCGAATAGAGCTGCGGCCGAGGTCGCGATCTATTCGCTCGTCGCTATCTCGCTCTTCGCTATCTCAACCGCGCGCTTAGCGCCATGCCGCCTTTACCGACCACGCTCGCTCCGCTAAGCCGGCCGCATGTTCCAATTGGCGCACCTATCCGATCCCCATCTCGGCCCGCTGCCGAGGGTCGGCATCGGCGATTTGGCGTCGAAGCGAGCCTTCGGCTACGTCAATTGGCATCGCAATCGGCGGAGTGCCTATGCCCCTTCGATCCTGACGGCGCTCGCCGACGACATCCGAGCAGCAGCACCGGACCACGTCGCCGTCACCGGCGACCTCGTCAACCTCGGACTCAGTGCGGAATTTACGGCAGCACGCGAATGGCTGGCCGAGCTTGGCGAGCCCGACAAGGTTACGGTCATCCCGGGAAATCACGATGCCTATGTCCCCGGCGCCTTCGAGGAGCTGGCCGATGTCTGGCATGACTACATGACCGGCGACAACTCGAAGGCGGTCACCTTTCCCTTCATCCGGCGCCGCGGCCGGGTCGCGATCGTCGGCACGTCATCGGCGATCGCCACCGCCCCGCTGATGGCGACCGGCGAGATCGGCGGTGGCCAGGCGGCGGCGTTGGCGAGCCGCCTCGCCGCGCTCGGTCGCGCCGGGCTGTTCCGTATCGTTCTCATCCATCACGCGCCGGTCTCGCGCGCCTCGGATTGGCACCGCCGCCTGATCGACGCCGACCTCTTCCGCCGGGCGATCACCGAGGCCGGCGCCGAGCTGATCCTGCACGGACACAATCACAAGACCAGCGTCGACAGTCTCCCGGGCCCGAGCGGTGCCGTTCCGGTGGTCGGTGTCGCCGCGGCGTCAGCGCTGCCGCGCGGCACGCATCCGGGTGGCAGCTATTGCCTGTTCAGCATCGATGGCGAAGCCGACGGCTTCACTTGCGAGATGGTCGAGCGCGGGGTTGTCACCGCCGGCGGCAACGTCGAGCAAATCTCGGCGAAGAAGCTACTGACGGCGAATTGACCTCTAGCCGCCGGGAACCGTCACCCAGGCGTAGGCGAGAAGGCCGAGGATGCCGAGCAAGATGCCGAGCATGAAGGCGGCGGCCACCCAGCCGAGGTTGAGCTCTGCCGGCGGAGGCGCTTTGGTGGCCGCCGCAGCGGCTGGCGGCTTTGGCTCGGGCTGCCGCGGGGTCTCGCGACGCTCGGCCCGTTTGACCACCCACTCGGCTTCAATGGCTCGCTCGCGCTCGATGATGCGCTCGGCAACGTAGTTGGTGACGGTATCGGCCATGTCGCCGAGATTCGCCGATTCGCGG
>Ga0306920_100012017_pt1 | contig 11738 bp, 14 predicted proteins | sample flu12Cox44000170_FD_204666 | JGI IMG/M metagenome (GOLD analysis project Ga0306920, IMG submission 204666) | Lab enrichment of tropical soil microbial communities from Luquillo Experimental Forest, Puerto Rico - flux4day.12C.oxic.44.000.170 (v2)... | ecosystem: Environmental > Terrestrial >...
CTCTGGCTTCGCAACCACGCCTCCAACTGGGCTCGATCCACTTTGCTGACTTCCACCACCCATCTCTTTACGCCCATGCAGCATAGACGAATAGGGCCCTATACTTTATTCAGCGGCACGACACTAGGAACAATCGAAAGGCGCGTGCGTGCTTTCGCCGGCGAGATGCTCCAATCAGCTCTGTAAAACCTGGAACAACGGAAGGTCGCCAAACCCGGTTCGGCCTCCGCGTGTGTCGGGAGGTATCGGCGGATTATACGCTTACAATGAATTATCCGGTTTCAACATCGTGGCCGCCGGTCGCAGGCGAGTAACTCTCTTTACGATAACATGACGCAAAGTCATAGGTGGAGGCGTTTCCAAACGCAACTGGCACACTTAGTCGGCTGCGCCATGAATGTCCTCTCCCGCGGCCCGCCACCCCAACCAGGTCAACAGCTTGACGGGGGTGCCATCCCACATCCAGTTCCCCAAGGTAAGTGAAGTCGGCGAACTGAAGTGATAGATGTTGTAGTCAAAATAATTGTGGTTCGCCGGATCGTATAGGGTCGGTGGGATAGAGGAATCCTCTCCGCCGATGTGGCTTTTAAGTACTGCGGGGCCGGAATACGTAGTTATGTTGTCTTCCACGACATCATCGACCGCCTGATTGCGCGGCCCGCTAGTCATCACGATCCCGGCGCAGTGACTCGTGATAGTATTGTTGGAGACCGTCGAGTGGTCACTTTGGGCCAGGATGATCTCCCGCTGTCCGCCGGGAGTACAGGCTCCTGTTCCCCGGTACTGAGCGTTGTTCATGAGCGTATTGTTGGAGATAGTGCCGTAGTGACTAATCTCGTAGCGAATACCGTCCAGCCTGCTGCCCTTTACCGTATTGCCCGAAAAAATGACGCCGGTGGCGCCAGAGTCACCCCAGAGGCCTACTCCGTTATTGTTAATATAAGTATTGTTGAGGACTTGAGTATTGATGGTCTTCCCGATCTTGCCCCCACCCTCCTCGAAACCGTCGTAGGTGTTGGCAAAATTGTTGTTGGAAATTGTGTTGTATTCAATCAGAGTGTCAATGCCGCCTCTGACGGCAATGCCTTGCTCGCCGTTGTCGTGGACGTTGTTACTTAATATCTTTTCGTAATTGTCATTATTCTCTACCGGCTTGATACCTCCTGAATGGTTAAGGCGCACCTCGTTGTATTGAATCGTCCAATTCGAGCCTCTGGGCACTATAGCGGCGTACCATATCGACGCGGCGTACTTCTCCACCGTGAGGTTCTGAACGGTGACGTTGTCGGCGTAGCCGCTGAAGGCCATCTGCGCGACACTTAGCTCAACTGTCTGGCCGTTGGGGTTGTCCGCCATATAGACAACGTCGTTGGCATAGTCGAAATACCATTGGCCGGAGGTTATCGGAAGGTGAAGTTTGTGCACCAATGGCACGTTGTTGAGATACAAATCCTGCGGATACGCACAACCGGTAGTCGGATCATTACAGGTAGTCGATGGCGGTCCCCATGCTTGGTTCAGCTCTGGATTGCCCGTGCTTGTCCAGTAAGCTCCGCTCTGCACCCAGTTAGTCACGACTCGCGACCCGTTGAGGTCGGCGCCGGCCTGTCCAGTGAAGCTGTCGCCTGACTTAGGCACCACAGCTTGCATCCGATACACCCCGGGCAGCAAGATAAATGCAGTTCCACCAGGATAGGCATTGACCGCCGATTGGATATTAGCACCGGGTGAAAGTGTAATAGTTGTTGCATACGCTGCGTCTGCGAACATTAGCAGAAGAAAGGCAACTATCACGGTGCAGCACACTTCGAAGACAACATGAGTGCGTAAGCATGTAAGGCCCAATATCTGCTTCGGGTGCATTCGAGCGAATTGATCAAGTCGATGCTGACAGAGCTCCGATCGACACATGTCGATTCCCCCTTCGTGACCAGGCTTGTGCGTTCGGCGCCCTCTAAGGAGGCTGTGCGCGACAGCTAGTCACTGTATGCCGCTGAACTGTGCGAGCCTACGGCATGGCGAGCGAGGTCGTGAGATCTGTCAACAGGGTTACAGATTAGACGGGCAGGGCACTTCTGTGCCCACCCTAGCTTCGTGCGTCATCGCCTAGCTCGTTAACAACGTCGGTTAGTGTGTCTGGCTGTTAACCAGCGACGACAAGAAGACAGCATTATACGCCCTCAGGCGTGAGCCAAAAGCGCGCCGCTGTTACCGATTCAAAAAACGGTCGAAGGAGAGCCCAGCACGGCGCGTATGATGCTTTCGCGGCTGGCTGGGCCCGACACCCCGGCTCGAAAAGCCGGCGACGTTTAGTTCAGGCCGCCGGAAGGAGAGATTAAAAAAAGAAGGATGTGGAGGGCCTCTTCAAAGGCCTGCTAGGATTCAACGGTCGCCTCGATCCGTTCCTCTCTGACAGCTTTCACAAATGCCCTATAATCGCGCTCGGTTTGGTCCGCGTATTCGACGGCGAACTCGCATACCGCATCATCAAAAATCTCGCTCGAACCCACATAGCCTGAGATCATCGCCGCGTCCCCCGAGCGGGCATGTGCTCGGGCCAAGGCCGACGCGCACATTCTCGCGTACGCCCGCAACGTATCGACGTCCCATCCCTCAATGATGGCGGACATCTTCATGTCACGGAGTTGGCGAACGTAAAAGTCGCGTCGTCCATCCTTTGAGCGTGTCCACCCCAGAAAGACGTCGCTGGCCGCCTGCATCAGGCGCTGGCCAACAACGACGCGCTGACCATGGTTCGGGTACACGCTCTTCCCCGCGTAAGGTTCAAGCACAGATGCGTTCGCTTGTTTGATCTGCAAAAAAAGCGGGTCATCTTCAGCGGCCAGGAAGAGTCCGATCAGACACATGGTACCAACACTGCCGACGCCTACAACCTTGATTGCCAGGTCACAAAAATGAAACCGGTCGAACAGCACGCGCACGTGCTCGGGCAGGGACTCACGATATAGGGCAATCGCTTCCGCGTATGCCGTCTTAACCCCGGGCGCCAGTTCTCTACTCGGATGGAATATTAGCGGCGGGTTATCCTTGATAACCGGAGTCGCACCCTGATGTTCCGCCAGCTTCGGAAAGTCATGCTCAGCAACGCTCCGCGCTCGCGCCTTTTCGATTCTCTGCTCGGCACGTTGGCGTGTCTCTTCGTCGGGCGCTTCCTTGAGGAAGCGTTCGATATCGATTCGGTCGTACCAAACCTCGAGTGCCCGCATGAACGCGTAGTCGGAGATCCGCTCTCGGTACGAGCGCACCGCAGCGCTGGCCGCCCGCGCCGAGTCACTCTCGGCAAGGCCGAGATGACGCCCGGCCACGACGACGCTCGCGGTCAGACGCTTGAGGTCCCACTCCCACGGTGCGGGCAGCGTTTCATCAAGATCGTTGACGTCGAAGATTACGTTGCGCTCGGGTGTTGCAAAGGCGCCGAAGTTCAACAGGTGGGCATCACCGCAAGCCTGAACCTTGAGGCCGGACTTTGGAGTATGGGCCAAATCGGCGGCCATCAAGCAGGCCGAGCCTCGGAAAAAGGCAAAGGGCGACTGCAGCATTCGTCCGAACCGAATCGGCACGAGTTGTGGCATCCTGCCCTTGTTCGATTCCATCAAGAGCGCGACCGGATCGCGCCGGCCTTTAGGCGGTTTCCAGCCTCCATGATCCTCGCGAGGGACGATGTTGCGCAGCGCCTTGCCCTCCGTGCGGCGTTCGGACGCGGTGCGATACTTGCCATCGGGTGAAACCACCAGATGGGCGCTCTTCTGTTTCGTTTCTCGTCGCAAGTCTTCTAGCCCCCACGCAGGTCTAAGCATCAGACGGAACAGCGCGAAAATAGCTTAACAGGGCAAGCAATGCCATCGATTGGCGATGGTGAGTCGCACTACCAGGCAATGGTCCTCTCCAATGCAGCCCCTTGCCGCTGACCCTGGCTTGGCGGAGACTAACTGCTTTCGATTTTCGGCTCGAGGGGCAAGACCCATCCCGCGACTCAGCAGGTGACGTGGAGAAGGGCATTCGTGTCGTCGGGTTCTCTCGCGATCGCCAACATGGCCTCGTCGGTAGGAGCAATCAGCAATTCGATTTTTCGGCGCCGTGCCTCGCGCTTTACGTCTTCCATCACAGGAAGCGATCCATAATTTCCCGTGCCGATTACCAGCCGCCGGCACTTCCACGGTATCTTCTCCTCGATGGATACCGGGGTATGTCCGAACTCCTCACGGAATTTTTTCGAGGGTTTCTTCTTGCGCTTGAAAATCTTGCCGCGGTCGATGACGACGTCGTGGGTGTATGTCTCGCCGTCTATAGTGATCGAACCGAAACTAAGCCTGCTAAAACGCATTAGCCAACCTTCACCTTTGGGCTTTACCCCTATCAATCATATTTCCCGTGGACGAGCCTGAACGTCGGACTTGCCACGGCCAGCGCTCCTCCAACTCGACCAGCAATGACCAACTGACAAACGTTCGTATCACGACCAACAATCCTAAGCCGACTATATTCGGGATAGTCGGATCGAGCGCGACCGTACGGACGATGTCGGCCGCAACAAGAATGTTAAGTCCCAAGAGCAGGGCCTTGTCGAGGATTTCCTTGTATTGGTTGTAAGCTTGATAGCTCGTCCAATTGAAAAGAAACCTGGTCGTGCCGCCAGCCACGCCCGCGAGGATTATCGCAACTGCCAATAGCTCGATAACGTGAGCGGCCACCTGCATCGAGAGACGGATTATCTCGCTTGTTGCGCTGTGCATTATCCTTCAGCAAAGACTCTTGCCCACTGCGGGCGTGTGGTCGATTGCTCCTTATCGTGAGTCAGGGATCATTGACTACAAAGCCAGGCGGAAGGGCCGAGCCAGAGCCGCCGAAGGGGTCTTTTGGTTTGTGCCACCCCTTGCTAAGAGTTGTCGCATGAAATTTCCACAGGCCGTGGCAGGGTTCCTCGCACTCACGCTCGGATCCATGCTGGTTGCTCATCTCGGTTGCGCTTTTGCTCAATTGCCAACACCGAATCCATTGATCGTGCCCCCGCCGGCACCGCCGCCACCTGCCCAGTTGCCTCCAATTGCACCACAACAAGGCATTCCTTCATTGGCGATTGTGCCAACCCCCAGGGTCGCCGCAACTCCGACCTCAGCTTTGCGGGTTTTCAATTGCAGTTGCTTCGGTTCTCCAGGCCCAACCCATTGGATGGGCCGCGTGACGGCGCCGGGTTATTTCGCTGCTCGACAGGCTGCCGTCAGCACATGCCTCGCATACAACGAGAATAAGCAACCCCAGCCCCCGATTGTAACAGCCGGACCGCCCTCGTCCGCGGTCAGCGGCGCTCCAGGAGGCGCCGGCGCTGGAAATCCACTCAGCGTTGCATCCGGATTAATTGCCAATCAGGCGGCTGCGGCGTCTGCGCTAAGCGCTGGGCAGCAATTGCCGCCGACGGTGACTTTCTTTGCGCCGCAACAGTTGCGGGCGTGCTCACGCTGTACTTGCAATTGAATCTGGGGAGACTGGCTAGTCGTTCCACAATCGTCACGAGCACTGACCAAGCTCCTGTTGACTTCATTGCGGCGTTCCGCCTGGCTCGCGAAGCCATTCTTCATGACGCTGCCGGATGAGCGCGATCGCCTCCTCTGCGCTGGTGACACAATGCGGGATGGCGAGATCTTCCGGGTTCGCGAGCCCAATCTCTGATTTTAGGAAATACTGGCGACCCCATGCGACGAAGTCGGACCACATGCGTCCAATGAGAATGAGCGGAGTCTGATGCAGTTTACGAACCTGAAGAAGTTGCCAGATCATCGTCAACTCCAGCACCGTGCCGATGCCGCCCGGCACAACCACAAAGGCGTCTGACACGAGAACGAAATGGTGCAATCGCGAGAAGAAGGTACGGTGCTCGTATGCCTCGGTGACGAATGGGTTTATGTCCTGCTCGAAGGGCAAGTCGACGCGGATACCGATGCTTCGCTTCTGCGCCTCGGGCCCTGCCAACGCGACCCCTTCGTTGGCTGCTTGCATTAGCCCGGGGCCTCCGCCGGTAACGATGCCACAACCCATCTCCGCCAACTCCTTGGCGAGATCGCGAACCGCCGCGTAAACCCAGTGGTCACGCGGCACCCGCGCCGAGCCAAAGATGGTGACTTGGAAATCCGACCTCTTCGCGGGACGAAGCCGCGTAAGATTATTGACGACCTCCCACAGTCCCTGGACAGACTGCGCGAGTACCTCGATGACCTGCGTTTCGTTGCGCAAGCTGATGGAGTCGCCCGCCGGCTTGCCGGATTGACCTTCGCCTTCGCTCATTTGATCCCCTCGATTCCTGGGCGGTGTACTTCTACACTTGCGGTCTTCTAAATCCCCCTTCCGTTTCCGCAAATCAGGCAGACAATTTGCCCTTCGCCTCGGCAAAGTTTGCACCGCTTGGACGGACACCCAGGCGATCCGCCATGAGAACCAGGTCGGCGAGCGATTCCGCCTCGATCTTGCGCATGATGCTGCCTCGATGTTGCTTTACGGTCTTCTCGGCCGCTCCGAGCTGGGCAGCAACCTGTTTGTTCAACAAGCCGGCGGAAACCAGGACGAACACTTCGCGCTCTCGCGGCGTGAGCCGTTCGTATTGGATCCTCAGTCTGCCAATCACGTCGGCCGCCGCGCGTGATTTGCTGGTCCGATCGACCGCGCATGCAATAGCCTCCAGCAGTACGCTGCGCCTGATTGGTTTTTCGAGGAAGTCAACGGCGCCCGCTTTCATCGCACTGACGCTGGCCGGGATATCGGCGTGCCCGGTGATAAATACGATCGAGAGGAACGGAACTTTGCACCGCAGCAAGTCCTGCAGTTGGAGACCGCTCATCCCCGGCATCCGCAGATCGGAAACTACGCAAGAGGCGACCTCAGGAGCGAGGCTCCCAAGAAATTCTGCGGCGGAGGCGAAGGCCTCGACTCTATAGCCGGCCGCCTGAATCGATCTGACCAGTGACTTTCGAATAGATGCGTCGTCTTCGATTAGCGCCACTATTGGTTTGGGCGAAACAGACAAACAGCCGTTGTGAGAAGCGAGTAAGCTGCCGTCACCCTTTTCAAATCCGCACACCCCCATGGTAAGCATGCCCCCATTTTCTCGTTTCTGCTTTTTCTCCTCACGTTAGATTATTTGGTGAGATGCTGGTCGCTACGCAAGGACCGCACCATCGCCGAAAGAGATTGCGGGTCGTTTACGGGCGGACGCAGTGTCACTGATGGTATCAGCGAGTCGAACTTTGGCGCCGATGGAGGCAGTCTACCTGCTCGTCAAACGCATCTATTTTACAGACAGCAAGCGGTCTCGATAGTCTAAAAGAGTTCCGCAGCTAGTTCGTTGCCCCGTGCGCGCGTAAGCGGCGCGCGCAGTCACCACACGACGAATTAGCTGCTCATTTCGGCCCGTAGGAATTCCTTGACTCCCTCACGCACGGCGCCTCCCACGTTAGGGCCGGCCTTGTCGGGCGCGGGCCTGCCACACTACGGCAAGGTCAGGGGGGTTATGGTTCTGGGTTAAGAGAGTTAAAGATCTGTTAAGATCGCGCGCGCGTGTTAAGGGGTGCGGAATAGGGTACCAGGCAGATCCGTGTAATTTGATACGCGAAGCGGGCTAATCTTGCCGCGCGTTATCGCCGATAACGCAGCAGGCTGAAACTATTTGCATTCAGAATTCTTGCTCCTGATGCGCAAGGCGCAGGACAGGACCTCGGCCACGGATTCACTTTTCTGTGCCGAATAATCGAATGGGTTTTCGTACTCCTGGCGCGCGGGGGATCGCTTCAGCTCCAGGTACTTTCGCGCCACGTCTGGATGGATGCGCAGAAAGTCTCGAAACGCGATGGGGTTCTGCCATTCTGGCGAGGTATGTTGCACGAGATGTAGATGACATGTGCGAGTGGTCCGGTACTCCGCTCCGGGCGGCTTATGAAAGAAAACGCCGGCTCGGAATCATTACATTAATGTCGGGCCGATGCTCCCATCCACTGGCGATAAGCAATCCTATGACATCATCGTCTGCTTCGTTCAGGTTGTGCACGCCTGCCAGTGTGTCGATCGTGGGTACGGCAGCCTCCCCTGAATCGATGTGCTGCCGACATGTTCGAAAGCCAACACCATCGGCAGGATCTTCATAAGCTCGGAAACCTCCGCGCGGTAACGAATCGGCCAAATCGGATCGTAATCACGCAATTCGAATTTCCAGAGCCGCTGCACTGAAGGAACTCAACATGTGCCGCGGGCAGCAAGTATCAACGACGCAGTCCAGCCTGAATCGTCACCAAAGGCTACGGCGGGCAGCTTGTGGCGAAGCAGTATCCTCGGCCATGAAGCGCGCAGGTTTCATCTGCCACATGTGCGTCACGACGAAGGGACCTGACGCGAGCGAAACCACCTTCCGCGAGCAGCTTTTCCACGAGACGATCGGCTTGTGCATCAATCGCACCGAAACAAGGAAAGATGCCGACGGGCGAGATGGCATCTGCTTCGTAGCCTATAGTGAGCCTCCGAACCCGCATCATTACTCCAAATCGCATAGGAGCCATGCTTCCCAATTCGTGAGTTAACGGAAAGAGAAGTCTGCCGCCGGGCTTGAGGTTATCGAGCCATAAGGGCAGAGGATGGGTGGCGCCGGCATTGATAAAGATCGCGTCCGCCTCGCCGGTGTCATAGATACTCGCATCGCCAGACACCACTTCCACGCACCGCAATTCCGCTAAGCAGGACTTCGCTCGTGCGGCCAACTCACGATCAAATTCGATGGCCGTGACACGGCCTTCCTCGCCCACCACATGCGCCATGACGGCACTGTAGTATCCGGTTCCACATCCAGCGTGCACCACAGAATCGCCTTCTTGCAAGTCGAGCAAGTCTATCCAGGCGCAGAGGCTGCTAGGCAGACCGTTGTTCAGGTTCCTGGTGGGATCCAGCGCCACCAGCACATCGTCGTAGATGTGAGCGGGATTCGCGTCTGGCGTGTCCTCGTATGTAGTGAGATTCGCTGGACGAAGGATCCTCCATGGACCAGGACCAAGATACTTTTCGCGGGGGATATCGGCTAATGCGCTAACCAACCTCTCCGAGCGCAAATTGGCGCGCCGTCGAATCAATTCCGCATATCGCCGCCGAGATACACTTAATTCTTCCATCACGTCCCCGATACTATCCGCGTAATTTTATGCTCAAGGAACCGTTCGACGAGGTGCGTTTAGGTTGGGTCAGGAATCGGCGCACAGAAGTACGGCTGATGTGGAGGCGGCGCGAAATGGCGCTGTTATTTAGCCCCTTTTTTGAGAGTGCTCTGACCTGCGAGGCGTATTTCGCGACGGTCGGCGGCCGCCCATGCGCGTTTCAGATTCGGCCAGCCCTGAGCCCGCTAGAACGCACCGCGATGCAAGCCTTGCAACCGAGCCCGCGCTGAACGGCCAGTTGCCGAAGTAAACGGCATGCAAGGGATAATAGCTTTGACAATATAGAGCCTCAATTCGGGATGGGCTTATTCGAGGATTGAGCGTTTCTGCAACAATAGACTGAACATCGGCAGTTCTCCGAGCTGCATGGCCACGAGACCGTCGCGGGGAGCACGGTGGACAAAACCGGCCCAAAACCTTGTGCAGGCTGACCGTCTAGGTGTATGAGCGAGGCTGAAATTGGAGAGCCAAGACAACACGGCATAATGGAAAAGGTGGACAAAATGTCTCGACGAATGGTTTGCGGCATTGTGTTCGCGACACTGATTATCGTGGCTCTCGGCCTAAAGATTTCTTATGCCGAACCAAATAGTCAGTCGCCGGTCCAGGAAGCCACCGCCGAGTTCGATCAGCAGTTCTCCGAGATGTTTAAACACCTTCATGGTGGTGCGGCGACTTCCATCGGTATTGATTACACTCCAGAGGCGCGATGCAGCGACAACAACTGGCACACCACGACTCCCGTCGCCTGCAATCCTCAGCTTTCCTTCATGTGCAAAGATAACAATCCACTGAGCACTTGCCCCAGCTCATGTCAGAATTGCTATAACAATGATCTGGCGAACCTGAAGAATTCGCTTGATGTCTCGACGATTACTTCCTATCAGCCGAATTACTACATTCTCACGACCGCACAGAGTCTGGACATAAAAGTGCTGCAGGGACTGTACAACGATGCGATCCCGAGTCTGGCAGCCGCCGACAGTGCGACAAACTGCACTTTTGCCGGCCAGCCGATAAAACTATGCGGCTCCAAATACGCCGGCGCGCTACTCGACGGCGCCTGCGGTACAACAACGCCCTGGAATCCTGAGACCTTTTGCGGCATACCACCGAATACCGGACCGTATATCGAGCCACTCGATTATCCCAGCGGCCCGCCGGGGCAATTCATCAAGAACGGAACGATCATCGCGATCCAACTCGGCAACGAGGCGATCGGCGTGACCGTCAATGGCCAGATTATAACTGCGCAGATGATAAGCACCGCAGCGCAGACGCTGCGTACCGCCCTAGATGCTCGCGGGTTCAAAGATATACCGATCGTGGTGTCGCTGGTGCTTGGTCAGGAATCGACTTTCTGCACCAATGGCGCGCCACCGACAGGCGTCGACTTCATCGCGGCACATCCCTATTGCCAGAACGTTGCTGGAGTGCCGCCGTCCTGGCCGAACGACGGGACGCAGTGCTGGCAGCAGGTGCAGACAGACTTCAGCACAATATCGCAAGCCTCGTGTGGCGCGGCGCATACGTTCATCGGCGAGACCGGCTACAACACCGGATGCCCCAACAGTCCGAACGTGCCGGCAGGGCTCATCAGCGAGGAACAGACGTTTATCGAGAACCTGAAATCTTCCACGTGCACAACGTCTTCGGAGTCGGGTTTTCCGACGTTCCTGTTCGCGTATTCGGACGTCTGTCCTTTAACCGGATGCTCACCGGGGTGCAGTGACGCGGCATTGCCTCGCGAAGGCAACGGCTATTTTGGCATCTTTCATACGCAGGATTACATGACCGAAGGTAGCCCCATCGCGAAGTTCCCGCCGCTTTCACTGGCATGCTCGAAGGGACTACATCATGGCCGTTCGAAGAAATAAGGGTGCAACCTCAGGTACTTGCGGGCGACCCGCAGAATTCAGTGCCCTTGTGGCGCGGATTAATCGCTTCAGCAATCATCCATGCATGCCACCACGGTCAACAATAACGATGTCGTTGCGGATAGACCCGCGCGTGTATGACCGCTTAGCTAGATGGGCGCAACGCGACGGCCGGAGCTTGAATGCCGCCGCGCTTGAATCGCTCGAATGCGCGCTGGACGCCTACGACAGTGTGGAAGCAGAACAGAATCCAACGTCCGCGAAATAACCGCCCCACTCCAGCGCGAGCGCCTATCGCAAAGACTGCTTGCCGAGCGCGCCGACACCCTCCGACTCGAATCCCGACGGTCAATTGGTTCAGCTGCTTGGCCGCTTGGCGCAGGAATGCTCCGCGGTGGCACGGAAACGGCACTCTGAGGGATTCTCTTGGGCCGGCGCGACAACACCACGCCAACCGCGCTTTCATTAGAGTAGCGCCGAGCGTCAGAACCCATTGGAAAATCGCGCGGAATGTGCCACTGGGCATCTTCCGTTAGCGGAGATTTTTAGTGCGCCAGGCGAAGCCTGGGAAAGGAGAATGGACAAAACCTGAAACCTTTCATTTGGACCCAGCGGGTAGTCAATCCCGCCCGGAAAGGCTGGCCGGCCATCCGGAAGC
>Ga0306920_100012019_pt1 | contig 11737 bp, 8 predicted proteins | sample flu12Cox44000170_FD_204666 | JGI IMG/M metagenome (GOLD analysis project Ga0306920, IMG submission 204666) | Lab enrichment of tropical soil microbial communities from Luquillo Experimental Forest, Puerto Rico - flux4day.12C.oxic.44.000.170 (v2)... | ecosystem: Environmental > Terrestrial >...
GGCGGGAGGGGCAGGGAATCGCTCCCTAACCCGAGCTCATCCCCACAGGGGATGCATAACCTAACCGTGGGCGACGCTCCCTCAGAAGCTCCAGGGAAATGAACGACCCTGAGGTCGCACCCCGGGGCGGAAGGACTGCAACCTCTTGCAGGGGTGGGGCCGGGGAGTCCCCTGTACCCGTTCCGACTTGTCGGGACGGTGCGTTCGGCGGCCTTTCAGGGTCGAGACGCTGGGGAAAAAGTAAGGCGGACTTATGATGACGAGGACTTCTATCACGGAGTGCTAGCCTAGTCTCCTGTTAGAGGGTGTGTTAAGTGTGGCTGAGATTCGTCTGAGAATCACTCTACTTGCCTGTCGTCACGCGCGTTGCCCAGTCTTCTTGAGTCACTTCACGAACCACTGGGATGGGAGACGAGTTGAGGGCCTGTCGGCCGTTGTCGGTAGGGTCACGCGATGTCCCGACTCTCGACAAGTAATTGACAGTGCTTAGTTCACCGGGTTGTCCTTGCGAGGAGGATGCTCAGCCCGGGACGGTCTCTCGCAGTGAGTGTCGGCTGACCAAACTGGCCTCTTCGCCCTGCGAAGACTTCCTTCTCAGCCCGTCCAAAATGGCATCCAACAACTCCGAGGGCCGCATGGGCTTGGTGAGGTAGGTGGCTACGCCAAGCTGCCGACAACGCGCGCCGTCACCTCGCTGTCCCGAAGTGAGCAAGATCAGGGTGGTTTCGGCAAGACGCGGATTGCGCCTTAATCCATCGATCAAGGTGAAGCCGTCTATATCCGGCAAACGAGCATCCACCAAGACGAGCGAAAAAGGGTTTTGCGTAGCGGCGGCGTGCTCCAAGGCCGCGAGGGCTGCCTGGCCGCTGCCCAGGACAAGCGGGTTCATCCCCCAGTTGGTAAGCGTTTCCTTGAGGATGAGCCGGTTTGTCACGGAGTCGTCTATGGCCAGCACCGGCAGGTCCTGCAGGCACTCAAGCTCTGCCGGCGCCGGCGCAGTTCGAAACCGGGGTACCGCGAAACGACCGGTGAAGTGGAAGGTACTTCCCTTGCCAACTTCACTCGCCACCCACATGCGGCCGCCCATCATTTGAACCAGCCGGGAGGAGATAGCAAGCCCCAGCCCCGTGCCCCCAAACTTACGGCTCATGGAGCCGTCGGCCTGGGCGAAGGCCTCGAAGATCATTTGCTGCTTCTCGGGCGCAATGCCCATACCGGTGTCGGCAACCGAGAAGTGCAGAGATATTCTATCTTGATTTTGCCATTCCACCTCGACCCGCAAGCCAACCTGGCCCTTGGCCGTGAATTTGATGGCGTTGCCCACCAAATTGATAAGGACTTGCCGCAGCCGACCCGGGTCACCAACGACAACGTCGGGCACTTCCGGCTGGATGTGGGAAAACATCTGCAGCCCCTTCTGGTGAGCGCGGAAGGCCAAGGTTTTGAGTGAATCATTCAGGCTCTCCCTCAGGTCGAACTCGATGGGGTCGAGGTCAAGCTTTCCCGCCTCGATCTTAGAAAAGTCCAGAATGTCATTGATGATGGTCAGTAGCGAGTCCGCCGAGGCTTTCACCATTCCGAGATACTCCTTTTGCTCGGAAGTGAGTTCGGTATCGAGGGTGAGTTCGGTCATGCCAATGACGCCGTTCATTGGCGTACGAATTTCATGGCTCATGTTGGCCAAGAATTCGCTCTTGGCACGGCTGGCGGCCTCTGCGGCCTCCTTCGCTTCCTGTAGCTCCGCCTCGGCTCGCTTGCGCGCCGTTATGTCAATAATCGTGCCCTCTATCAGTCCACTTTCGCCCTCCTCTTCCAGAAGAGTTTCGTTGACGAGGACCCACACCGAGGTGCCGTCGTGGCGCCGCAACCGGAACTCGCAACTCGAGAGAAATTTCTCCTGCTTGAGGAGGGCGATAGCTAATTCGTGATCCTTGGGCTCGAAGTAGAAGTCTGACGTCGTCCGCGCCAGCACTTCGTCGCGCGAGGTATACCCGAAGATGCGGGCGAAGGCTTCGTTGCAATCGAGGAAACGCCCGTCCACCGTCGAGCGGAAGACTCCAGCAAGGTTACGTTCGAAGAGCTGCCGGTAACGCGCCTCCGAAGCTCGCAGCGCGTCCTCGGCGAGCTTGCGTCGGGTGACATCGCGGGCGAGCCCCAATACTCCGACGGGGTTTCCGTGCTGCAAGATGAGTCGAGTGCTGGTCTCCAACCAAACCCGCTGGCCATCTTTGGCCCCGATCTCCAGGGTGTAAGTGGATGGCCCTTGGCCAGCGGCGACGCTCTCCAGCCACCGATGCGTCGCATCACAGAGAGCCGGATCGACCAAGTCGGTGATACTCTTCTGGACGATCTCCTCCGCAGTGTAGCCAGTAGCCTGTTCACCTGCTTTGTTCAGAGTTGTGAACCGGCCTTGCAGGTCGTGGCTGTAAACGACGTCGCTCGAATTGTCGAGGAGTTCCCGATAGCGTTCACGCAAGACGTCTTCCCGTTCCTTGCTGCGCCGGAGGAGTTCCTCATGTTCACGCTGGTGGCGCCGCATGACTGTCCCCCAACCCAGGCCAGCCAGCATACCCCCGGCCAGCATTCCGAGTAGGAGAAGCACAGCACGAACGTTAAGGATGTGGTTCAAAAGGGCTGGTTCGCCGACCACACAGCAGAGACGGGCAACAAAGTCGGTCGACACTTGTCCCATAAGGTGTGGAGAGGACTAACGGGCACGGAGTCAATCAAAATAGTGGTGACTCGCGGCCGCCGGAGCTACCGGTAAAGGCCATGGCCTTCCTATTAGGCCTTCGGCCGATACAGGAAAGAACTTGAACTTTAAGGGTAAGGGGATTGAAGGACTGGAGCTGCGAGATCGGCCAGAATAATCGGTCGTGTTGGTTGAACTGCCTCAACACTTTCTGGGGCCTTGATTAGGAGGCTATGCCGGCCAACTTGTGGCCACACGAGCGGACCCTCATCATCCCACAGCGTGATCGGCAGTCTCACCTAGCGGGAGTTTACTTTGAGGAGAAGATGTCCACAGGCTAACATATTGATCTGATGGAGGATAGCTGTATTACCCTATTAGCGTGGGTAAGGCAGGAAAAACGGCAACCCTCCTTAAAGAATGAGTCAGTTAGCCTGTGGAAAAGACCCATCCGCGAGTAAACTCCCGCTAGACATTGATTTCAGAGAGCGCAGCCAGATCTTCGGAATAGAGCCATGAACGACACGCTCCCGGAATCCGAGCCTTCTGCCACATTGGCACGATTCTGGCGGATACCTCCCTCGTGGTGCCGGCGTAAGCGGCCAGGAAAGCCTCGATGCTCTGGGGCCTCGAAAATAGATACGTCACGCGGCCGAGTTGCGGCGTCTCCGTGGCGATCACTCCAGTATAGCTATTAAACTGGAGTATACATCAGTCGTAATACACCGGGGTTAAAACAATCTTGTAAGGACTTGACAGAATGGGTTGAATGGTAAAGGCTGACACGCGACGATTTTGGGGACTCTTTCGGCATGATAGTCGGGGACCGACGCACGCAGAATTGGTCGCTTAGAGGAGGAGATTAAGATGCCAAAGAAACCGAAGAAGCAGCAAAAGAGACCGGCTAGTCAAGGGCGACGTACAGCCGCCTTGTCCCAAGGCAAGGCTGCCTGGGTGCTACCCCGCAACATTGAAGATCTTCGTGCTGCCAAGCAGGAATGGTCCAGACGTTTGCTCAAGAGGCGCGTCATGCCGGCCTCGCGCGCGCTTACGGCTGCCGTCACGCCAGACCCTGCTTGGAATCTTCAAGGGGTAGGTCTGGGCGAAAAGCTGGTGGATGGCCGGCACACGGGAGTGATGGCGGTAAAGTTCCTGGTACGCGCCAAGTATCACGAGCGCCACATGAGCGAGAATCACGTCTTGCCCAAGTCCATCAGCGGTCTGCCCACCGATGTTGAGGAAGTCGGATTGTTTCGGCGCTTCCAAGACGTGCCTGGCCCTCGGACAAGGATCCGTCCCGCTCAGCCTGGCTGCTCGGTGGGTTTCGCCGACCCCAACGGTCAGTTCGTCATGGCCGGCACTTTCGGGGCGCTTGTCCAGGATGGCAACGGCGCTCTCTACATTCTTAGCAACAATCACGTCCTGGCCGACGAGGGCCAGCTAGAGCCAGGCTCGCCGATTTTTCAGCCGGGATTGCTCGACGGAGGCGATCCGAATAACGATCAAATCGCACAGCTGACGAACTTCATCGCTCTACAGGCCGATATCGCAAACCAAGTCGATTGTGCCATCGCCTCGGTGCCAAACCCTGAGGACGTGACAAACGCCATCCTGCAAATCGGACCGGCGCAGGGCGCGGGCGACGCGCAAATCGACGAGACGGTACAGAAGTTCGGCCGCACCACTGGCTTCTCCAAGGGTCAAGTGACCAGCACTGACACGGATGTCAGCGTGCAGTACGAGACAGGCACCTTCACCTTCGGCGGGCAGATCATCGTCGTCGGGCTGAACGGTCAGGCTTTCAGCGCCGCCGGGGATTCGGGTTCACTTATCGTCGATTCCAACTCCAACCTAGCCGTGGGCCTGCTCTTTGCCGGGTCACCCAGTCATACGATTGCCAATCACATTCAGGACGTGCTGCAAGCTTTGAATGTCACCCTGGTTTAGGAGGTATAATAGGACTGGAACGTTTATGGCCACGGAAGAGGAAGCGCGTGCGATCAAAAGCCGCCACTCACCTCAGCTTCTACGGCAGCCCGGAGTTTGCGGTGTGGGGGTGGAGAAAGACGAGGCGGGAAACTTCGTCATCGCCATTCACCTTGACAGCGACGATCCCGAGGTCCGAGCCCACCTGCCTCAGCATCTTGAGGGCTTGCGCGTCAAAGCCATTCATAGCGGCCCATTTCGTAAGTTTTCTCACAGCTAATTTCTCCTTGCGAGAGGAGGCTCAGCAATGCGAGTGAGTTCTCGAAGGGCGCATGTCGACTTTCGGCGGACCGCACGATACGGGGGTGGGACCCAACGAAGGATTGGCTCTCATTGGCAGCCATAACTCGGGTGATTTTGGCCAACTTTTTCTGGCCGAGCAACCGCCGGGTACCACTGGCCTCACCCGTCGGCTGAATCCTGAAGCCTTCTACATAGCCTGCCGCTGGGATTACCAAGTGACACCCAAAGTCGACTTGCTCAAATCGAAAGCGACCGTAACCAATCCCGCCAATGGCAAGAGCGCTCAAGCGCAGCCTGTTGACTGGGGACCTGCTGAGTCGACCGGTCGGGTCGCCGATTTATCACCTGGGCTGGCGCGTTCTTGCAACTCCAAACCGATGGCGTGGTCCAGGTCACTTTCGACTAAGTAGTTTTGTCCGCTCGCGGCCGGCGTGCCCTTTGGCCCTTGCTGATCGTGGTGCCATTGTAATCAGACGTGCCTTTCGTCCTGCTCTGCCAACTGCCGCACGTCGACACCAAACCAGCGGTCGGCCGTTGTACCTACCGCGATTCAATAGCGGGCAAGTGGTTGGCGTCCTGGGGAGTTAAAGCGAATGCGAGCTGGAGCCGGCGAAGGGAATCGAACCCCCGACCTACGGTTTACGAAACCGTTGCTCTACCGACTGAGCTACGCCGGCGCAGACACAAAAACGCTCACCCGACAGACCAAGCGTTCCTCCCTCTCGATCTGTGGGTGAGCATTTTGAGAGGAGAATAGAATGGCAGACGCGCTCCGCCATCTAGACTCGATTGGGAGCATATTTAAAGGAAAAGGCGATGTCAAGGTATTTTAGAGTATTTTTTTTGCAAACCCAATCGACTTATTATCAGCAGCTTACGGGCCAAGTCGACTCTTCTTCACCGTCAGCTCCAGCCTGGTCGCCACTCTAAAGCCGGAAAAGCCGCTTTCGTCATAAATTACTGATTTAATGTGGCTTATTGTATTTCAGGCTGAGGATGATAATTTGGCCATCGTCCCTGTGGGCCCAAGAAGCCTCTGGGAACCACTTTGCAGTCAATCTCTTAAAGACGAAGACCAGCACTCCACCTACAACGGCGAAAACGACCAGGATCAGAACCAGCAGCATGTTTCCCAAGACCAACTTCGCCATTTGGATGACGACAGGTTCCTGGTCGGGGTAGCGTTGGTCCCAGCTCACTTGCTGCGACACCTTGAACTCGCTCAGGAGTCCATTGGCTGCTGCTCTCGAAGGAGAGTTCAACACCACGAGTATGAGCGCTCCTTGTCGTGTTCCGTAGGACGCCTCGCCGGGGTGGTTCTGGTTGAGACGGAGAGAACTCTCCATGCTCCCAAACCTTTTGCGAGCGATTTGAGGATTAGGGTAACTGAACAGCAGAAGGAACAGGCGCGGGCTCGCTCCAGGTCCTGTCAGATAACTTGCTGCCTGCACTTCTGCACCTTGCTCGAATCCGATCAGCTCAACTGGAAATGACGGCAGTACGCGCCGGGCAGCTTCAGGACCCAAAAGGTATTTCTCCGAGCAGGGTACGCGGCCTACGGTCGGCAACGGAGCGGGCAAGCCGACCGTGGTCTCGGATGCAGAGCGGATACCGCCGATGAAAATGAGTAGGGCTTGGAAGTCGGAATTCGAAAGGGGATACTCGTCGGGGCGAGCCACGCGGATGAAGACCCGCCCTCGCGCCAGTAGCGCACCTCGGGATCCAAGCACCGTGAGCCCCGTCGACTTGTCCGGGGACATCGTCTCGTTTTGATAGAATGTCAGCAGCCCGTAAGCCGAGGAGGCGTCCGGTGTCTCCTCGAGGATGGCCTCCGCCCTGTGGCTGTCCAACTGATAGGTTCTCTCGGTGAGAGATTTGACCCCGTACTCCTGCTCGACAGTTGGGTCACCACCCCACTTGCTGATGGCGTCCAACTCTACCTTCTGAGAGCCAACCAGTCGCCAGTTGGCGGCAGGTATGAGAGGAACAACAGAACGTTCCTGGGCCACAAGAAGAGATGGCGCAAGAACAAGGGTCAATGCCACCCACGGGCGTCCTCGGTACGCGGCTCTCATCACACAGAGAATATCAGAAATCCGGTGTGTCGATTGGAGACGAATGAGGGGGCGAGGATGGCTTGTCCGGTCGACCCGGATGCGGCACCCCGAGATCCGTTGCTGCGCCCTGGGCGACCTTAACCCCGCCGAGATTGCCAACGTACCGAGCGATTCCACGATACAGCGCTTCCGCGATCTTCTGCCTGTACGTGGCCTTCTTCAGCAGGCTCTCGTCGCGCGGGTTCGTAAGGAACGAAATCTCGCTCAAGACGGAAGGCATGTTGGCACCGATGAGAACGACGAACGGCGCCTTTCTTAGACCCCGATCGCGTTCCTGGTCGTTGGATTGTGCGACCTGCGCATAGACGGAACGCTGTATCTGCTGCGCCAGTTCTTTCGACTCTTCAATCTTCTCGGTGAGCGCGATCTTCTCGATCAGTCCTTGGAGCCCGTGGACCGACTCCCGCGAAGTAGCGTTCTCGCGTGCCGCCACTTCCAGGGCGTCGGGATTAGAAGTGAAGTTCAGATAGTAGGTTTCGATACCGCGCGTACTGCGGTCGCGGCTGGCATTGGCGTGGACGGAGATGAAGAGGTCGGCGGTTTTCTCGTTGGCAATGGCAGTTCGTTCCTCGAGCGGGATGAAGGTGTCATCGCTACGGGTCATGACGACCTCACTGCCCATCCCGGTCTCGATCAGTTTCTTTAGGCGCAGCGCCACGTCGAGGACCAGGTCTTTCTCGCACAGGCCGCTGGGGCCGATGGTTCCGGTGTCGTGCCCTCCATGGCCGGGGTCGATGACGATGCGGCTTATCTTAAGCCCTAGCGCGCGGGTCAGGGTTCGCGAACCGGCCTCAGTGGGCCCGGAGGGATTCGCCGCAGACCCCTGCGGGCGCACTACTGCTCTGGTCATAGTAGACCGGGATGTATCGGCGAGCGAGTCGACCGCGCTCGTGGTCGTCTCTGAAGGAGCGCCGCTGGTTGAGTGCCTTTTCCCTTGGGCCTCAGTCGAGACCGGCGCGGAAGCAGTGCCGGATGTATTGGCCGGCGCGGCCACGGCCGCGCTCGCACCGGAGTGGGAGCTATCTGATTCCGAGCCTACGCTACCCAAATCGATTCTGTTAGCTATGGTGCGGCCAGACGTCAGGGTTGTCGCGCCCGATTGCGGAGGGGCGGATTCCACAGTTTGCGTGGTCGATACCTTGGCTGCGCCGTGGATTTCTATTACTAGGCGAAAGGGATTGGGCAACGTAAAGACAGAATAATCGTCGATCCGCTCGACGTCCAGCACAACGCGCGTGACCGTAGGACTGTACTGTGCTACCCGGATGTGGTGCAGAAGACCATCCTCGACCGAAAAGGTCCTACCCACCAGTGCAGGACCCAACCGCGTATTTGCCAGGTCAAAGACCAGGCGGTCAGGATTGGCTATCCGCTGGGCGTTGAACTGAACCTCGTCGTCCACGCCGATGACAATGCGAGTGTAATTGGCCCCTACCCAGCGGCGGATACCGTTGACCAGCAAGGGCCGACCCGGCCGCACCACCTGTTCCACCGGCTCACGCGAAGCTGCTTCGGCGGCCGTGCGCTTGGCCCGAGCGTCAATCCCCTTCAGCGCTTCCAGAGCGGTCGCTGCTTTGGCTGACTTGGGGTACTGCTCGAGGAATTGCTGGTAGACTTTGCGGGCATCCTCGGGACGCCCCAAATCCACGTCGTAAATCTCACCCGTGATAAGCAGTGCGTCATGCGCCAGGCTGCTGTTCGGGTACTGCGTCGTAAGGAACTGGTAGGCCTTGATTGACGCCTCGTAATCCTCGTCCTCCGAGAACTTGCCTCCCATTTCGCGATATAGCTCGCCCACCGCGGCGAGAGCCGAGGGCGTCCTCGGGTAGGCCGGATCGGTGCGGTAAACGGCTCGGAACGCCCGAATAACCTTATCGTAATCGGCGTGGGTGCGGGCCTCCTCGGGTCCAGACCTCAAGGCCTCTCGCAGACCGACAGCGTAGTCATAAGCCGATTGGGCCTGCTCACGGGTACCGGTGGCTCTGGAGAGCGGAAGAGCGATCCCGGCCAGCGATGCGAGCCCAAGCAGAGCACACCCATGCAGCATCCTTCTGGCTACAGGTCTAGGAAGAGTGCCGGTCTGGTCCGTTGATATGTTTTGTTTCACGGTTGGCGGCTTAGCCTCTCGGTCTCCATCTGAAGCTCCTTCGAACTCCTCGCTTCTGGCTCCGGCTCCTGATTTCTGGATTACTGCTCGACGTGCAGCACACCTCGTGCGTCGACGTAGGTATAGATCGGAGCGGCGGTCGGCCCTAGGGTGTGCTCGGTGGCCTTGCCGGCTTTTCCAGCCCGCTTTCGGCTCCGGCTTCTGACGGCTGCGATCCCGTCACTTGCCTTACTTGCTTGGCTTTCGCTCGATTCCAACGCAGACGCAGGTTGGTAAATGGACCTCACCTTGCGCACATATTCTTGCGTCTCCGGGAAGGGCGGAACGCCGCCCTCACGCAGCACTGAGTTCTCGCCGGCATTGTAAGCCGCCAGCGACAGGGCGAGATTACCGTTGAAGAGGCCGAGCAAGTATTTCAGGTAAGATGTCCCGCCCTCAATGTTCTGGCTCGGGTCAAAGGGGTCCTCCACTCCAAAGCGTCTGGCCGTGGCCGGGACGAGTTGCATCAGCCCCAGGGCTCCCTTTGGCGAGATGGCCCGGGAGTCGTAACCCGATTCCACATGGACGATGGCGTGGATGAGGTCCGCGTCAACCTGATGGCGCTCGGCCGCCTTCCGGATGAGGCTTGCAAGTTCAGGGTTTCGGCCCGACGACAGAAGGGAGCGATGGGTGAAATCTCGATTACCGGATGCTAAGTCGTATTCTTGGGCGTTGATGTAGATCCTGCGACCTTGGTCGTCAACCAGTTCAACGATCTGGCCAGGCTCAGTTGGTGGAGGGGAAGGCCGGGCGGGGGAAGTTAGGGCAAGCGTCTCCCCCAGAAGCAGGGCGCAGGCCAGCCCTCTAGAACTGCCACCGACGAGGCAAGTCCTTAAGTGGTTCAGCATCGAGCTCCACGCCTCGCACTCAGCGAGACGAGCGAACCCATCCCCACTCCTTTGTCGGCTGCCGGCCCACTTTTCTCAAGACCTCAGCCTCGGCACCTCGCGGCAGAACCTCTGGCGCACCGCAAACCCTGGACGGGCCGGGACCGGTGTCGTCCCATGACTGTCCGCAGTATACCACGAAAATGAGTAGGGCACACGTCAAGCGTAAATCCTGTGATCGATCTTCAGGATCTTGCTGATCGTTGCCAGTTCATCCGTCCAGTTCCCGTAGCATCCGTGAATGTGGTTGGAGTCGTAGGTGGCAAGAAACTCGTCGGCTGAAACCCTGAAGCGGGCGAAAGCGTGCGGCCATTCTTTCGTGGTGGTTTCGGCCTTGGCCCAGTTCTTCGCCTCATCGAACAGGATAAACTCCGCCGGCACGATGGCCATCCAATACTTGCCATTACAGCGAGTCAGCCGGGCAAGCGTCACTTCACCTGGTTGCGCAAAGTGCATCACGGACGCGCCGCCCGCCGGGAAGTAGAAGACCTCGGGCCAGAAGTGAACGTGCGGCAGGTTGTCCTCTGGCCGCTTCGACCGCCCGGCAAAGAAAGTGGCATGCGCGCCGGAGTTGCACAGATCAAAGCAATTGTCTTCCGGGTCATAATGGCGGACGTCAGCGAAGAGCACCGGTTCGCCGGTGATGTGTTTGAAGAGTTGCATGGTGAGTGCCCCGTCCATGTCGGCCTCGGTGGCGCACACCACCGGCTCCTTCTGTCCGTCCCAATCATACGGGTCGTTGGAGAAGGCGTCGATAATGTCTTCGGTCGTGAAGTGGTCCGTCAGCTCCGGCTGCGCCTTGATGCCAAAAAAGTCGATGCCCTTTTCTTGATTGATTTCCTGGCAAGCGATGTAGGTCCGGATTTGCCGCTTTAGCAGCTCAGGCGTGAGTTTCTTGCCGTCGTAGTGGATATTTTTCCCTACCAGCTTCTCCAGCCAGGAGAAGGCGTGGTCGACCTTCTCGCTATCCGCCAGGTCCGAACGCCGAATGATCTCGTACTGGTCGATGTGCTCGACGTCGATTCCGAATTCACGCTTCCACTGGTCAGCATCGGCCACAGCAGTATACATGCCCATGGGACGGCCACCGTAGAGTCCGAAGGATTCGCCCTTCAGCCGGCTTACGGCCACCGCCGAGCGCAGGAATTTCTGCACCTTGGCGAAGACGCGGTCGTCAGCGATGTCGCCCTGAACGCGAAAATGAGAGCGTCCGACTTGGTCCATCCCTCCCGCTGCTGCGAGCATCCCGACCATTCCCGGGAAGCGCGGGTTGATATTCGAGAACATGAGATAGGGCCCGGGCGCGAACTCGGTGGCAATCAGCGTGAGGTGGGGAAAGCACCATACGGCGTAATTCAGAATCGTCGCTTCGACGCCCGCCTCTTGCAGGCGGCGCCCTTCGTGCTTGGCGATCCCGGGCTGCCAGATGATCTCCTCGCCCGCCACCACTTCGTATTCGCCCGTAGCCTCCAGCCGAGCGCGAAACCGGGTCTGAAAATCCCAGTTCATGTCCTTCTGCATTTCGTGGGCGAATCTTCGCCCGTCCGAGAACGTCAATAGTCCGACCTTTCGTTTTCTCATGATGACCTCCGTTCAATACAACAACCTCACGGCAGCGCACACAAAAGCGCGTAGTGCGGTTGTGCAGTGCTCTTAGCCGCGACTA
>Ga0306920_100012020_pt1 | contig 11737 bp, 8 predicted proteins | sample flu12Cox44000170_FD_204666 | JGI IMG/M metagenome (GOLD analysis project Ga0306920, IMG submission 204666) | Lab enrichment of tropical soil microbial communities from Luquillo Experimental Forest, Puerto Rico - flux4day.12C.oxic.44.000.170 (v2)... | ecosystem: Environmental > Terrestrial >...
AATCCGCCGACCTACGAGAAGGTCAATCCGGCCGACGCACTCTTGCTGTCGATCGCGGTGACCTCGAAGGATCTGAAGATCTCGACGGTCGACGACTATGTCGAGAACTATCTGGCGCCCAGCATCGCCCGCATCACCGGCGTCGGCCAGGTCGACTACCACGGCCAGCAGAAGCCGTCGGTGCGGATTCAGATCAATCCCGCGGTCGCGACGTCAATGGGGATAAGCCTGGAGGACATCCGTTCCGCGATCGGGACCGCGACGGTCGACGCCCCCAAGGGCACGCTCGACGGCCCCAAGCAATCGCTGACCCTCGACGCGACCGACCAGCTGTTCGACGCCTCGGCATTCGATTCGGTCATCATCGCCTACCGTAACGGCGCGCCGGTGCGCGTGCGCGACGTCGGCAGGGCGATCAACGGCGTCGAGGACATCCGGCAGGCCGCCTGGGTCGACGGCGAGCGCGCCGTGATCATCGATGTGCACAAGCAGCCCGGCTACAACATCAATCAGACCGTGCAGGCGGTGAAGGACATCCTGCCGGCGCTGCAAGCCTCGTTGCCGCCGTCGATCAAGCTGCATGTGCTGGGCGAGCGCACGCAGACCATCCGCGCCTCGGTCGGCGACGTCCAATTCACCATGGCGATCAGCATCGGCCTGGTGGTGTTGGTCATGTTCGTGTTCCTGCGTCACGTCCGCGCGACGCTGATCCCGAGCGTGACCATTCCGATATCGCTGCTGTCGACCTGCGCGGTCATGTATCTGCTCAACTATACGATCGACAACGTGTCGCTGATGGCGTTGACCATCGCGGTCGGCTTCATCATCGACGACGCCGTGGTAATGGTGGAGAACATCATCCGCCACATCGAGGAGGGCAAGCGCCCGCTCCAGGCGGCGCTCGCCGGGTCGGCCGAGGTCGGCTTCACCATCCTGTCGATGACGCTGTCGCTCGTCTCGGTGTTCATCCCGCTGCTGCTCATGGGCGGGCTGATCGGCCGGCTGTTTCGCGAGTTCGCCGTCACCGCGAGCGTCGCCATCCTGATGTCCGGCGTCATTTCCCTGACCCTGACGCCGATGATGTGCGGCTGGCTCTTGCGCCAGCATCACGAGGGCGAGCCGGAATGGCGCATCGTGCGATATCTCGATGCGGCCTATCAGCGCCTGCTTACCGGCTACACGGTGTCGCTGCGCTGGACGTTGCGCCACCGCCTGTTCACGATGAGCGTCATGTTCGCGACGCTGGCCGGCACCGTCGCGCTCTACAAGATCATTCCGAAGGGGTTCTTTCCGCAGCAGGACAACGGCATCATCCTCGGCACCGCCGAGGCCGGCCAGGACATCTCATACACCGCGATGGTCGAGCGGGTGCATCAGATGGCCAAGATCGTGAGCCGCGACCCCGACGTGCAGACCGTGTGGTACTGGGTCGGCGCCAATCCGACCGTCAATACCGGCCGCATCTCGGTCGAGCTCAAGCCGTTCAGCCAGCGCAAATCGACCTCTACGCAAATCGTCGGCCGCTTGCGCCGCGCGACCGTCGGGCTGCCGGGCATCGCGTTCTTCGCGCAGGCGCGCCAGGACGTGCAGATCGGCACCCGCGTGAGCAAGACACAATATCAATACACCCTGCAGGACCCCGACGTCGCCGAGCTGTTCAAATGGGCGCCGATCGTGATGGCCAAGATGGCCAAGCTGCCGCAGCTCGCCGACGTGACCGGCGATCTGCAGGCGTCGGCGCCGCGCATGATGCTGAAGATCGATCGCGATGCAATCGGCCGCCTCGGCATCACCCCGCAAATGATCGACGATACGCTCTACGACGCCTTCGGGCAGCGGCAGGTGGCGACCGTGTTCGGGCAGCTCGACCAGCACCGCGTGATCCTCGAGGTCGACCCGAGCTTCCAGGAAGATGCCTCCTCGCTCGCCAAGCTCTATGTCCGCTCGGCGGGCGCGGCAGCGGGCGGACCGGTTGCCCAAATGGTGCCCTTGTCGGTTCTGACGCGGTCCGAGGTGTCGGTATCGCCGTTGACCATCAACCATCAGGATCAGTTTCCCTCGGTGACCATATCGTTCAACCTGGCGGCGGGGCATTCGCTCGGCGAAGCGCTCACCGCCATCGCCGACATGGGGCGCTCGATCGCCAAGCCGGCCGGGCTCACCGCGGTCTATCAGGGCTCGGCCAAGGTGTTCGAGACCTCCTTGGCCACGCAGCCTTACCTCATCTGCGCCGCGATCATCGCCGTCTATATCGTGCTCGGCATCCTCTACGAGAGCTTCATTCATCCGATCACGATCCTCTCGACGCTGCCGTCGGCCGGCGTCGGCGCGTTCGTGGCGTTGATGCTGCTCGGCTACGATTTCTCGCTGATCGCGCTCATCGGGCTCATCCTGCTGGTCGGCATCGTCAAGAAGAACGCGATCATGATGATCGACTTCGCGCTGGTGGGGGAGCGCGTGCGCGGTCTTGCGCCCGAGCAATCGATCTACGAGGCCTGCCTGTTGCGCTACCGTCCCATCATGATGACCACGATGGCGGCGCTGCTCGGCGGCCTGCCGCTCGCGCTCGGCACCGGCCCCGGCTCGGAGCTGCGGCGCCCGCTCGGCATCGCCATCGTCGGCGGCCTCTTGCTGTCGCAATTCCTCACGCTCTATACGACGCCCGTGATCTATCTCTACCTGGGTAAGATCGGCGATCTTTGGCGAAGCCGGCCGCCCGAGCGCGACATCGAACCGCCCGCCTTGCGGGCGGCCGAATAGGCTAGTCGGCGGCCCGCCGATGCCGCAAAGCCGCCACACCGTCCTACTCCTTCATTGCCCTTCATAGGCTCCGGTCAGTTATTTAAGCTCGTCCGGGAGAGCTGCCGGCGGGCGTGCCGAAGCCCGAAATCGTTCAAAGGCGGCCATCGATGCCCTCGGCGGGCGATCTCTGCATTCGATATCGCAAATCGCGAAGGGCGTCTCGCAGATCGGCATCCGCGCCGCAAGCGCGAGTGCGCGGCCTGCTGATCCTTCCAGACACAAAGGGAGTCGTGACATGAACAGGTTCGTCTCAGTGGCCATGGCCATGCTGGCCGGCGCTGCGCTGGGAGCCGTCGCTGTCAACGGGCTCAATGCGCAGACCAAGCCGCCGACCTACGTGGTCATCGATATCGCCCAGATGACCGACCCCGAGGGCTTCAAGGCCATCCCGGCGAGCCCGGCGGCGTCGGCCGCGCGGCTGACGGCGCTCGGCGGGCGCTACATCATCCGCACCGAGGAGGTGACCGCGCTCGATGGCGCCGCGCCCAAGCGTTTCGTCGTGCTCGCGTTCGACAGCAAGGAGAAGGCGCGCGGCTGGTACGACGCACCGGACATCAAGGAGATCAATACGCTGCGCGACAAGACGACAAAGTCGAGTGCCTTCATCGTCGAAGGCGTTGCCAATTAGCTCGAACCGCGGGAGAGCACCATGAACCGTCTTACCACGCTCGCTTTCGGGGCGGCCGCGCTCGTCTCCTTCGGCGTCGCCGCCACCGCATTCGCGCAGCAGCAATTTGGCACCGCGGATGAGGCCAAAGCGATGCTGACAAAGGCCGTCACCGCCGTGAAGGCCGACAAGGCCAAGGCGCTCGATATGTTCAACAAGGGTGAAGGCGGGTTCCTCGACCGCGACCTCTATCCGTTCTGCTTCAATGCCGGCGACGGCAAGATCGTGGCGCTCGCCAACCCCAACGCCAAGCAATTGCTCGGCCAGGACACCAGGACCCTCAAGGATCCGACCGGGAAGGTCTTTGGCCCCGATATATACGCCGCGGCGCAGAAGCCGGAAGGCCAAGTCACCGAGGTTGGGCCTTACATGTTCTCCAGGCCCGGCGATCCCAAGCCGGTTGCGAAGGTGAGCTACGTGATGCGGGTGGCCGATCTCGGCTGCGGCGTCGGTTATTACAAATAGACTTCACCAGCCAAAGTCCTGGCGCGCCTATGCGCGCGCCAGGCGCGCTCAGAAATCCGGCGTGGCGGCGGCCGGCACCGCGACGTGTCTGCCGCGGAAGTATCCATCGGGGTTCTCGGCGCACACCATTTCCGGCCAGTCGCCGCGCGGGCGGCGATAGCTTATGCCGGCCGACCAGGGCCTGGTGAAGACGCCTTCATCCTCGACCGTGAATTCGAGCTGCAGCCCCTTGCCCTTGTAGTCGGGATCGGGCAGCAGGCCTGGATCGCGCCCGAACCGCGTGAGCGCGCGCTGACCGCGCTCTTGCGCCGCCTTTGCGGCCTCGTAATCGAGCAGCCGATAGCGCTCGACCACATGCAGCGCCGCGCTGTGCGGCGTGCCGTACATGTCGACCATGGCGAACGGGCCGACCTTGACGCCCACCGTGTCGATGACGAGCGTGTCGCCCTCATAGTGGCCGACGGAGTCTCCGTACCAGGAGGGCGTGACCGGCGTGGCGTGCGGTCGGTTCAGTCGCACGTGCCGGATCTCGTGATCGTTGGAATAAAGAAACGTGATCCGGTCCGGCCGTTGCAACATCTGCATGCCGATATTGTAGAGGACGAACGGCACGCCCCCGGGCCAGCACTGGTTGCTCGGAGTGGGAGAGGGCCCGCCGGCAAGCTCGAGCTCGCCCTGCTTGCGCACCGCCTCGGCCGCCTGCGGCTTGAGGATCGGGTTGGTGTGGTCGCCGACCAGGGCGTAGATGTCGCCCGCGCCGTTGCGGCGCGAGCGGTTGGTCACCGGGCCGGCGCCGCTCGGCGGCGGCTCGGCGTCGGGCCAGGTGAGATGGGCCCAGATGCCGGAGAAGTCCGGGATGGGGGTTGCGGCTTGCGCCCACGCGGACTCAGCCCATACGGGCATCGCCGCCACGCTCGCCACGATCGCCAAGAAACGGAAATCCTGCCGCCAAGGCTTCATGACCTCCTCCCTTGATGGCTCCCCGCCATCCGGTCGCGCCTGCAGCGGCACGCGATCTCGACGCGCCTGTGGAGCTCAGCTCAGAAATCCGGCTTGTCGGCGGTGGGGATCGCGGCGCGCTTGCCGCGAAAATATCCGTGCGGATTCTCGGCGCAGGCCATTTCGCGCCACTCGCCGAGCGGGCGCTGATAGGTCACCGCCGCCGACCAGGGCGTGGTGAACATCCCTTCGTCCTCGACCGTGAATTGGAGCTGCAGCCCTTGGCCCCGATAGTTGGGGTCGGGCGCAAAGCCCGGATCGGAGGAGGGCAGGCGGCGGTTGTTTCGCTGGCCCCGATCGGCCGCCTCCTTCGCGGCCGCGTAATCGAGCAGCTTGTAGCGCTCCACCACGTGCAGCGCGGCGCTGTGCGGCGTGCCGTACATGTCGACCATGGCGAACGGGCCGACCTTGATGCCGACCGTATCGATCACCAGCGTGTCGCCTTCGTAGTGACCGACCGCGTCCCCATACCAGGACGGCGTCACCGTCGTCGCATGCGCCGCGTTCATGCGCACATGCCGGACCTCATGATCGTTGGAATAGAGAAACGTGATCCGGTCGCCCTGCTGCAGCATCTGCATCCCGATATTGTAGAACACGAACGGCACGCCCCCGGGCCAGCACTGGTTGCTCGGAGTGGGCGATGGACCACCGGCAAGCTCGAGCTCCCCCTTCCGCTTCACGGCTTCTGCTGCCTGTGGCTTGAGGATCGGATTGGAGTGGTCGCCGATGAGCTGGTAGAGGTCGCTCACGCCCTCGCGGTGCGATTTGTTGGTCACCGGGCCGGGGCCGCTCAGCGGCGGCTCGGTGTCGGGCCAGGTGAGATGCGCCCATATGCCGGAGAAATCCGGGATGGGCGTTGCGGTCTGTGCCCACACCGGCGCCGCCCATCCGGGCAGCGCGGCCGCAACTGCCGCGATCGCCAAGAAGCGGACGAACAAATGGAAATCCTGCCGCCAAGACGTCATGATCTCCTCCCCTTGTTCGCCGAGCCATCTGCGGGCCAGCCGGGGCAAGCGATCTCGACGGCGGCCTTACAGCATCGGACGGAGCTTCGGCGCCAAGCCATAAAGATAGCATAAAGTGAGCGAATTGCACGCGAGCCGCATGTGAGAAGCCGGGTGCGTTGCGTCATGCCGGCTTCCGATCCGGGAGCTAAACCCATGCCATCATTCAGTATTGGGTTGTAAAAGCCCGGTGCTTGTTGATCCGGCCCGCGCGCGATAGGGTGGTCAGGCGAGAGGGTTTGGCACCGCGCCGGGGGCACCATGAAACGACCGCGTGCCGTATCGATCGTATGCAGCTTGGGCGGCGTGCTGGCGCTCGTCGGCTGGGCGCATGTCCAGGCGCGCGCCCAGTCGGCCGATCTCGTGCTGTGCGACCGCCTTGCCGCCGACCCGACCGATCCCGAGAAGCCGGCGGACGTGCGTGGCGTGGCCGATATCGCGCCCGCCGATGTCGCGACCGCGATCAAGTATTGCCGCCTCGCCTCGGCGGCGTCGCGGCGCGCGCTTTATCAGCTCGGCCGCGCCTATGCGGCGGGTCAGCAGATACCGGAGGCGATCGCGACCTATCGCAAGGCCGCCGACAAGGGCAGCACCTCGGCCATGGTCGAGCTCGGCGTCGCGCTCGCGACCGGGCAGGGTGTCGGCAAGGACGAGGCGCAGGCGCGCGCGCTGTTCGAGCGCGCCGCCGAGGCCGGCAATCCGCGCGGCGCCCTCAATCTCACGGCGCTGGCGGGAACCGGCGGCGCGCCAGTCGAAGCCACCAGGACGCGCGCCTTGCTGGCGCGCGCGGCGGAGACGAATTCCGCGGAGGCGCAGTTCCAGCTCGGCATGATGAGCGCCGAGGGCATCGGCGGTCCGCAGGACGATGTCGCGGCGCGCGCCTGGTTCGCCAAGGCCGCCGCGCAAGATCACGCCGGCGCCCTGGAGCGGATGGGCGCTTTTGCGCAGGCCGGGCGCGGCGGACCGCGAGACACCAGCGCCGCCAAGGCCTACTACGAGAAAGCCGCCGCGCTTGGCAACGACGACGCCAAGGCCGCGCTCAAGCGCCTGGAGTGCTCCTGGGTGGTCAAGGACAAGCGCGGCAACGTCGTCACCAACCTGTGCTTTTAGAGCATGATCCCGAAAAGCATGCGCTCGCGAAGGCGAGGGTGGATACCGGTTTTCGGAAAAGACTTGTCGCGAATGAGCCTGTGAAGAAATTCACCACACGGCCGCGTAGTGGCGGCCACACCAGGGCGTTTATGCCCGTCTTCGACGGGCTATGGGCCGCCCCTACGATGAGATGCCGCGTAGGGGCGCCCCTTGTGGGCGCCCACTTTTCCATCAAACGATTTCTTCACAGGCTCGAATGCGGGGATCATGCTCCACCAATAATGTAGAGCGGGATGACGATTCGAAGATAAGTCATCCCGCTCTATCCAGCGGCATCTCCGACTAGCGCCCGCCCTTGCGTCTTCACAATCCAGTGACCGAACGGTTCGGTCATATTGAAGCGGCCCCATTGAACCTCCATCTATGACCGAACCGTTCGGTCATAACTAGCCAAGAGAGCTCAGCGCGGGAAAGCGCGCATGAATGGCTGAATGGGTCAGAGGAGGCTCATATGCGATTCATGTTGCCGCTTGCACTGATGCTCCTGGCCTTCACGTCGCCGGCCCGGGCCCTCCCGGTCGAGTACGATACCGGCGCCATCTGCGACACGCAGAATCACGCCCAGCGCCTGGCCATGCTCGATGCCGACGGGGAGGACACCGCCACAATCAATGCCGATGAGGCCGGCCCGAAAGCCTGTGCGGTCGCAACGGTGGCGTTCGTGCGCGGCGCGGTGCTCGGCACGGCGAAGAACGGGGTCGAAACGATCGAGGTCGTCGAGATCCTGGTCGTCGGCGTCGACCGCGGGAACGGTTTCCAAAGCGTCGAGCCGAAAGTCTTTTTCAAGCTGGACAAGGTCGACGAGCGCGACGCCTGATATGTCAAGGTTTGCGATCCACGAATGAATACGCCTCAGGTCATCGATCGCTTCATCGTCGAAAATGATCCTCATACGCCGAAGCGACGGCGCGCATCGGTCAGCGAAACATAGGTCGGATTTTTAGCACGCCTTCTCCGCACCTCGGCGGGCTGCTCATCGGACAACTGCAATTCGCTCTTGTCCTGCGCTTCCATGACTTCGACGACATGCGCCACCTCGGCCTGCCGCTCGATCGGCCAGGTCGACGCGCGATCGAGTATTTCTTGACCTTCTCTTTTGTCATTGCTTCAGGGCCTTTGCCAATTCCGCCACAAGGGCGAGAGGCTCTGATCAGAGTGGGGCGCGTGACGGGTCAACGCTGGCCGGGAGTGCGCCCGCCTCGCCGTGCATGGACAGGAGCGCAGCCGGCGGCCTAAGCTCGCGAACGCGCGCAATCAGGGAGGATGCAGCCATGCTGACACGGCGCGGTTTCCTCAATGCCAGCCTCGGCGCCGGCGCGGCGATGGCGGTGCAGCCGCAGCGCGCGGCCGCGCAGGTCGACCGGCGCATGATCGTCGATGCGCAGGTGCATCTGTGGACGGCAGAGACGGCGGACTGGAAGTGGGTGCCGGGCCTCAAGCCGCAATTGCCGGAGCCGTTCACCATCGAGCGGCTGGTGCCGATGATGGACGAGGCCGGCGTCGATCGCGTCGTCATCGTGCCGCCGTCCTGGCCGGGCGACCGCAACGACTATGCGCTCGAGGCGACGCGGCGCTATCCGCGGCGCTTCCGCATCATGGGCAAGATCCCGCTGCAGGATCCCAAGGGCGCCGCGCTGCTGCCGAAATGGCGGGAGCAGCCCGGGATGGCCGGGCTGCGCGTGATCTTCAACACGCCGCAGACGTTGCCGTGGCTCACCGACGGCAGCGTCGACTGGCTCTGGGCCGCGGCCGAGAAGGCCGAGCTTCCGATCATGTGCTTCGCGCCGCCCGCCACAGCAGCCTTCGGCCGCATCGCTGAGCGCCATCCCGGCCTTACCCTCATCCTCGACCACATGGGCACTGCCGCCAGCATGGCCAAGGACAACACCGTTACGCAGGCGATCGACGCGACGGTTTCGCTCGCCAAATATCCCAATGTGAGCGTGAAGGTGTCAGCCTCGCCCGGCCTCTCGCGCGAGCCTTATTCCTGGCGCGACGTCGCGGTGCACATCAAGCGCGTGTTCGACGCCTACGGCCCGCAACGCAGCTACTGGGGCACGGACCTCACCAACACCTATGCCAAGGGCAGCTACCGCCAGCGCATCACCCAGTTCACCGAGGAGCTTCCCTTCCTCTCCGAAAGCGACAAGGACTGGGTCATGGGCCGCGCGATCGTCGAGCGCCTGAAATGGACGTGAGCGTGAGCAACGGGCTCGAAGGCGTCATTGCCGCCGATACCGTGCTCAGCCATGTAGACGGGAATGACGGCACCATCTGGGTGCGCGGGCACACCATCGACGATCTGGTGCGCAACCACGGTTTCGAAGGCACGGTCGCGATCCTGTGGGAGGGATTTGCCGGAGCCGGACTGACGCGCGGGCAAATCCAGAGCGAGTTCGCGGCGGGGCGGCAGAAGGCCTTCGCGCGGTTGGACGATTGGGTCGGTCTGGCTGCCAAGCGTCCCCTGCTCGAGGGCGTGCGCATTGCGCTTGCGGCCCTGCCGGAAGATGCCAGGCCCGCGGAGATTGCGGCAACCCTTCCGGTCGCGGTTGCGGCGCTCGTCCGAATGCGCGCCGGCCAGGCTGCGGTGCAGCCGGATGACTCGCTTTCGGCCGCTGCCGATTTTCTGCGAATGATGCGGGGCGAGGAAGCCGCCGCGAAGGAAGCGCGCGCGCTCGATACCTATTTCACCACCGTTTGCGAGAACGGGCTCGGCAATTCGAGCTTTACGGCGCGCGTCACCGTCTCCACCCAGGCATCGCTCGTTTCCGCCGTGGTCAGCGCCTATTGCGCCTTCACCGGGCCGCTGCACGGCGGCGCGCCCGGGCCGGTGCTCGACATGCTCGACGCCATCGAGGCCGCGGGCGATATCGAGGGTTGGCTCGCCGCGCAACTCGTCGCCGGCACACGCCTGATGGGTTTCGGCCACCGCGTGTTCCGCATTCGCGATCCGCGCGCCGAGGTGCTGCGCGCTGCGGTGGCGTCGCTCGAGCCCGATGCCGGCCGGCTCGCCTTCGCGCGCGAGGTCGAGACCAAGGCGCTGGCCGCGCTCCACAAGCACAAACCGGGCCGCTCGCTCAAGACCAACATCGAGATGAACGCGGCGCTGCTGCTCGAGGCGCTCGGCGTGCCGCGCGATGCGTTCACGCAAGTCTTCGCCGCGGCGCGCTGCGCCGGGTGGCTCGCCAATGCGATTGAGCAGCAGAAAACCGGCCGCATGATCCGCCCGGCCTCGAACTATGTCGGACCCAGGCCCGCCGATTAGTTATGCCGCGATGGTGCCTCCATCGTCAGGGTGGAACCGCTCGACTGACTGCGCGGCTTGGCGAGGGCCCCCTCTGAGTGGCCGTTAAGGGCCCTGACTGACCTGCGCAAATTCGATATCCTGGCTTATTCAAAGTGGGCATCGACCCATTGCGTGGTTTTGGCCGCGCAATGGTGATTGGCTCGATTTTGGTTTGCCATTGCCCTGACGGCAATCTGCCAGCCGGTCGAAAAGCAAATGGAGGACCCTCATGGAACGGCACACAACGAGAGCGACGATCGCGATTGCGCTGTTGGCAAGCGGCACTTGCGTCATGATGGGACCGGCGCTGCCGGCGGAAGTGACGCCGCAGCGGCTAGTGAATGCGGACAAGGAACCGCAGAACTGGCTGATGAACCACCGCACCTACGACGGTCAGCGGTTTTCACCCCTCGCCCTCATCAACAAAGACAACGTGAAGGGCCTCAAGCTCGCCTATGCGGTGCCTCTCGGCGGTGAGGCCGGCAAGGAATGGATACAAGCCACCCCGCTCGCGGAAGACGGGTTCCTCTACATCACCGACTCATGGGGCGTCCTGTACAAGATTGACGGCACCTCCGGCGATGCCGGCCGTATCGTCTGGCGCATGGACCCGAAACAGCAGAAGCAATCGCGCAACCGCGGCGCCACCATGTGGGGGAATCTTGTCGTCACCGCCGCCTCCGGCCCGCCACGCATCATCGCGACCGACAAGGACACCGGTCAGGTCGTGTGGGAATCCTCCTTCGCGGATACGCCCGAGGTCGAACTGTCCTCGGCACCACTCGCGATCAATGACAAGATCATCGTCGGCGCGGCCGGTGGCGATCAGGGCGTGCGCGATTGGATCGCCGGGCTTGACGCCAAGAGCGGTAAGCGGCTCTGGCGGAAATACGTGATCCCGGCACCCGGCGAGCCTGGCAGCGAGACCTGGAAGGACAAGAACAACGCCTGGCAGACCGGCGGCGGCGCGATGTGGGTGACCGGCACCTACGATGCGACCACCAATCAGACCATCTGGGGCACCGGCAATCCCGTCCCGATGTATGACCCGACGTATAGGCCTGGCGACAACCTCTACACCAACAGCGCAATCTCCTGGGATCCCGACACCGGCAAGATGAACTGGTATTTCCAATTCACGCCCGGCGACATGTGGGACTTTGACGAGGTAGGCACCCACATCCTCATTGATAGCGAAGTTGCCGGCCAATCCCGCAGGCTGATCACGCACTCTGCCCGCAACGGCTTCCTCTATACGATGGAACGTGCGAACGGTGCGTTGGTGATGGCCAAGCCATATATGGAGGTCAATTGGACTAAGGGCATCGACCAGAAGACCGGCAAGCCGGTGGATTACGA
>Ga0306920_100012021_pt1 | contig 11737 bp, 8 predicted proteins | sample flu12Cox44000170_FD_204666 | JGI IMG/M metagenome (GOLD analysis project Ga0306920, IMG submission 204666) | Lab enrichment of tropical soil microbial communities from Luquillo Experimental Forest, Puerto Rico - flux4day.12C.oxic.44.000.170 (v2)... | ecosystem: Environmental > Terrestrial >...
TCAACGGTCAGGGAACCATGACCGTGTTGGGCGGCTCGCTCATGCGGCCCGAAGTGGAAGCTGTCATGGCGCTGGCGGCCCAGCATTTCGTCAGCGTTCCCGACCTCGAACTGGCCGCCGGAAAGCGCATTGCCGACATGCTCAAGCTGCCCGCGGGCTACTCAGCAATTGTCACTTCAGGCGCTGCCGCGGCCATGCAGTCCGGTCTTGCGGGCATTCTCACCGGAAACAATCCAAAGTTCATCGAGCAGATTCCGGACCTGACCGGCATGAAGTCCGAAGTGATCATCCAGAAAACGCACCGCAATCCGTTCGATCATCAGCTGCGCACGACGGGCGTAAAGCTGGTGGTTGTCGAGACGCGCGACGAGTTGCGGAAAGCTGTCAATGAAAAGACTGCGATGATGCACTTTTCGAACTTTGCCAACGCCGAAGGGCAAATCAAAGTCGACGAGTGGGTCAAGCTCGGCAAGGAACTGAACATTGCGACCTTCATTGATGCGGCTGCCGACACTCCCCCGGTCTCCCATCTTTGGGACTACGCCAACATGGGCTACGACCTGATCGCGTATAGCGGTGGCAAAGCGATTCGCGGTCCGCAGTGCGCCGGTTTGCTGATTGGCAAGCAGCAGTTGGTAGCCAACGCCCTGCTCAACAACAGTCCCCATGAAGACACCATCGGACGGAGCCAAAAAGTCGGCAAGGAAGAGATCGTCGGCATGGTTAAGGCGCTGGAGTTGTATCTGGGGGAGGACCACGATGCGTTGAATCGGGAATGGCAGAGCCGACTTGAGCGAATCTCAAGCAAGGTGACGACTCTTCCCGGAGTCACCACCTCGTATTACCTGCCCGACGTCGCGAATCATGTGCCCCACATGGATGTGAAGTGGGGACGCGATCGCATCAAGATTTCGGCAGAAGACGCCCTCAGGACCCTGAGGAGCGGCAAACCCTCCATCGTTCTGGCGATGGCCGAGAAACATGCCTTCGGCGAGAAATCCGGCGACAGCCTGACGATTGCCTCGTTCATGTTGAAGCCCGGCGAAGACGTGGTCATCTCGGATAAGCTCTACGAACTGTTGAAAGCGCACTCTGCCTGATGCGGCCGAGCGGCAACCATCCGGTGAAAAGCAGGCAAACGGAGCGGCGGGGGAACTTGCGCTGGTTTCTGGTGTTCTGGCTCTTCATCCTGAGCGCGGTGTCGTTTCTGGATCGCGTGAATGTCTCCGTTGCCGGCAGCTCCATCGCCAAGGAGTTCGGGCTCAGCCAGGTGCAGCTCGGATGGGTCTTTAGCGCGTTCCTGTGGGGCTATGCGCTATTCCAAACGCTCGGCGGATGGATGGCGGACCGCTTGGGGCCAAGGCGCGTGCTCACCGCCGGGGTCGTGTGGTGGGGCATTTTTACGGCGCTCACAGCAGCCGTCATGCCGACGGTCGCGGGCGCGATCTACATCTTTGTCCTGGTAAGATTTCTGCTCGGAGCCGGTGAAGCCATTATCTTTCCCGCTTCAAACCAGTTCATCTCCCGCTGGATCCCGACTGAGGAGCGCGGATTTGCGAACGGACTAATTTTTGCCGGCGTCGGCGCCGGGGCAGGGGTCGCCCCCTCCCTGGTCACCTACATCCTACTGCACTACGGCTGGCGCTGGTCGTTTTGGTTCAGCGCCCTGCTCGGACTGATCGTCGGCGCGCTGTGGTACCTCGCAGCCCGCGATACGCCGGAAAAGCACCCCGGCGTTTCCGGCACAGAGCTGGCTTATATCCAAGCTGGGCGCACGACGAAGGAAGCTTTCGCAAACCAACCGGCACAAAGGGTAGCGTGGGGCACAATCCTTTCAAGCAAGGAAGTCTGGGCCGTAACGCTCAGCTACTTCTGCTTCGGTTATGTGGCCTGGATTTTCTTTAGCTGGTTTTACATTTATTTGGCGCAGGTGCGCGGCCTCAATCTGAAAACCAGCGCGTTTTACAGCACATTTCCGCCGCTCGCCATGGTGGCTTGCAGCCTGCTCGGCGGAGCGATCAACGACAAACTTTCCGCGGCCTACGGCAAACGCTCCGGCCGGTGTGGCACCGCCGTTTTCGCGTTGGCGCTCGCCGCCGTTCTCCTCGTGCTCGGCTCGAAAGCCGAAAGCGCTCCGGTGGCCAGTCTGGTGCTCGCCGGGGGCGCCGGGGCGCTGTATCTGGCGCAGAGCAGCTACTGGTCGGTCACGGCCGATATCGCAGGCGCGAGCGCCGGTTCGGCCTCGGGCTTCATGAACATGGGAGCGCAGCTCGGGGGCGCGGTGACCGCGCTACTCACGCCGGTCATCGCGGCGCATTTTGGTTGGACCTATCCTTTTCTCGCAGCGGCAACACTCAGTGCCCTGGGCGCCGTGGCGTGGCTATTCGTCGACCCGTCGCGGCCCCTGAAACCGGCAGATCTTTCGGGAGCAACAACATGATCGAAGCAGCGATTCAGAAGATTCAGGACGTCGGCATTATCCCGGTCGTACGGGCGGCGCATGTCGACGAGGCCCGCCGAGCGGTCGACGCGATTTGTGCCGGCGGCATTCCCATTGTCGAGATCACCATGACCGTGCCCAATGCTCCGGCCATGATTCAGCAGCTCGTCCGGGAACTCGGAGACAGCGTATTGACGGGCGCCGGTACGGTCACAACGCCCGAGCAAGCGCAGATCTGCATGGATGCCGGAGCACAGTTCCTCGTCAGTCCCGGCCTGGCAGCCCCGGTGGTCGAGGCTGCGACCAAGCGTTCCATCTTGGCCATGCCCGGCGCCTTCACGCCCACGGAAGTGATGGCCGCGATGGCGGCCGGGGCCCGGGTGATCAAGATCTTCCCTTGTGGAAGCGGTGGCGGCGCCAAGCATATCAAAGCACTGCGGGCCCCGTTCCCGACGACACGGTTTGTACCGACCGGAGGGGTGAACCTAGCGAACGCAGCGGAGTTCATCGCGGCGGGAGCTTTTGCCTTAGGAGTGGGAGCTGATCTTGTTGATTTAGAGGCGCTTAGAAAGAACGAAATCTCCAAAGTCGTCGACATGGCCAGGTCCCTCGTGGCGGCCGTCGCACAGGCCCGAAGGGCGCAGTCCTAGGCGAAGCGAAGCCTTCGAATAACGCCTGCTGGCCGGTTCCGCTGGACCGCTGCAGTTCGTCCCACCCTCATTCGAACTATGCCCAATGTGTCACTAAGTACCATTACGGTACACACTCCCCTTGTGATCCATGACACAGTAGTTCCAGTACCCGACACTGTAGCCGAGGAAATCCCTTCGCAGGGGGCTTCGACGGAGTTTGGGGGCGTTTCTATGATTTCAGTCGACGTGCGGTTCATTCGCAATCAGGAGGTCGTTGTCCGAAACATCCAGGGCGAACTCATCATCGTTCCCATTCGCCGGGGCGGTGGCGACCTCAATTCTCTCTACACCCTGAATCCCGCGGGCGCAGTGCTGTGGGACTTCATGAACGAAGGCCACACGCTCGGCGAAATGGTGAAACGGGTGTGCCAGGAATTCGAAGTCACTGCCGTGCAGGCCCAAGAGGATATCGAGGTTTTCCTCGATTCGTTGATGCAAGAGAAGTTGATTGTTTCCGTGGGCTAGTTTCCGCGGAGAAGGCAGGGCTCGAGCGGTGCTGCAGACGGAAACATACGGCGATTTTTCGACCGCGCTTCACGATCGGTTCGGGGGCAGACGCGTGCCCGTCGAAGTGTCGATTGAAGTGACGCATCGCTGCCCGCTCGACTACCAGCACTGCTACAACAACCTGCCGATGAACGATGCCAGTGCGCGAAAGCAGGAGCTGTCTTTCGCAGAGCATGTTCGGCTTCTCGACGAGCTGGTCGACCTCGGCTGTCTCTGGCTGCTCTATACCGGCGGTGAGATATTCGCGCGCAAGGATTTTCTGGAGATTTACACGGAAGCAAAGAAGCGCGGATTTCTGATCACGCTGTTCACGAACGGAACGATGATCACACCCCGCGTTGCGGACTACCTCTCGGAATACCGCCCCTTCAACATTGAAATCACTCTTTACGGGGCTACCCGCGAAACCTATGAGGCCTTGACGAAGGTGCCCGGCTCGTTTGACCGCTGCATGAAAGGGAATTCAACTTCTCGTCGAACGTGGACTCCCGCTGAAGCTGAAAACCGTTCCCACGACCGTCAACTATCGCGAAGTTTACGAGATGAAGCGCTTCGCGGAAAAAGATTTGGGTGTCGAATTCAAGTTCGATCCGCTCGTGAATCCGCGGACCGACTGCTCGCAGAGTCCGCTGTCCGTGCGGCTCACGCCTGATCGGTGTGGCCTCGGGCATCGGGGTCTGGAAGGCTCTCGAGAGCCCGGACCGCCCCTAAGTTTTATTGTCTTAGCCCAAAACAAAGGCAGGTGCGGCCACCAGTCTCCGCACCTGCCGTTTTTTTTGAGATTCGGGAATGCGCCTAGCCGTGCCCGCCGGATAGCTCACGCACTATCGAACCGGCGAAGTTTTTGGCGTCGCCGAAGAGCATCAGCGTTTTGTCCAGGTAATACAACGGATTTTCGATTCCGGCGAAACCCGCACCCATGCCACGCTTGATGACCATCACGGTATGCGCTTTGTCCACGTCGAGAATGGGCATCCCGAAAATGGGGCTCGCGGTATCTTCGCGCGCCGCGGGGTTGGTGACGTCGTTCGCACCAATAATCAGCGCCACATCCGTTTGCGGAAACTCGCCGTTGATATCGTCCATCTCGATCAGCTTGTCGTAAGGAATATCCGCTTCGGCCAGCAGGACGTTCATGTGGCCCGGCATGCGCCCGGCGACGGGATGGATGCCAAATTTTACGTCCACGCCCTTCTTCGTCAGAGCGTCGTACATCTCGCGGACCTTGTGTTGCGCCTGCGCGACCGCCATTCCGTAGCCTGGAACGATCACCACTTTGCTAGCCGCCGCCAGGATTTGCGCGGCTTCCTCCGGGGACGCGCTACGGACCGGCCTGGCTTCCTTCGAGCCGGCCGCCGCACCGGCCTGTTCCTGCCCGAACGCGCCGAACAGCACGTTCGTGAACGAACGGTTCATTGCTTTCGACATGTTCACCGAAAGAATGAAGCCCGACGCGCCATCGAGTGCGCCAGCGATAATGAGCAACTTGCTGCCCAGCACGAATCCCATTGCCGCCGCCGACAAGCCCGCATAGGAGTTCAACAGCGAGATCACCGTCGGCATGTCGGCGCCGCCGATCGGAATGATCATCATCACCCCGAAAATCAAGGGAATGAGGATGATCAATGGGAACAGATAGATCCTATCCGGATGCATCACCAGCACGGCGGCGATCGCAATCGCCACTCCCAGCATTCCGAGGTTGACGAAATTCTGCCCCTTATAGGTTAGGGGGCGCTGCGGCAACACTTCCTGCAACTTGCCCGCGGCCATCAAGCTGCCCGTGAACGTCAACGCCCCAAGAATGACTTCAAGCGACAGCACGCCCATCATGAACGCCGGGACGTCGGGCGCGCGGAGGTAGTATTCGGCCGTGCCGACCAACGTCACGCACAGCGCGCCGAACGCGTGGCTCAATGCGGTTCGCTGCGGCACCGCGGTCATTGCCACTCTGCCAAGAGGTACTCCGATGATGGTGCCGAGTACCAGGCCGATGGCGACCCAGCGATAGTGCAGGCCGCTGCGCAGCAATGTCCCCACGATGGCGAGCAACATGCCCGCTTCGCCCGCCCACACGCCACGCCGCGCCGTTGCGGGAGAACTCAGCCACTTCAGCGACAGGATGAACAACGCCGTGGCGATCAGGTACGTCGACTCGATAATAGTGTCGATCGCTATCATGTGTTCACGGCTTCCTTGGGCCGCTGGTCTTGAACATCTTCAACATGCGGTCGGTGATGATAAAGCCGCCGACGATGTTGCTGGTGGCCGCTACAATCGCAACGGTTCCGAGAATTGTTGCCAGGGTAGTCTGGCCTTCGCCGGCCAAAATGATTGCGCCGACGACGGCGATTGCGTCCAAGGCATTCGTCAACGACATCAATGGCGTATGCAGCAGCGGAGAAACTCGCCGAATCACTTCAAATCCGATAAACGCCGCCAGCATGAATACGAATAGTCCCGTCAGCAAATCCAGCTTCATCAGTCTCCTCCGCCCGCCTGCGCCGGTTGCAGCGCCGGCAAAGAGAAAAATTCGCGCACGCGCGCGCTCACCACTTCGCCACCGTGGGTCACCAGGGTTTCGCGGACGATCTCGTCTTGCAGGTTCAGGTTGAGAGGGCCCTCCTTCACCAGGTGCAGCAGAAACGCGCTGAGGTTGCGCGCGTACATTTGGCTCGCGTGATAGGGAACCGTACCGGCAAGGTTGTATTCACCGATAATGGTGACGCCGTGTGCGACGGTGATTTCATCCGGTTTCGTCAGTTCGCAGTTGCCGCCGCGCTCGGCCGCCAGGTCGATGATCACGGAACCCGGCGCCATGCGCTGCACCATTTCCTTCGTGACCAATACGGGCGATTTTTTCCCGGGAATCACCGCTGCCGTGATGACTACGTCGCTGTCCGCCACGGTGTTGCCGAGGAGCTCGCGCTGCTTTTCATAGAAGCTCTCATCTTGCACGGTGCCGTATCCGCGGGCGTCTTGCGCGTTTTTGGCCTCGATCGGCAGTTCCACAAACCGGCCGCCGAGGCTTTGCACCTGCTCCTTGGCTGCGGGCCGCATGTCGTAGGCGGAAGCGACCGCGCCCAAACGCCTGGCGGTTGCGATCGCCTGCAAGCCCGCGACACCCGCCCCGATGATCAACACGCGCGCCGGCGCAATCGTGCCCGCGGCCGTGGTCAGCATTGGGAACATTCTTGGCAGCGTATCGGCCGCCAGCACGACCGCTTTATACCCGCAAATCGTCGCCATGGATGACAGGGCATCCATGCTCTGCGCACGGGTCGTCCGCGGCATCAGTTCTACCGAAAAGGCGCTCACGCCGCGTTCGGCGATTTCCTGGAGCGTTTTCACGTTGCCGAGCGGCCGCAAAAACCCGACCAGCAGCTGCCCTTTCCGCATCAGCGGCAGATCGGCCTGACCTGTCTTGTCGTTCGCGCCGTGAACCAGGAATTGCGCGAGGATATCCGCCGTCTGAAACACTTCCCCGCGATTCTCAGTCAATCGCGCGCCTTTGTCCGCATACTCTCGGTCCGGATAGCCGGCCGCTGCGCCCGCGCCGGCTTCGATCACCACTTCCAGCCCCGCTTTCTTGAGGTTCGGGACCACGGCCGGCACCACCGCCACGCGCCGCTCTCCCGGATAGATCTCTTTGGGCACGCCGACAATCATGTACCCTCCTTCGTCTTCGGCTGCAGGCTCATTCACACAGCCCCGCGGCTTTGCCGCGGAAAGCGATCCTTCGTTGTGTCAACAGGCTCTTTCGGAGTTCGAGGGCGGAGCGATTGCCCTGTTTTGCGATCAGAACCAGGCAGCCATCCGAATTGCGCGTTGTTGCTGAAGTCCAACACGCTGTTTGCACCGGGAAATTTTATCCGACTGTCGCCTTGGCCACAAGGAGACCCGAGCCGACGCCGCTATTGAAACGAATCGTAAATTGCTCGCGCCTCACGCAGCTTTTTCATGACACCCTGTTTTTCGCCCGGCGAATTCCAATCAGGATAGGCATCCGTGATCTCGATCGCGCGATCAATCCAGGCCTTGAAGTATTCCGCGTCTTCTTTCGAATAGGCGCGCCGTCCGGCGATCGTGACGTACACAGGGCTCGTCGTGGCGTACGCGTATTCGTCCAGTACCGGGTATTCCGCCTTTTTGCTCCAGGCGCGCAGCACACACCAGCCGCTCTGTTTCAGCGGGATTTCCCCTTTCATATCCGCCGTTTCCTTTGCTCCATCCAGAAGTAAGGATGAAATCACCTTGCCGTTACACACGAGTTCGAGATGGTCGACCGGCACAATCGACCGCAACTTTGCGGTAAACGGGACGCCCGCTTGCGGCTTATCGAACTTCAGCTCGCTCCCCACCATCTCCCCGCCCAAAGTGAAGTCGATCAACGGCCCATTCGTGGCGAAGGTTCGCCCCCCCTTGATCCCGTCTAGCCATTCTTTCCGATTCAGCGGTCCGGCGGGCACCCACACATACACGCGGTCGAATCCCACCTGGCCTCGAATCGGGGCGGCGTAATCGGTCGTCGCATCCGTGCCTCCGCCAGCCGGGAGTTTGAATCCCAGATCAAGCAGCTTGTACCAAACCGCCGCCGTCGATTTGTGATCGCTGAATCCCACGATTTCCATGTAGTCCAGTTTCCCAAGCGCCACATCCACCGGCAGTTCGAAATCGTCGGCGAGCCTTTGCGCTGGGGTGGCAAACGGATCCGGCAGCTTTTCAAACGGATGTGCGGCGCCGACTAACGCCCCCTGTCGATGCGCCATGTCGTACACATCCGCATTCATAGGAGATAAGCTCGCCGCCGCCGTATTCGGATACCCGGCATAACCGGGCAGCAAAAGATGGTCTTTCAAATCCAATATCCCGCGATGTCCCCAATAACTGGTATGGAACTCCTGCCCACAAAGAATGGAACTGTCGCGCCCGTCGATCGTGCAGGAATCGACGCTTCGAGAGGCGATATCCGGAAACCTCTGTTCTTTGTTGACGACCAGATTGTTAACAATCTCAAGACCCTCGCTTTCGGCCTGGGTCTGCAGCTGGCGGGGATCATCTTTGTAGGTCCCGCCGTAGTTCTGGTGAACGTGCATGTCGCCGCTGATCCAGTGGCCCGGTCCTCCGCCCGGCGAGCTGTTGGCAGCTAAATCGACGTAGATTTTCAGTTCTTCCCCCGTCCGCACCTCCGCGGTTTTCTTTTCGGCGCGAAATTCCGGTCCTTTTGACACTTCGACCGTGAGCGGGCCGGGAAGAGCGTAGACGACTGCGCCGTCCCTGTACTTGGGGTAGAAGTAGTGTCTCTCAGAAACCCTCTCCGACCGATCAAATCCGTCATCGGCGTAGATCCAGACGTCTTCGGGCGCAAGAAACTTCCCCCGCGCGTCGGTTACGGAAACGCGCGCGTAGACGCCGATTTGGTCCTTCCGAACGCCGACAAGGACTTTTTCCCGGGGAGAAAGATACTCCCGGCGGTTCACTTCGACTGGCCCCGCCTTTCCGTCCGGCCAGTCCTGTATCCGCAATTCCGTGTTTCCATTCTGGTTCGAGACAAACGCAATGCATTTCCCATCAGGCGACCAGCGAGCGTTCGTCTCGTCCCAGTCCCCGTAGGAAATCGGAAACGCATCGCCGCCCGTGGCCGGCATGACCCATAAGTTGTGCCACTGCCGTCCGAGATAAGAGCTGTAGACCATGCGCGCGCCGTCCGGCGAAAAATCCGGCCGCGCTTTCCAATTGGTCTCCTCATAGTGAATCTCGCGTGCCTTCGCTCCCGGTTCCGCCTTCATCAGCCAGAATCCGCCGGTGCCGTGAATGTGCCCCTGGTTCGAAACGAACAGGATCTCCTTCCCGTCGCGGGCCCACGCAGGATTAATCTCCATGTCGTACTGGCTGTAGTAGTAACGAGGCAGGGAACTTCTCGTTTCGCCTGTCAGCCGCACCACCTCGGTGAGCTTTCCTCCTGCAACTGCTCCCATAAAAACGTGAAACCGCCCGTTGTATTCGGTCGAAACCCACACCAGCTTTTTCCCGTCCGGCGACCAGCGCGGCTCGACATTCACCGCGCCGCCGTCCGTGAGCGGCTGTGTTTTTCCGCTGGCCAGTTCCAGCAGCCACAATTCGACGGCGTCCTTCTGATAGGACACATACACCACGCTCTTTCCGTCGGGCGACCAGTCCGGCTGGTAGTCGTACCCCGCACCATCGGTCAACTGCACCGCTTCGTTCGAATCCAGTTTCTGGCGCCACAGCGACCCCGCCATCGAATAGATCAGTTCCTTCGAATCCGGGCCCCATGTCAGACTGCTCGGCCCGCTCGTCAACTGCGGCAGATACAATTCGCGGTAGTAATACGGGTGCGGCTCAGCGATCTGCGGAAGCACCGGTCGCCGCTGCGCCGTCGCGGGCAGAGCCGCGCACACCAAAACATAACCGACCAACCAACCTGCTCGCCTCAAGGGAGTCCTCCGCAAGCCGGCATCTACCTCAAATCAAACAGCGGCGCTTCCGCTGGCAAAAAAGCGCCGAACCCGCCACCTTTGACGGCTATCGACTGCGGAGATCCGGCAAGGCGCTCGTCACGCCAAACCAAATTTCGTCAACGGCATTTCGCGATAGCGGGTTCCCGTGGCCGCGAAAATCGCGTTGTAAATCGCGGGCGCGACCGGTGGCAACCCCGGTTCGCCCACGCCAGCGGGCGGGGCATCACTGTCCACGATATAAATGTTGGTTTCGCGCGGAGCCGCATTAATCCTGGCCACCTGGAAGGTGTCGAAATTCGACTGGTCGATCACTCCGTTCGTCGCGGTAATTGCGCCATAGTACGCGACGCTGGTGCCCATCACGGCCGCGCCTTCGAATTGCTGCTTCACGATGGTCGGATTCACAACCGTCCCCGCATCGAGCGCCGTGTCCACGCGACGGATTTGGACCTGATTGTCTCGGACTTCCACTTGCACGACGGTGGCAACGTAAGTCAGGAAGCTGCGATTCACCGCCAGGCCCATGCCGAATCCATTTCCCATCTTTTGTTTGCCCCAACCCGACTTTTCCGCGACCAGCTGTACGACGCGCCGGAATCGCGCCACGTCGATGGGATATTTGGCATAGTCCTGATCGTAGTTCGTGTAATCCTTCGCCAACTCAGTCTTCGGAATGATGCGATCCGGTCCGAGCAGCAGCAGTTCATAGTCGACGGGATCCTTCCGAGCCGCATGCGCCAGCTCGCCGACAAACGAATGGACGCCAAATGCATGATAGATGTTCGCGACCGACCGCAGCCAGCCGATGCGGGTGTGCGCCTTCGCTGGCCCGCTTTCTGCGCGATGGTTCGGGACCGCAAAAGGCACGTCGCTGAAGCCCAAGCCAATTTCTCCGGCGTCCGGATACTCCGCAGACGCGTCGAATGTGGAAGTGATCGGCGGAAAAACACTCCGTTGCAGCCATCCCGTCGGCATACCGTCGGCGCCGAGCGACGCCTTGAAATACATCGCCGCCACGGAATGGAAGGTGTCAAACTTGATGTCGTCCTCGCGGCTCCAGACCACCTTTATCGGCTTGCCGGTCTGCTTCGAAAGCACGGCTGCTTCGACGATAAAATCCGGAAACGATTTACGCCCGAACGCTCCGCCGAGCAAGGTTACATTTACACGCACGTCTTCTTTCTTGATTCCTACGGCCGCCGCAATCGCTTCCTGCGCTCCCTGTGGATTCTGCGTCGGCGCCCATGCCTCGACTTTTCCGTCGCGATACACCGCGGTCGCTGCGGGTGGCTCCATCGCCGCGTGTGCCAGCATCGGAGCGTAGTATTGCGACTCGACAACCTTCCCGCCCTTGGCGAACGCCTCATCTACATTGCCGATTTCGCGCACCACTTTGCAGGGCTTCCGCGAGGTTTCTTCCAATTCCTTCCGGTACGCGTCGGAAGTCCACGAGGAATGTTCACTCTTCGTCCACTCGACCTGGAGTTTCTTTCTTCCCTGGAACGCGGCATGCGTGCTGGCCGCAATTACCGCGACTCCGCCGAGCGCCTGCATGGTAACGGGCGGCTTGAACGGATCGAGTTTCACCGTTTGCTTCACGCCCGCAACCTTTAAGG
>Ga0306920_100012022_pt1 | contig 11736 bp, 17 predicted proteins | sample flu12Cox44000170_FD_204666 | JGI IMG/M metagenome (GOLD analysis project Ga0306920, IMG submission 204666) | Lab enrichment of tropical soil microbial communities from Luquillo Experimental Forest, Puerto Rico - flux4day.12C.oxic.44.000.170 (v2)... | ecosystem: Environmental > Terrestrial >...
GACGGCGGCCCCGAGCGCCGGCGGGAACTGCTTGCCACCGCGGCAACGCGCGAGCTGACGGTGATCGGCGTCGATCTCGTGCCCTGGCTGGTCGCCGAGCTTGCCGCTGTTGCGGACAACCACCCGCTCTTCGACCTGCTGATCATCGACGAAACTTCGCGCCTCAAGGACCCGAGCGGTAAGCGCGCCCGCGCGCTGCTCAAAATCGCCGAGCGCTTCAAGACGCGTTGGGGCCTGACCGGCACGCCGCGTCCGAACTCGAGCCGGGATCTGTTTATGCCGGCAGCCATCATCACCGACGGCACGCTGTGGGGCCGCGCCTTCGTGCCCTGGCAGAAGCGGCATTTCCGGCCGCGCGATCCGTTCGGGCGCGAATGGGCGGCCCTGCCTGGCGCCGAGGACCGGATCGCCGCCGACTTCGGCACCGTCGCGATGACGGTCGCCGACGAGGACATGCCCGACCTGCCGCCCCTCAACGTGGTGGTGACGCCGGTCAGACTGCCGGACGCGGCGATGGCGGCCTACCAGACGATGCAGGACGAGCTGTTCGCCGCCATCGGCGAGCGCGGCATCGAGGCAGTCTCGCCGCTGGTCGCGACCGGCAAGTGCGCGCAAATCGCAAATGGCTTCCTCTACGACGAAAGCAACGACGATCCGGTCGCGGTGCATACGGTCAAGATTGATTGGCTACGCGAGCTGGTTGAAAGCCTCGACGGCGAGCCGCTGCTCATCGCCTACGAGTTCGTCGAGGATCTGCGGACCATCCGGCGGGCCTTTGGTGAAGTACCGGCGCTCGGCGGCGAAACGCCGGCGCGCGAGGCTCGCCAACTCATAACGGCCTGGAATGCGGGAACGCCGCCGCTGCTCGCCTTGCATCCTGCTGCAGCGGGCCACGGGCTCAATCTACAGCACGGCGGGGCGCGCATGGCCTGGCTGTCACCGAGCTGGTCGGCCGAGCTGACGGAGCAGGCGATCGCGCGGATCTACCGGCCGGGGCAGACGCAACACGTAACGATCCACGTCTGCGTCGCGGCGGCCACCGTCGACGAGATGAAGCGCGATCGAGTGATCGGGAAGATGAGCGCGCAGGAAGCGTTCAAGCGGCATCTGGAGCAGCTCTAACGCAGGGCTCGAAGAACTTGCAGAGGCGTGCGTGGTCGCAGAGCACGAAGGCTACAAGCTACGGGTGACATCGTCGTTCCTCGGGCACGGCACCAACGCCACCAAATGTATTGTTGGGTACTCGAAAGGTGGACGCTATGTCTTTGTCCACGATTTTGAAACTGAGCTGACGCATAAGCCCGCTAATCGGGCCGCATCCACGATAGCTAAATTTCTTGAACAACTAAAAGGGAGGTCCGCCAGTGGCTGATAGCAACACGCGATTTGCCAACCTACTCAACGATACTGATCCTCCGCAGACGCTGCCGTCACCAAATGCGCCCTATGAAGTGGCGGCAGTATTCCTAGAGCAAAAACACTACACCGTCGCCATGGAACGGACATTGTACTGGTGGCAAAACACATGGATGATATGGCGCGGTTCGCACTGGAAGGAACTGGCGCTGACATCATTACGAGCGCAGCTCTATCAGTTCACGGCATTTGCGACGTACATCAACGCTAGTGGGGAGCAAAGTAAATGGGCACCAACGGAAAAGAAGATCAGCGATCTGGTTGGCGCGCTGACCGGTCTGTGCGAGCTGTCGAACACGATCGACGCACCGTGCTGGCTCGATGACCGTAAGACCGACACCATTATTGCAACCGCCAACGGGTTGCTCGAGGTTACATCACGACAGCTATACCCACACACGCCGCAATTCTTCAATCTGCATGCGGTGCCCTTCGCCTATGACGCAACCGCGGGCGAACCCAAACACTGGTTTGCGTTCCTCGATTCGGTATGGCCGTCACCGGATGCAACAACCGTTCACCCTGCTCAAGACCTGCTGCAGGAGTGGTTTGGCTACGTGCTATCGGGGCGGACAGACTTCCAAAAGATGTTGCTGCTGAACGGGCCGACACGCGGCGGTCGCGGCACCATCGGCCGCGTGCTGACGGGGCTGCTGGGCAAGGAGAACGTCGCCGGACTCAAGCTCGATGACCTGGGCGAAAACTTCGGCATGGCGCATTTGATCGGCAAGCCGTTGGCAATCATCGGCGACGAACGGTTCAGCGGTAAGAAGATGAGCGAGGTGGTGTCGGCGTTATTGATGATCACCGGCGAGGATACGATCGCGGTCAATCGTAAGCGCCGCGAACGCTGGAATGGCAAGCTGCCGACGCGGCTCATGCTGTTTTCCAACGAACTGCAAAAACTGAGCGATGCCTCGACGGCGATCGTCGGCCGCTTCCTGGTGCTGCGGATGACTAAAAGCTGGCTGGGGCGGGAAGACATGGGGTTGCCCGACCGGGTGCTGGGCGAATTGCCGGGAATTTTGACCTGGGCGCTGGACGGGCTGCGCTGGCTGATGGCCAACGGTCGATTCACGGAGGACCCGGGAGCGGCGGAGATCGTGATGCAAATGACGGCGCTGGCGTCGCCGATACGGACTTACGCCGAGGAGAATTGTGTCGTTGGGGAGGGCAAGGAATTCGAGACCGATACGAGGGTATTGTACCATGACCATTGCACCTGGCGTAGAGCTAACGGTCACATGGTGATTGCCAACAGCACGTTCGGGGCGTCGCTGCGTGCCGCCTTCCCGCATATCACAAGCAAACGGATCGTGCGGCCGGACGGCTCGCGGGGCAGAATTTATGTCGGCATCAGGTTAAAGAAACCGCGGGATGCGTTGCCGGGGGATAACGTCCTGCCTTACCGACCGCGACAGCCGGACGCACAGCGAGATGAACAATAGCCTGGACAGGACCTGGACAGGACCTGGACAGATCGGCGCATTGACGGGGTTGAGAGCTGGAAAACGCCCAAACTGTCCAAGCTCTGTCCAGGCTCTGTCCAGGTCCTTTTTCACCGTAAGTTATTGATTTTAATCATTTTGTCCAAGTGTCCAAGCTAATATACGAAGTAAGTAACACGCGGAAAAGAGAGATTCTCTATAGAGAGAAAGTAACTTCAATTTGCCTTGGACACCTGGACAGCCTGGACAGCCCGTCGAAACTTCGACCTGCTGGCCCCTTCCCTTGGGGGGCGTAAGAAGCGATTTTCCGTGCTGTTGCGCGCGCAAGGTTGTGGAAGGCGATCGCCAGGTTCGCAGCAGCGTAATTCTGCGGCTGCGTCAATCTTCTTCCGGCAGGTCCGCCACCGTTCCATAGGCCGCGCAGGTCCGCTGCTCTCGCCTGCTTGGCAATTTATCAATCAGGCGGCGGGATGGAACATCAACACCCACACAATCATCCACGCCCCCGCGATGGAAATCATGGCGGGGCCGCCTTCCACCCTGCCTCCGACCTGCGCAACAGGATGAAGGCTCGGCGGGACTGTGGGGCTGACGCACCGCAAGGATCACGGACGGGGCGTGGGTTGGCTGAAGCCCTTTGGCGGGCTCTGCGACAGTTGCGACAGTTGCGACAGTCGTTGTGACAGTCGGGCGCTCTTCTTGCTTAAGCTGCTTTACCGTCTGATTTTCCAACAATTCGCCACTCGAGCCGGTCGTGCCGGAAGGTTTTGAGGGGGACGAGCCACCCCTGCGCGACTAGAGCGTCGGCCAGCTCGAGCGCGATCTTTCGATCTCGGATGGGTCCACGCCAATAAAGGTCTCGCGCGGAGACGGTGGTCCCGGGCCAGTGGTTTCGGAGCCAGCTCAGGAGCATCGGAGGGGAGTTCGCGCGCGGGCGCTTGATCTGTGTCTCGGCCGGCGCCGGCCGGCTCTGAGCCAAGCGGTCAAAGAGGCTCACCGCCGTTACCCTCCCCTCGCTTGTTGGCCGCGGCGATTATCGGAAGCATTTCCCGCGGCGCGTGGTCGATGGTCTTGAGTTCATTCGGATCTATGTCATTCGGATCGGGCGCAATTTTTTTGTTGAACGTGAGTTTCTCCGAATTTCCGAGGTTTATGGTGATGATGAACCTTTCGTCGGGATCGTGATGTGTAGCTCTCGGTTCGGGGGTGGCAAATGCATCTAATGTCTTTGCTGCATCTATTTGATGCTTGGGGCTTGCGTCGGTGTTGAGCATAATTCCAGACAAGATATCCGGGGCTTTCGTTACCAAGTGCTGCGATTTTTCTCTCTTGAAGATGCCGGTCCTTATCCGTCGGAGTTTTTCGGCCTCGATTTTTTCGACGAGCGCGTCATCTTTTTCAAGTGATTCCCAAACAGCCTCGTCAAGGCGGTATTTTTTCCTTACGGCGTGTTCAGAAACCAGGCCCTCGGCGAAGCGGGCGCAATCAACAATAAATTCGTGGTTTGAGATGAGTGATGGAAGGTTCGCAGCATCAACATCGACGTCGTCCTTCGGGATTTCGAGCAGCTCGCGAAGCTGGTCAGCCATGGCTCGTGCTACGACGGCGCTGAGGAACGGCCCGCGTCGTTTCAGCTCACGACCGTCTGCGCTTACGGTGACGAAATGTTTTCCGTCGAGCTCGATCAGCTCTATGTTCATGGTTTGCGCTCCCATTTAACCGGCGTTGTTTTATACACCGAATCATCCCCGCGCGGGAGCGAGCTGCTGCGCTGGAAAGCTGGACGGTGGGGGTGCGCTAATCTCTCCACCAGCCCTTGAAACGGGTCGGCGCCAGCTCGGTGTAGCGCACCGTGTGCTGGATCGCTTTGTGACCGAGATAAGCCTGCAGTGAGCGTGTATTGACGCCATCATTCGCAAGCCTGAAGCCGCAGGAATGGCGCAGCATGTGCGGGTGCAGCTGAAACTCGAAACCGGCGGCGATGCCGGCGCGCGCAACCAGTTTCTGGAACCCGGCAACGCTGAAGGGTGATCCGCGCTCGCTCACGAACACGAACGGGCTTTGGGTCTTGGCTTCGCGTTTGAGGCGGCGCAACGCACGAAGCTCGCGACCGGTGACCGGGTGGGTGCTCGGCGTGCCGCGTTTGTTGCGCGCCACATGTAAAACGCCACCCTCGAAGTCGACCTGATCCCAACGTAGGCCGACAAGTTCGGCAGCTCGTAGTCCGTGCCGGAAGGCTACCAGGATCATCGTCGCGTCGCGGTGTCCGTACCGGTTACCTTTGGTGGCATCGAGCAGCTTCTCAATCTCAGTTTCGGTCAGGTACTCGCGGGTGCGATATACGCTATTGGGACGCCGTCGCGCGGCAACTGTCTGTTTTATGTTGGTTGGGACGATCAATCGAAGATGTGCGTTTGCCATATAAATAGCCTTTGTTGGGTTATTACTGTTTGTAGATGATACCTTTATGGACAGTGTCAATTAATGTTTTATAGACAAAGGGAGCCTTCGGTCGGGGACCAGCCAACTCGCATCGCCGCCATGGCGTGCGTTTCGATCGCTCCGCGTCTCGTCAAGTTCTGTCCGAGGGCCGAGGGCCGAGGCAGCGTGGCGCCGATCCGCAGGAAGGCGGCGCGCGCATTCCTCGCATTGAAACTTGCGCAATCTTTCGCGTGCGCGTTGATCTTTCACATTTCATCGCGCGCGCAATTCCGCGCGCGTGGCGTGGCGCCTAGCCTTGGATGGCTGACCCCCTACCCCCTGCTGACCAGACGGGGGTCGATCGAGATGGGCGCAAAAATGAGGTGTTCATCCCCAATTTATTCAGCCGGCTCAGTTGCTACGGTGGGGTGAACCACCAGCTTTCGGATAATTTGCCATTCAATCATATCGCGCCGGCGCGCCTTGACGGGCACGAGCCAGCCGCGCTCGACAAGCGTTTGGGCTGAGTTGAGCGCAATCTCTCGATCTCGGATGGGGCGGGGTCCATAGATACGGATGTCGCGTACCGTGACGGTGTCTTTAGGCCAGTGAAAGAGGAAATTGAGCAATTTTTGTGCGTTGCTGTGCGGCTGTTTGACCTCTGGTTTTGGATCGTCCGCGAACAGGTAGCTCGGGTTCTTTTCGCTATTCCATGTCGGCATCGAGGTTCTCCCTCGCTTCGTTTTGTTTCAATGGTCCGCTGTCAATGATCGTCTGGTTGCCACCACCGAGGTTGATGTGGACCACGACCCTTTCCGCGGTGTCGCCGGTTCTCTCGCCCCCGGTATTCGCCGTGGTCCGTAACTCACGGGCCGCTTCGATACGGTGACGGGGGCTCGCGGACTCTGAGTTTAGAATCTGTCCGAGCACATGAGGTGCATCGGCGAACAGCTTCGCTGCGGCCTCGCGAGCCGCATCGCCATTCAAAAGGCGCCTATCATGTTCAGCGCTCACGGCGAGGCGGACTGCGGGGTTGGCACCGATCTCTGCGAAGGCGGCGGGCGTGATGCCGTATCGTTCGCAAATCCGAGAATCGCTGACGAGGCGCTCTTTGTTGCGGGCGCAATCGGAGATGAAGGCGCCTCCGACATCGGAGGCGAGCGGGATTAAGACGCCGCGCAGAGTCACGGTTGCGGCGGGGTCGGGATTTAAGACGGCGTTCGACATGCTGTGTTCCCCGCGTTCGCGGGCTCAGTATAGCCGTGGCGGCCCGCGGTCGACAGGTCCGCTCTAGGGGTGGGTTGAATGAAGCAAACTGCCCTGGAGGCGCGTCAGGCGCAAGCGATCGAAGCTGCGTGGGTCTGGTTCCATCGCACTATGGACGAGGATGTTCCGTTTGCGGCGGTCGTGGCACGGGTGCGTGCGCGTTGCCCGGACGTTGAGTTGGAGCATATTCGCTTCGAATTTGCGCAGCGATTGAAGCGGGCGCACGGCGGATCCTGAGCGTGGACGCACCGCTTTGTAAAATTTGTAAGTTCCGCAAATAAGGCTGGACATCGACTTTTCAATGCGTTAGGACCTTGTGAGACTCGGTTGTAAAATGGAGAAACAAAATGGCCGTTATCGGCTATGCACGGGTTAGCACACAGGGCCAAAAGCTCAGCAGCCAGCTTGAGGCGCTGGAGGCCGCCGGCGCTACCACGATCTATCGCGAGAAGGTCTCAGGCGTCCGGGCCGATCGGCCACAGTTGGCGAAGCTTATGGCCTCGCTACAGGCCGGCGACAACGTTGTCGTAACCAAGCTCGATCGGCTCGGCAGGTCGACCCGTGAGCTCCTCGACCTGATCGATCGCATCAGTAAAGCAGGGGCGTCCTTCCGGTCGTTGGGCGACCCGCTATGGGATACCGGAAATTCGCAGGGGCGCCTGCTGTCGACGATGCTCGCTGCCATTGCCGAGTTTGAGCGGGAGCTGATCCGCGAGCGAACTGGGGAAGGCCGCAAACGCGCCATGGCCGCCGGCGTAAAGTTCGGTCGCAAGCGCAAGCTCTCGGACTATCAACGCGCTGAGGCCGTCAAGCGGCGAGCTGCTGGTGAGACCTTGGCTTCGATCGCGAAGAGCTACGCGGTCGACGTTTCGATGATTTCACGGTTGTAAGTTTCGGGCATGCGGCTGAGCGGTGTCTGACTGCCCCTACGGAGCCCGCCCAAGCGCTGATCTCGATCGAGGCTGCCGTGGCCAATCCCGCCTGCGGCCGCCGTTTCTGCTGCGACGCTAGTGGCGCCTCGTCGCCGGCTATTCTCGGTTTGAGCGTTTCGCGCCGGTCGATCGCAAAGCGCGCGCCGATCGCGCGCGCTAAGTGCCTGATCATCGTTGGGCTGCTGGGGGCGGAGGGGGCGCGTGGGCTCGAGGATGGCCGACCGGGGTGGCACTTGGACAGGGGTAGGGGGCCTCACTCTTAATAACCCCTGTCGGAAATATGTATGAGCAAAAAACCCCGAGTTGGTTTCACGGTTAGTTTCACAACGTTCCGCGCGTAACTGCCTCTAGATCTATCGGGCTTACAGCCTATTGGCTGTAAGCCCAAATTTCTTGAGAGGAGATTGATGTTCGATCCGATTGCGATGGTCGTCATGGGCAATCTTTCCATCGCCGACCGGGCGGGGCGGGGGATGGCAGTCGGAGTCTCTTTCTCCTCTTTCTTCGGCGGACTCTTAGAGAGGCACGATCACGCTCTGCGCCGTGCCGGTCATTTCGATGCAGCGCCATGTCGATGGCCGGTGCGGAACGGAATCCGGCCCGCTGAAGGTTTCAAAAATGCCGACGGTGTAGAAATGCGCCGTCTGTTCACGAGCCACATCGATGAACGGCAGAAAGAAACCAAAGCGTTCGCCGCCAGTATCAATGGTGAGAATCAGAGCGACGGACACCATTCGTCCAAGACCGGTGTCTTCCGACAGGACTTCGTTGGGCTTGAATTTTTTCTGGAAGGCCCCGGCTGTAAACACCAGTGCGGGAATAGCGGAGCTTGCGCCGATTGTGTAATCTACTTCGACGCCTGGACCCTTTATACTAAAACTCGGAAACCCTGACTCATGCTGCTTGCGCCACCACCGAGACAGCCATCGCAAAAACGTCCGGCCGTCCAATGGGATATGGGAGAGGCCTACTCTGACACAGAGCATGCGCGCATGAGTCAATGTCTCCGCAGGCTGGTATTAGTACGAACTTGTTCGCGGCGGGCATGACATTCTCTCCTTTTATCCGACATTTCTCAGAAGGGCGGCTCGTCTTCGCCCACGCTCGGTAGAATAATTCAGCGATCGATCGAGAGGTGTGAGGTAGTTCACGTGGCAAAAAGTTCAGTTGGCGAGCCTCGGGCCTTGCAGGCAGTGCTCGCGTCCCGGGTCTTTGCGCCGAGTGACGCCATGACTGGCCGGAGCTTGTCACGACACAACGGGCGTGGAGCGTCATCACCAACTGAAGCCGAACCATATGGGACCTGAATCCGAGATGGGTCCCGCTTTCCCAAGCGACAGCTATCCGGGAATGGGGAGGTGCGTGCTGAGCTGCTCGTCTACGGCGCATGTACGCGGCAACGCGCGAGGCCGCGATGGCGGCTTTCGCGAAGTCATGGCGACGAGAGTGAAACGGGTTACAGTGGTAGCTGGGAGGGCTATCCATGTCGACCACCGTGCTCGCTTACGTGATCCTGTTGATGGGCTTTATAACATTCCTCGGCGGGTTATTTGGCGCTTTGACTCTCATTTTCGAGGAGGTGGCCAAAACGGGACACGTACCGTTCAGATACTACGCGATGATGGTCGGCCTGATATCAGGCGGCCTTGGCATGATCGGCATTGGGCAGGGCCTGCGACTGCTGCTGCTGATCCTTGGCAAGGGAAGCCAGCCGGGACCGACATCAGCGTGCTGCTCACCCGTGTCGCAAAGTGGTCGGCACTCAAAGCTTGGGGCATTCGGTTTGCGAAGCGAAGCGGGCTGCGCACAGCCAAGGTTGCCGTGGCTCGAAAGCTTGCTGTCATTCTGCACCGGATGTGGATCGAAGGTACCGACTTCAAGTGGTCATCAAAGGAGACCGCTCATCAACCTGCATAGCAGAACCACCGAATTCCCGCTCACCAACGAAAGCCAAAAACTGGCCTCTAACTGCGCAAGTTGGGCTAGCCCCCTAGCGCGTCCTGGAAGAAGCGGAGGATCTTCGGGCCGTACTGGTCCGGTGCGGCACCGGCGTAGCCCCCGTGCCCGGCGCCCGGGACCACCCAGAGGTCCTTAGGGCGCGGCGCGGCGTCGAAGAACCTCCACGCATCGGCCGGCGGCACGATCGGGTCAGCGCTTCCATTGATGATGAAGAGCGGCCGCCCTTTCAGCTTTGCCACCGTTTCAAGCGGCTTGGCGACGCCGGGATCCCATCCTCCGGCCCTTATGCCCCAGCGCGCGGCGACATAGGAGATGGGCCCCCAGCTTCCGTATTCGCGCGTGACCTCTTCATCGAGATCGAGGACGATCGCCTCCACCACTAGGGCACGCAGCCGCGGGTCTAGGGCCGCAGCGGACACCATCATCGAGGCCCCGAGCGAAATCCCTAGGGCGCCCGTCCGCTGGCCCGGGGCACGACGGTCCAGCCAGTCGAGCGCGCCCAGCAAGGCCTCGGGCTCGGTCCGGCTCCAGGTCACCCGGCCGCCGCTCTCCCCAAGGCCAGGCCAGTCGAACATCAAGATGCCGAAGCCACGCGAAAAGAGCAGCTGCGCCTCGGGCAAAAGCTGGCGCCGATCGTCGTCCGAGCCGTGCAGGAGGATGACGGTGGCCCCTCCCGCTGGAGGGACCCACCACCCGCGCAGCAGGGCGCCGTCGCGCGAAGGGAATTCCACCGCCTCCGCGCCGCGCAAGTCGGTCGGCGGCGGTCCCACCTCGTGGGGCGGCAGATGGAACCCCACCTCCGCCGCGCGGTATACTTTCACCATCTTCGCCGCGACCAGCATCGCGGGCACCGCTAGCGCGGCAGTGAGCAGAGCGCGAGTTAGCATCAGACTCACGTCGTCGCCCGCCGCCCCAGGAACCCGTGCATCCGCTTCGAAGTCAATCTGCGGTTCAGCCACTCGTAGGCAAAGTGCGCGGCATGGGCACTCAGGCCCGGCGAGACCAGGTGCGCATCATCGAAGAAGTGCTCCTCGGGGCCCCAGCGCGTCTTCGACACGTCCGTGCCCGTCGAGAGGTTGACGGTCTTGAGCCCTGCCTCGATCGACCAGCGGATCGCGCCCGCAAGGCAAGAGGTCATGGCGCTGTACCCGCTGTAGGCCTCATCGTAGCCGGAGAAGTAGAGGTACATCGAGCTGCCCAACTTGAACCCCAACCGCGTGGCGATGGTGCTCCTCCCTAGCTTTAGGTTGAAGATATGGGTGATCCCCCGGCGCGCGTAGAGGGCGCAGAGTTCGCGCAGAAAGCTCTGCGCGGCGGCGGTCTCGAAGACGTTCGGGTGATAGACGGTGTCGGTGCGGCGCGCGCGGGCCGCGTGCAGTTCGAAGAAGCGGTCCAGCGCGGGGCCCAAGTCTTCGGGCCGCGTGGCCACCTCCAGCCGGAAGTCCAGGCCAACGCGGTTGGGCGCGTTGCGGCACTTGCGCAACGACTCCTTGATGTTGCGGCGCAGGCCCGCCCGGAACTGGTCCCAGGTCGGCGCCAGCGGCAGCAACCAGTCGGAGACCCGCCTCACCCAGCGACCTCCCCCGACTTCGGCGACAGGGAACCCATCCGCCGCGTGTTGGATGCCGGTCCAGAGCATCCAGTGCCACTGATCGCTCGCCTCGTTGACGTATCCGGCGACGGCCCGGTAGACCACCGCCTCGTGCCCGGGGCGCGCCGAGAGGGTACGCACCTCGGTGATGTTGTCGTCTGCGCCGATGAACTGTAAGCAGCGCAGCCGGAGTGGCCCGACGGCCGGTCGCTCAGTGATCATCAGCGGCGCCACTCCGACCAGGGTCCTCGACCGGTCGCGCACCGCCAGCGTGAAGACGTGATCGCGGATCGCGCTGCGGTTCGAGCTGAGGTGGCGCCACCAGGCGAGCGTCCAGTCGGCGGTGGCAAACGGGAGCGGCATCCTGCCGCTGATGTCAAATTCGTGCCACTCGGGGACGATGCGCTCAACCTGTTCCATAGTGGTCAGCAGCTCCACGTTCATACGCGGTTCACCCGTCGACTCTGCTACTACTAGTGATGGCCTCGCTAAAGCCGAGGGCGGTCCCCCGCCGCGCTACGATTTGGAACCAATCGAAATGGGACGTGTCATCGCCGAGCCTCAAGCGCGCTCCCTGCTTGTTGTCGAACACCTCCACGTCGCGGCCGAATCCCTCCCGCTCAAGCTCCTCGAGCTGTCGCCGCAGGGTCGTGTAGTGCGCGACGATTCCCCAATGGTGCGCCGAAAGAGGCGCGACGGCATA
>Ga0306920_100012023_pt1 | contig 11736 bp, 16 predicted proteins | sample flu12Cox44000170_FD_204666 | JGI IMG/M metagenome (GOLD analysis project Ga0306920, IMG submission 204666) | Lab enrichment of tropical soil microbial communities from Luquillo Experimental Forest, Puerto Rico - flux4day.12C.oxic.44.000.170 (v2)... | ecosystem: Environmental > Terrestrial >...
TAGCTCTCGCCCATTCAGCAGCATCGACCGCTATCGAGCCGATGCCAAGAAACGACGCGACTGCTAGAGCAAATGGTGCACTCGCCATTGTTCGCTTCTCCCTGATTTCTCTCGAAGAGGGCTATGTCTGGCTATTTCTTCTTCTCGATCTTGGTCACCGTGAACTGGCCGTCGACGCTGTCGGCATCGAACTTGATCTTGTCGCCGGGTTTGACCTGTCTGAGCATGGCGGGATCGCCTGCCTTGAAGACCATCGTCATCCCTTCATCCATGTTGAGCTTCTTGATGGGCCCGTGCTTGATGGTGATTTTGCCGGCGGAAGCGTCAACCTTCGTCACCTCGCCGTCGATCATCGCCTGCTGGCCGGCGGCGAGTGAGGGCGCTGCCAGGCCGAGAGCTGTCGCCAGACTGATCATCGTCTTTCGCATGCTTTTCTCCTGTCATGCAAACTGGTGAACCCTGTGCCGGCGGGAAGCCGGCCAACTCCTCGCCCTAGTGCTGGTGGCCACCTCTGCCGTCCGGCTTTACGGCTTTGAGTTCAATGTCCCTGGCTCTGGGTTGCGAGCCCATTTGCTCTTTGGCTGGGGCGCGGACAGCGGAGGGCTGGTCGCCCTGCCATTCGTAGGCGACGGTCCCGTCCGGGTGCCGGGACCAGCCGGGGAGAGCCCGAGTCAGCAATGGTTTCCTCGCCGTGGCCTATCTCCTCCTCAATGCCGTCGGCTGGCCGGCAGCGCCCCGACTTGCGATCTTCGCGCTGGCGCTGACTGTCACGCCGTTCGCCACCTGCGTCGCATGGCCGCGCTCGCTCGCGGCCTTCGCGAAGACCACAAGCAAACATAGCTCCGGGGCGACCTATCGACTTTCCGGCGCCTGGCCCTGATCAGCGGGTCACGAGTTCTTTCCCCCGCCGAGGCGCGCAATATCCTGCAGGCAGCGGCCCGTCAGTGCTCGACCCTCGGCCGCATCCTTGAGCTTGGGAAGCCCCGACAGTTCCCAGCCTCTCCGATGTGCGTCGACAGCAGCACCCGGCAGGCCGAAGTGGCGCAGGCGCAGCAACGTTCCAGCGCCATCCGGCTCCAGCATAATCTCGACGGTGGACTCGCCGGGCTTCAGCCCCTCGACGCCGCCCCACGTAAACACGATCTTGCGATCCTTGATTACCTCCAGATAGGTGCCCTCGATCGCCGTTCCTCCCGGTTCGGCCAAGCGAAATATACCGCCCGGTTGTGCGTCCGCGTGGACCAGCTCAGCCAGCCACTTCAGCATCTGCTGAGGTTCGGTCAGCAACGCAAAAACCGTGGCGGGCGATGCAGCGATGCGAATTTCGTACCTGATCTCGCCGCTGGGACCGGTGTCACTCATCGGACCTTCTTGCTCCGTTCAAGCGCCTCAGCGGCATGTTTCAGGCGTCTAAGCCGCGGCTCCCAAAATCCATCGATGAAATCGCGCAACTCGTCCAGGGCCTCGGGTCGAACGGTATAGAGACGTTTCGTGCCGGCCCGTCGCTCCTGCAGCAACCCAGCCTCTCGCATCACGCTGAGATGGTGCGATACAGCTGGTCGGGTGACAGCGAACCTGTGCGCGATCTCGCCGGCAGCCAGCTCCCGGCCACGGATGAGGCGCAGGATTTCGAACCGGGTCGGCTCGCCGATGGCCTGGATCATGGCCAGCACGGAGGTCTGTTGCGGCATTGCGTTAGTCTCTCTTTACGTAAACGATGATTTACGCAATAATGCTGAGGTGTGCAAGTTCTCTCGGCCAACCACCACTATGAGGACTCCCGCATGAGCGCTCAAGTCACGAGTAACGCATGGGGAAGGATAGTCCACCACAGAAGCGAAAACGTCCTCGAACTTGTCTGGTTGCCGACCACGGCAAGCATGGGCGACGGCGGTTTCAAGGCGACGCTGGCCTTATTCGCGTGGCAAGCAGAGCAGCTTCGCCCCACTTTCTTGCTGATCGACGCCACACGGTTCCAGCACCAATTCGGACCCGGGGTAATGCAGTGGCGCGACGATTTCATCATGCCTCGGTACGGCGCCGCCGGCGTGAAGAAGTTTGCCTTTCATGTGCCGGCGGGCTTCTCGAACACGATGGAGGCCGGCGGCAAGGAGGTCATAGAAGGCCCGGCGGTCTTTCCGACGGCTTGGTTCTCCGAGCGCCAGCACGCGTTGGACTGGCTCCATGCGGCGTGATCAAGCAGCGCTTAGCGCACCCTTTTGCACACCGCATGACCTCTCGGCAGCTCTAACAACGTTTGTGGCGATGAACTGGTGGTTCCTAATGGCCGGCCTCAGCGCCCTCGCTTCGGCGGCAGGTCACCGATTCGCTGGCGAGAAGATGTTTCATCGGCCCATGCGCGCAGCGCTTTCCGACCGCCTCCATCAAGGCGTGCTCGACAACCTCTGGCACATTGTAACCGTTCACTTTGCCGTATCTGGTATAGCCCTCTTTTTCCTTGGCCTCGGCCGCGGTTACGCCCTTCTTGCATGTGCTGTCGGTCTCCAGTTTGCGGCCTACGCGGCTGTGGCGCTTGGGATTTCCCTGCAGCTTGGGGCCGTCACGCGACTGCCGCAGTGGATGTTGTTTGCTGTCGTCGCGCTTATGACCGCGGTCGGCGCATCATCGCCGCAGGGAGGTGTTCGATGACCCCAACCTCAGCGGCCCTCCTTGCGATGACGCTGAGCTTCGCGGTGATGGCGGCTGCGGCGGCCTGGTACGTGGTCCCGTGGCTCAAGGTTACCGATTCGGCGACGGGGCTCACAGCCCTGCTCTGGTTTCACGCATTCCGCTACGTTGCGCTGCAGATCTTCTCGGCACAACAGTTCGGCTTGGCCGTCTCCGACGCAGGACGGAACCAGATTGCTTACGGTGACGTCATCGCCGCGCTGCTGGCGGTGAGCGCCATCTTCGCTTTACGGTATGCGAGCCGCCTGGCAGTCCCCATCCTATGGTTGTTCGCCGCGGAGGCCGCGCTCGATCTCCTGAATTCCACGATCGTTGGCATGCGGGAGCAACTTTTAGCCTCCGCTTCTGGCGTCACCTGGCTGATCCTCACCTTCTACGTGCCCTTGCTTTGGGTGAGCCTGGCTTTGCTGGTTTGGCAGCTTTGGCTCCGCCAATGGAAGTTGACTGCGCCGCAGGCCGCAAAAGATTGATCAGTCTAAGGGACCGCTCGGTCTGCAAGGTGCGGAGCAAAGCTCGAAAGCGCAGGGCGAAGCAGAAGCGGGCGCCTCGCAAGCCCCCGCGCCGTCTCGGAACGGTGGTGCAGTTCCGTCACAAGTCCCGATCACAACCCCCGGCTCGCGAGAGTTCCGGGGGGTTTTTTTGTGTCTGAATTCGGAACCCCGCATGCGCCGAAACGTTATCTGAGCGAGCCGTGCGTGACCGCAGTCTCCCTCAGGACCGGCGCGCACGGCCGCGGGTGGCAATCGCCCCGCGCAAGCCCCGGAGCGGCGCCGGGGCTTTTTGTTTTGGCGAGTCGTCTTGTCGCGATCAGATAGGCCAAATTCGGCCGATCTAACTCTTTACGATCCGTACATTGTGTAAAGAGTTGTGATAGAGTGGCCCAGAAAAATCAAGGATTTCGGAGGCGGACCAAGTGGCGACCAAACGGCAAAGTGTAAAGAGTGGCGCGAGAAAGGGGAGGAATGCTGCCCGAACCGCCGCACCCGATGTTACGGACAGCCACGAGCGGCGCAAGAACTTTCGCAGCCCGGCCGAGGTCGATCGGCTGCTCGAGGCAGCCAAGCGTGGACGCCATGGCGTGCGCGATTCCGCCCTCCTCCTGGCGATCTATCGGCACGGCCTCCGCGTCAGCGAAGCCGTCGGCATGCGCCGCGACCAGCTCGACCTGGCGCACTCTCGCGTGTGGGTCGCCAGGCGGAAGGGCTCGCTGTCCGTTAGGTGACGTTGTCGGCGCCGGCGCATCGGCCCGCGGCACGCAATGATGCACGCGACCGACGAGAGCAAGGTTCTTGCCGCACTTGACGCAGAAGATCGCCATCCAGTTGGTCCTTCTCCGTGATTTAATTGAGGTTGCAGTCGCGCGCGTGTGCGCGCGAAGGTCGGCGCGGCATTGCTTTCCTACGGTCCGAGCCTACCCGACCTTTGGCGGCGCAGCGCAATTTACGTGGATAAAATCCTGCGAGGAGCACGGGCAGCTGAGCTTCCGATTGAGCAGCCCACAAAATTCGAACTCGTCATCAACCTGTAAACGGCAAGAGCGCTGGGTCTCACCTTACCGCCGTCGTTGTTGGTACGCGCCGACGAGATGATCGAGTGAAACTCAAGTTCTCTGTCTACGGAACTTAGTGCACCTGCTCACAACCGCTAATGGCACACTTTCACCGTCGACGGCGGTGCAGCATCGCGCCCGCTTCTTGAGCTAAAGGAGAAGTGCCCGACCCAGGGCTCACGCTGGCAACCGACCTTGCATCATTGACTAGGGCTCAAGCCTCTGAAGCTGCGGCCCTACGCCGGGCGAGGCACCAGTAGTAGGCCCCGATGAGTACGGCGGGCCGCGGCCTTCTGGCAGGTGTCGCCGCACGATCCCTCGCCAACCGGCGCAGCGCGTCGAGCCTGTCGTGGTCTTCGCTCATGCTCAGGCGTCTTCTCAAGGAGAGCCGGTAAATCCGTCTGCAGGGTGGATCGCCGGCCAGATGCTTGATGGCCGTTGACGCTACGTCGACTTTTTGGACGCCATGAGGCGCGCGCCTCATATGACTACGGTCTGGGCCGGACGATGTCCATTGGGCTATTCTTGAGCGGCCGACGTATGGTCACGCGACCGTCATGCTCTGCTTCAGGCGCTGCACGGCGCCTGTGCCGAGTCAAAAATCGGCAGAGCAGGCCGACGAACCCACGGCCTGCGCCGGCTGTGCCGAGCTCGTCAGAGGTCGAGGCCAGCTGCGCGCCGAGCCGCCCGCAGGGCTGTCGCCGCGAACTGCGGGCAGGAGCCCTAGGGGAGACGCGGGTCTGTTCGAGGTACGCCCGACGCAGCCTACGGGCGAGGCTTCGGTCGGGAGGGCGTTTACACCCGGCGACGACAGTGGGATCCTTGCGCTGGCGAGCAAAGTCGAAGCCGCGGAGGCGGGCGCCATTGCGCATCGCGCCTTCTACGTAAAATCACCAAGATGAGGTCGCCCTGAGAACACATGCGCGGGTCGTGATCATCGGAGGCGGGGTGATGGGGGCAGGGCTCCTCTACCATCTCGCACTCGAGGGTTGGACAGACATCGTACTCATCGAGAAGGGCGAGCTTACCTCCGGCTCGACTTGGCATGCTGCCGGGCAGTGTCCGCACTTCAACTCCTCGCTCAATTTGACGCGCGTCCACGTCTACGGCACTGGGCTCTATCCGAAGCTCGAGGCGTTGACGGGCCACGCGGTGAGCTGGCACGGCTGTGGCGGCATCCGTCTCGCTTGTACCGACGAGGAGGTCAACTGGTTCAAGCAGGTCTACGGTCTCTCAAAGCTCGCCGGCTACGAGGCGCACATCATAGGGCCCGATGAGATCCGGAAACTGCATCCGTTCCTTGAGGTCGGCAACATCAAGGTAGGGTTCCTTACCGTCACTGACGGCCACGTCGCGCCTGCGGACGTGACGATCGCGATGGCGATGGGCGCCCGCAATCTCGGCGCCGAGGTGCTGCGGCACAACCGCGTCGTTGACGTAAAGCTGCTGCCCTCTGGCGAGTGGCGCGTCTTCACAAATGAGGGCGACATCGTTTGCGAGCATGTCGTCAACGCCGCGGGCTCCTACTGCAACGTGGTCGGGACCTGGACCGGGCACAAGGTGCCAATCGCCAACATGCTGCATCACTACGTCATTACCGAGCCGGTGAAGGAGCTGATGGAGCGCGAGCAAGAGCTGCCCGTCATACGCGATCCCTGGTCACACGCATACTTGCGCGAGGAGGCGAACGGCATTCTGGTAGGGCCCTACGAAACCGAGACCGCGCATGTCTGCTGGGACGGCAACCCTCCAGCCTGGGACTTCGAGAGCGAGCTCGTCGCGCCAGAGCTCGACCGGCTTGCCCCCTTCCTCGAACACGCCGCCGAACGCTTCCCGCTCTTCGGCCAGGTTGGGCTTAAGAGCGTGATTTCAGGCGCAATCACCCACACGCCCGACGGTGTCTACCTCTCGGGTCCGGCGCCGGGACCGCGCAACTACTGGATGCATTGCGGTGCCTCGGTGGGTATCTGTCAAGGAGGCGGGGCCGGCAAGTACCTCGCGCAGTGGATAGTACACGGCCAGGCCGAGATCAACATGCGCGAGTTCGACCCGCGCCGCTTCGGCGACTGGGCGACGTCGGACTATACGGCGGCGGTCTCGATCGCCGATTACGAACACATGTATTATTGCTACAGGCCGGGCGAGCAGCACGAGGTCGGGCGCGGGCTCAGGACCTCCTCGCTGCATGACAGGCTGAAAGCTGCGGGCGCGCAGTTCGCCCAGGTCTTCGGCTGGGAGCGGGCGCGCTGGTACGATCACTCGGGCGAGGGAGAGACGCATTCCTTCAAGCGATCGAACTGGTGGGGGGAGGTCCGTGAGGAGTGCCTCGCGGTGCGCGACCGCGTCGGGCTCATGGACCTGTCGACCTTCGCGAAATTCGAGGTGGCGGGGCCTGACGCCTTCGCCTTTCTGCAGCGCATCTGCGCTAACAGGGTGCCGGCGCGGGACGGGCGAATCATTCTCGGACACCTCCTCAATGAGAACGGCGTCATTGAAAGCGAACTCACCATCACGCGCCTTGTGCAGGATCGCTTCTACCTCCTCGCCGCAGCATCCTCGCAGCTCTATGACATGGACCAGCTTCGCTGGCGTATTGCCTCGGGGGAGCGCGTAACTGTCAGCGACGTGACGGATGCTTACGGCGTCCTCGTCCTTGCGGGGCCGAGGGCGCGCGAGGTGCTTTCGGCGTGCACCGCCGCGGACCTCGGCAATGCTGCTTTCCCTTGGCTTTCGGGCCGCGAGATTTTGGTCGCTGGGATCGCCGGGGTTCGTGCGCTCCGCATAACCTATGTCGGCGAGCTCGGCTGGGAGCTGCATGTCCCGATGGACCGGATGCCCGCAGTCTTCGACGCCCTCATGGCGGCGGGTCGGCAGCATGGCATCCGGCTGTTCGGCACGTACGCGATGAACAGCCTCCGCATGGAGAAGGCGTATCGCGGGTGGGGCTCGGAGCTCACCAACGAGATCGGGCTTGTCGCTGCTGACATGGAGCGCTTCGTCGCCTTCGAAAAGGATTTCGTTGGCAGGGCCGCAACGCTGCGAGAAAAGCAGCAGGGGCCGAAGCTCCGCCTCGTCTATCTTGCCGTCGACGCCATCGACAACGACAGCTACGGAAACGAGCCGATCTACCACGCGAGCGCGGGGGACCGCCCGGTCGGGCTCACAACGGGTGGCGCATTCGGCCACAAGGTCGGCCAGTCGCTCGCGTTCGCCTACGTCGAGACGGCGCTCGCCCGCCCCGGCGAGCGTTTCGAGGTGCTGATGATGGCCAATCCTGTCGCCGCCCGCGTTCTCAGGGAGCCCGCCTGGGATCCGCAGAATCACCGCCTGAGAGCCGACGGGAGGGGATAAGGTGCTATGCTCGCGGCGAGGCAAACACAAGTCGATGGGACCAAACCGTCGATCTACGGACCGAATTGCCGCCGCCCAGAGAGAGCCGGTTGATCCCAGGCTCTAATTATAACTCCTCCCCTGTCACGCCTGCCCGGTTCGTCTGCCGGCGACAAGGTGCCCCTGCCGCATAGTGCGGGCGCTGCGACTCGACCCTTGAGGCTCCTGCATGCCTCGCTTTTCTGGAATCTATCGACACACGCCCCCGAATGAGAGACCTCAGCGACCGCAGCTACGATTGGTACCGGCACGGGTGGATGAGCGAAGCGCACCGTGAGTCGGGCTTTTCACTCACCGGTCTAGCACGCGGCATCGCCCGGCTTACTCGCTGTCTCCTCTTGGCGGAGAGCTACCGCCATAGCTCCTCGAACCGATGCCCAGCGACGCCGTGTAGTGCGCCGTATGCTTTGGATCGCGGTGACCGAGGTAATCCTGCAAGGTGCGCAGATCGGTGCCTTTGTCGGCGAGGTAGTAACCGCAACTGTGGCGCAGCATGTGCGGCCAGACCCTGCCAAGCTTCGCCGTCTCACCTGCCACCAGGACGATGTAGTTCACGGCCTGGCGGGTGAGCTGCGCCTGCCGCTCGGAGATGAACTGCCAAACAACCGTTTGCAAGGTGCGATCGACAGGTCGATAGACCGGACTTGTCGACAACCTCCCGCGTTCACGACTCAGTCGCCATCGCCTTGTCGGCGGTCCGCGATCATCTTATCAAGCTTCTGCCATTTTTTGCCGCCACTATAGCAAACAGCGCCGGGACGTCAGGTCTGCTAATGAGTGACCCATTCCCGTCCAAGCAGGAATCCCATCATCCCATCTTGACGCGACGCGCTGTGCTCATAAGCGCGCTCACGACACTGAGCCTAAGCACTTTCGTGCCAGCCAGTGTAGCTAAGACGGTGGTGCGCAGACCATCGTCTGCGCGACCCTCTCAATGGGCAGTGCCAGTGGAGATTGATGGTGCTCCCAACCTTTATCGCATCAACCAGCGCCTCTATCGGAGCGCGCAACCGAACGCTGAAGGCTTCGCCGCAGTCGCTAACGACCTGAGTGTGAAAACCATTGTCAATTTGCGGGCACTCCACGCAGACGACGGCTTGGTTCAAGGAACAGGACTTGAGGTCGTTCGCGTGCCGATCCACTGCTGGAATCTTCCGGTTGATCGGATAGTACTGGCTCTGCATCATATTAGGGATGCTAGCGAGCGCAATCCCGTTCTGATTCACTGTAATCATGGCGCCGATCGCACCGGTCTCGTTATAGCCCTCTACCGCACTCTCTATAATGGATGGACCAAAACGGCCGCCGTCCAGGAGATGATCCACGGCGGGTATGGCTTTAACCTGCTTTGGGACAACAACCTCCAATTCATTGATACCGTCGCTGTCGAACAATTAAGAGGACATGTCGAGGCTCTGTGACGCTCGGCTTTTGTCTCCGCCTGCCGCGGATCATGCGCGCCCTGCTACTCCGCCATCCGGTGCATGTATCAGCTACGCTAAAGCTGATCGCAATAAAGTAGCGCCCACCGTAGATCACTCGGCACCCTCGTCCGCAACGCAGACACTTGAGCCGTCGACGGCGGCCGCCGAAGCCTGCGCCCCTGTAAATGAAGGGGATCAGCTCTGAGATGGTGAGCGACTCGCCGTCATCCGTGGTCCTGTATCGCAGGTGCAGTCGCGCTCTTGCACAGTGAGCGAAATCGACCCAGGTCTCCTGTCCGCACCGCGACCAGCGCACCGTCGCGGACCGGCCGGGGCTAAGCACACCTTGGCGGCGAAGCCGGGCCAGATCGATGTCGTTGCAGCTTTCGCACGTCGGCTTGGACCAAAGGCCATGCTATCTTGCAGGTGGCCTCATCTTGAGCGCAGCCTCCAGATCGGCAAGTCCCGTTTTGTCGACTTCCATGAACCAGTCGGCAATCTCAGCAGAGGTCACGAAGATTGTGTCCTCACGCCTCATCAGCATATCCGGAGACTTCTCCAGATAGTAGAGCCGGCGCGGTACGCCGGCAATGTGGGGGTGAAGCCCGCTCGAGAGGACCCTTGGGTTCTGTTCAAGCTCGCGCTCGAGCACCGCTAGCGTGGCGGAGAGCCGCTTGACGACTTCAGCTGTTCGCTCTTGCCCACGAGCGGCTTAAACGCGCGGCGGCCTGAGACCGCCCGACCCCGACCGATCCTCAACAGCCCGCGATAAGCAGGCTCGCCGCCTCCAGCCGCGCTAGGGCCGTGTTCGCCATCTGTCGTGGCACGCGTAGGCGCGAAGCCGCGCCCCAAAATGGGCGCGGCTGTTTTCTTGATTATTTGTAGTAGCCGACACCGCAGCCTTGGTTGCCGACGGCCGTCACGAAGGCTTCCTTCGGCACTGGATCAGTGCTGCCGGGCTTCGGGAAGTTGTAACTGATCGTGCTGATCGTTCCGTCTTTGGCAGCGTCGAAAACTTTCTCGCCGAGCGGGGCGCCGTCTTTTTCCTTAAGCGCCCGAACGTCAGTACCCATGAGGGCAGCGTTGACATGGGCGGTGAACTTGCCCGTGGATTTTTCGAAGCAGTACACGTAGAGATCTCGATCTCTGAAACCTCCATCGGCCGTGTTGAAGTTGGCGAGCGCCGTGGCCTCGTTGGCCTTCAGTGCTGCGACTGCCTTTTCAAGCATGGCTTTGGCCTCCGCGGCCGTGCCCGTCCCTTGTGCGATGGCAGAGGCTGAGAAGGCAAGCGCAGAGCTCGCGATCACTCCAAACATGAGCTTACGAAGCATTGTGTTTCCTCCGAAGGTTGTCTTTGATTATGAACTCTGCGCTTGGATCATGACCGGCCGGTGACCGTTGGGGCAAGCAGAAATTAGAGCTGGACGACGCGCAATTTGGAAGTGAGTGCACGCAAAGTGGATACCACAAGGAAGTTGTCCGTTGCTTTGTGGTCGCATGTTGCGGGAGTATGCGGCGACCGAGAGATGATGGACCGTCTCCTGGACGCTCAATGCCGGCTACATCAACGCACGTCGGGCTAGCGAATACCATAGGAAAAGACTGACGACTGTGGCGGACTCTGCGCGGGCAGTGCTGGCGTGCAGATTACTGCTCCGTGTGCACGCGGGCGGGGGAGAACACATTTGATGCCTACGGCAGAAGTCGGGGGTATAAGAGACGCGCGGCAACCGATTGACGTTAGGCCTTTTTTAGCCCGCAATTGACCCAAAACCTGCCATCGCCAACGTGCGCGCGTTGCGATGCAACAATCTCATGCGATGAGCTCTGGTAACTGATATTGTCGCGATCTCTCGTCTACTCGAACGAGGAGCCAAATGAAGCGGCGGAAGTTCATCGCGCCGACGGGATGATCGCATGAGGCGCAGAGAATTTTGGGGTCTCGTCGGCGTAGCGATTGCCTGCTTCGGCGTCTCATTCGCACAACAGCCGAGCCGAGTTTGGCGGATTGGCATTCTTCATGGCCTGCCGAAGGAAGCTTCGCTGGGCTTTGCAGCCTTTCGTCAGCGGCTAAGCGAACTTGGCTACGTAGAAGGTCAAAATAGCGTCATCGAATACCGGTGGTCTGATCAAATAGACGATCTTCCCTCATTGGCTGCTGCGCTGACCGAAATGAAGGTTGACGTTATCGTCGCCGGTGATGGGTCGAGGACCATGGCCGCCAAGCAAGCGACGCGAGAGATTCCGATGGCTTGTAGCTAAGCGTCTGGAAACACTGCTTGAAGCCGTGCAGAAGCCCGCTTGCGTTGCCGTGATCCGTGACCCCGGAGGCCGAATTAGCGATGAACTCGGTTGGCAGGAGGCTACAGCAGCGGCGAAGACGCTCGGAACAGCGCTCAAGCCAATAGACATCACGACTGGGGACGAGCTGGAGTCCGGATTTGCCGAGATAGCGCGAAATGGGTGCCGAGCGCTATTGGTCATGTCCTCCTCGGTCTATATCGGCGTGCGGCAGCAGCTCGTCGACCTCGCGTCGCGCTACCGGCTTCCCGCGATCTATGACAATCGACTTTTCGTTGCTGACGGCGGAATGATGTCGTACGGCCCAGATACGAATGACATGTATCGCCACGCCGCCTCTTAGGGGCCCGTCCGTAAACTAGGTGCCACAGACGGCGCAGAATT
>Ga0306920_100012024_pt1 | contig 11736 bp, 10 predicted proteins | sample flu12Cox44000170_FD_204666 | JGI IMG/M metagenome (GOLD analysis project Ga0306920, IMG submission 204666) | Lab enrichment of tropical soil microbial communities from Luquillo Experimental Forest, Puerto Rico - flux4day.12C.oxic.44.000.170 (v2)... | ecosystem: Environmental > Terrestrial >...
ATCCCCTCGAGCGGGAACGATGACGGCCGCGGCCGAGCCCCTCGGCGCGCCCATCCTCAAGGTGGACCACCACGGCAGTCGCTTCGGGTCCTGCCCCGAATTCCTGTCCGCGGTGGGGCCGCGCGTAGCGGCCGTCTCGGTGGGCGCGCGCAACCTGTGCGGTCACCCCAGCCCGGCGACGTTCGCCCGGCTGGACGACGCGGCGGCTCGGATCTACCGGCCCCCCCGGGACGGCGCCACGGAGATCACCCGCGACCCGGCTCGCCTCCTGACCCGCCGCTGGGCCTCCCCGGGGCGCCCGAGGAGTTCCTGCTCTAGGGTCGGCCCTCGCGCTCTACCCCTCGAAGGCGCGCTCGCGCTGGCTGCGGAGGCGCTCCAGCTCGGCGGCGTCGAGCCGCATGCCGAGAGAGAGCCCCATCTCCCCGAGGATCGTCTTGATCTCGTTCAGCGACTTCTTGCCGAAGTTCTTGGTCTTCAGGAGCTCGGCCTCGCTCTTCTGGACCAGATCGGCGATCGTGCGGATGTTGGCGGTCCTGAGGCAGTTGTAGGCGCGGACGGACAGCTCCAGCTCGTCCACGCTCCGGAACAGGTTCTCGTTCAGCTCGACCGGCGCCACCTCGCTCGTGATCTCCTCCTCGGGTTCGAGGCCCGTGGGGAACCGGCAGAGCAGGTTGAAGTGATCCTCCAGGATGAGCGCCGCCTCGCCGATGGCATCCTCGGGCGAGACGCTTCCGTTGGTCCACAGCTCGAGGACGAGGCGCTCCGTCCCGGCCTTCTTCTTGGCGGCCTCGACGTGGAAGTTCACGCGGTGGACGGGCGAGAAGTCGGCGTCGAGAACAAGGGCATTGACCGGCAACGTTTCCCCGTCGCGCTTGTCCGCCGCCTGGTAACCGCGCCCCTTCTCGACCTGCACTTCCATGTCGAGCACGATGTCCCGCTCCAGCGTGGCCAGCGGCTGGTCGGGGTTCAGCACCTCGATGTTCGCACCGGCCTGGAAGTCCGAGGCCTTGACGACGCCCGGACCCGTCACCCGCAATCGAATCAGGCGACTCCGCTCCCCATGTAGCTTGAACACCACCTTGCGGACGTTGGCGAGGATGTCGAGCGTGTCCTCGGTCACGCCGGAGATGAAGGAGAACTCGTGCAGGACGTTCTCGATCTTCACCCACGTGGGCGCGGCCCCCTCGATCGAGGACAGGAGCACGCGGCGGAAGGCGTTGCCGACGGTCATGGCGAACCCGGGCTCGAAGGGCTCGACGACGAAGCGGCCGTGCTCGGTGGCGAGCTCCTGCCACTCGTGCTTGCGGGGCAGCTGGACGGTGGTCATGCGTCCTCCTCGAGGGGCATCGGGGATGGGGCGAAACTTCATTCTAACCCACGGGGGTCCACCGAGAAAGGCCATCCGTTGACAGCCCGTGGGCTCCCACTCTACACTCAACCGGAATTTTGAGCCCGGACCCCGGGCTGCGGCCCGGCTCTCCCACCCAAGCGATGATGAGCGCGGACCTCGAAGCGCCCGCGGAGCAGGGGGCCGATCCCCGGCCCCCGTCGCCGGTCCTCCCGGTAGGGCAGGGGTCCCGCCCCCGGTTGGGCGGGACCCCCCGAGGGGGCTGGCGGTGGCTCCTAAGGGGCGTCGTCCTCGGGCTTGTGGGGGCCCTCGCGCTCGAGGGGTACCGGGCCACCCTTCCCCCGGCCGCGCTTCAGGCTGGCGCGCGGACCGTCGAGATCCCCGCCCAGCAGGGAGTCCTCCAGGTCGCGAGCCTCCTGGCCGACGCTCAGGTGATCCGCAGTCGAACGGCCTTCGTGGCCCTGGCGATGGCCCGGCGGAGTGCCCGCTCCCTCAAGGCGGGCGAGTACGAAGTCCCCCAGGGCGCCTCCCTCTTCGCCACCCTCGAGCTGCTCGAATCGGGTAAGGTCAAGCCGCACCTCGTGGTGATTCCCGAAGGCTCGACCGTGCGGGAGCTCGCCCGGAGGCTTCAGGCGGACGGGTTGGCCAGCGCGGAGGACGTGCTGCGCGTCGCCGGCAACCCCTTCTTCGTCCAGACGCTCGGCATCGAGGCCGAGAGTGTCGAGGGTTACCTCTACCCCGACACCTACCAGATCACCAAGGGCCTGCGGGTGGAAGAGATCCTCGGCCGGATGGCGCATCGGTTCCGCGAGAAGGTGGCAACCCCGGAGACCCTGGCTCGGGCCCAGGCCCGCGGCCTCACCCTCCACGAGGTGGTGACGCTCGCCTCCATCGTCGAGCGAGAGGCCATCCTGCCCCAGGAGCGCCCGGTCATCGCCGGGGTCTTCTGGAATCGCCTCCGGCGGGACATGCCGCTCCAGGCCGACCCGACGGTGGCTTACGCGGTCGGCCGGGACGGACGCGCGCCATCGCGGACCGACCTCCTGGTGGACAGCCCGTTCAACACTTACCGCTATCACGGGCTCCCCCCGGGCCCCATCGGCAACCCGGGGCGCGACGCGATCGAATCCGTGCTGGCCCCCGCATCGGTCCCCTACCTCTATTTCGTCGCCTCCGACGATCACCAGCACCACTTCTCGACGACCCTCGCCGAGCACCTCCAGGCCGTGGCCCGCTATCGACAGGCCCGCACGCGCGCTCCCGCCTCTTGAGGCTTGCAGGCGCGGACGAGCGGGTGCTATAAGGGCGAAGCGCCGACGCCGATGAGCCATCCCTGGAAGCCGCGTCCATCGCGCTGGCCGGCACCTCCGGTCGTGCTCCCCGACGCCGCGGATCGCTGGCCAGTGCTGTACGCCGGGCTGCGGCGGATCCTTCCCCCGCTGTTACGGCACTTCTTCGACTTCCGGGTCTCGGGCCAGGAGCACGTGCCCGAGCGCGGTCCGTTCATCGTGGCGGCCAACCACGCGAACTACCTGGACGGCCTGGTGCTGGCGGCGGCCCTCCCGATGCGCATCGTCTTCATGGTGATGCCGCGCGTCTACCGGGCGACGCCGCTCCACCCCTTCTTCCACGACCACGTGGGCTCGATCCCGATCAGCCTCGCCCGCCCGGATCCCGGAGCCATCCGGCGGGCGTTGCGGGTCCTCGAGACCGGCGGTGTCCTCGGCATCTTCCCGGAGGGGCCCTTCAGCCGGAACGGCGAGCTGGTCCAAGGACAACCGGGCGTGGCCCTGATCGCCCTCCGCTCGGGGGTGCCGGTGGTGCCCGCCGCGATCAGCGGCACGTTCCAGGCGCTGGTGGCGCGACGGGGCTACGTCCCGCGCCGGGTACCACTTCGGGTGCGCTTCGGGGCGCCGCTCCGCTTCACCGCGGGCGGTCGTCCTCCCCTCACCCAGCGCGTCCGCGCCGACGTCACCGGACGCATCATGGAGGAGATCGCGGGCCTCCTCGCCGACGGACGCAAACTCGGGGGCCTGGCCAGCGCGCCCCCCAGCCTGTCCCGATGAGCGCCCGCTCTCCGGGACCGCCTTTCCTCCTGGGTGGGCGCTTCGCCGAGCCCCCGGCGGGCGCGGCCCGCGCCTTCACGGCCTCCCTTCCCTTCGATCACCGCCTCTGGCCCCACGACATCCGGGGGAGCGAGGCGTGGGCGCGGGCCCTCGCCAAGGGCGGCGTCCTGTCCGAGGCCGAGCTGGCGACGATCCTCCGGGGCCTCGCCGAGGTCCGGGCCGAGCTGGAGAGCGGCGGGTTCCCCTTCCGGATTGAGCTGGAAGACATCCACATGAACGTCGAGCAACGGCTCACCGAGAAAGTGGGCCCGGTCGGTGGGAAGCTCCACACCGGGCGATCCCGGAACGACCAGATCGCCCTCGACATGCGTCTCTGGCTTCGGGATGAGATCGACGCCCTCCGGGTCGCCCTCCGCGATGTGCAGGCCGCGCTGGTCGACCAGGCGGAGCGCCACCGGGACGTGGCGATGCCCGGGTATACCCACCTCCAGCGGGCCCAGCCCGTGCTCCTCGCGCACCATCTCCTCGCGTATGTCTTCATGCTCGAGCGAGACCGCGAGCGGTACGCCGATGGACGGCGCCGACTCGACGTCTGCCCGCTGGGGGCCGCCGCCCTCGCTGGGACGACGGTGCCGATCGACCGACACGCATTGGCCCGCGACCTCGGTTTCCGGACCGCCAGCCCGAACAGCATCGACGCGGTGGCCGACCGGGACTTCGCGCTGGAGTTCCTGTCCGCTTCGGCCATCCTCGCCGTCCACCTCTCGAGGCTCGCCGAGGAGCTCGTCCTGTGGGCGACGGCGGAGTTTGGCTTTGTCGAGCTGCCCGACACCTACGCCACCGGCTCCTCGATCATGCCGCAGAAGAAGAACCCCGACGTCGCCGAGCTGGTCCGAGGCAAGGCCGGTCGGGTGATCGGCGACTTGATGGGGCTGCTCGCGGTGATGAAGGGGCTGCCCCTGGCCTACCACTCGGACATGCAGGAGGACAAGGAAGGCTTCTTCGACGCCGCCGATACCGTGCGGGCCTGTCTCTCCATCCTCGCCCCGTTCCTGCGGGCCCTCCGTTTCCGGGTCGACCGGCTGCGGACGCTCGCCGGCGAGAGCTTCTCGACCGCCACCGACCTCGCCAATTACCTCGTCGCTCGGGGTCTCCCGTTCCGGGAGGCCCACGAGGCCGTCGGTCGCGCGGTCAGGCTGGCGATCGAGCGGGGCGTGCGGCTGGAGGACCTGCCCCTCGAGGAGCTGCGTCGCCTGTCCCCGTACTTCGGCCCCGACAGCCGGCAGGCGATGGGCGTCGAGGCGTCCCTGGCGGCCCGGAGCGCGTACGGCGGGACCGCGCCCGAGGCAGTGGCCCGGGCCTTGGTCGAGGCGCGCGCCCTGCTCGAGGCGCCGTGAGCGATCCCCGAGCGGATCGACCGGCGCGCGCCGGACGCTGGCGGGCGTGCCTGGCGGTGGCGGTCGTGCTCGCGCTCCCACTCACCCTGGCCGCGTGCGGGAAGCGGGGGCCGCCGGTCGCCCCGGAGCGGCGCCTGCCCGGAGCCGTCCAGGATCTGACCGCCACCCTCTCAGCCGAAGGCGTACGGCTGGCCTGGACTCTGCCGAAGATCCGAGTCGACCGGAGTCCGCTTAAGGACCTCCAGCGGATCGACGTCTACCGTCGTCTCGAAGACGGGCCGGCAACCGAAGCGCCTCGTCCCGCCATCTTGAGCTTCGGGGGACTCTTCGGCGGTCCGACCGCGATGCCGGGGTTCGACCGGATCGCGCAGCTGACGATCGAGAAGCCGGAAGCGCCCGCTGAGGTGAGGGGAGGACAGGCGGCCTTCACGGACGGCCGGGGGCTTACGTTCGGCAGGCGCTACACCTACGTCGTCGTCGCCGTCGACGGTCAAGGCCGACCCAGTCCGCCCTCCAACCGCGTGACGGTGGTGCTCGCCCCGCCCCCCACGCCGCCCGAGGGGCTCACAGCCCAGGCGGGCGATGGTCAGGTGCGTCTCCAGTGGACACCGCCCGCCACGCTGGAGGATGGCAGTCCACCGGGCGCCCCCCTCGCCTACGACGTCTATCGCGCCACCACCCCGGAGGCGAAGCCGGGGCGCCCCCTGAACCCGGAGCCACTCGACCGGGCACAATACGTGGACCTCACGGCCCAGAACGACACCACCTACTACTATTCCGTCCGGGCTCGCAGTGGCGTCGGCGGCCCGCCGAGCCGTCCCAGCGCGGTGGCGGCGGCGACGCCGGAGGCCACCACGCCGCCGGCGGCCCCCCGCGGGCTCGTCGCCGCCGTCGCGGGGCCGACCGTCCGCCTGGCGTGGGAAGCGGTCGGCGACGCCGATCTGGCCGGCTACCTCGTCTATCGCAGCCACACCTCGGGACGCGGGTTCGAGAAGCTGACGCCGGCCCCGCAGACCGCGACGACCTACGTCGATAACGGGGTCCAGCCGGGCCAGACCTACTACTACGTCGTCACCGCCGTTGATCGGACGCGGCGGGCGAACGAGTCTCCCCCGTCCGCGGAAGCCTCGGCCCGCCTGCCGTGACCGGCCCGACCGGGGGTCGGGCGGACGGGATGACCTACCCGCCACCAGGGCGCAGGCAACCGGTCGTCGGTCCCGGCCAGTTCCGGGTGGCGGCGATGCACCTGGACCACGGCCACATCTACGGCCAGTGCCAGGGTCTGGTCGAAGCCGGCGCCGAGATCGTCGCCGTCCACGATCCCGATCCGGTGCGGGTCGCCCGGTTTCGAGAGCGCTTCCCCGAGGCCCGGGCCGTCGCCGACTCGCGGGCCATCCTGGAGGATCCCCGGATCCACCTGGTCGCCGCGGCCGCCGTTCCGAGCGAGCGCGGCGCGCTCGGCGTGCGCGTCATGGAGCACGACAAGGACTACTTCACCGACAAGGGTCCCTTCACGACACTCGCCCAGCTGGCCGCCGCGCGCGCCGTGGCCGCCCGGACCGGCCGCAAGTACCTCGTGTACTACAGCGAGCGCCTCCACGTGGAGTGCGCCGTCCGCGCCGGCGACCTGGTGCGCGAGGGCGCCGTCGGACGCGTCGTCCAGGTGGTCGGGCTGGGCCCCCACCGCCTGGACGCCGCCAAGCGGCCGGCGTGGTTCTTCGAGCGGGCACGCTACGGCGGCATCCTCTGCGACATCGCCAGCCATCAGGTCGAACAGTTCCTCTTCTACACGGGTAACACCGAGGCTCGGGTCACGGCGGCGCGGGTGGGCAACTATCACCATCCCCAGTTTCCCGAGCTGGAGGACTTCGGGGACCTCATGCTCGTCGGCGTCAACGGGGCCACCGGCTATCACCGGGTCGACTGGTTCACGCCGGACGGGCTGGCGACGTGGGGGGACGGGCGCCTCGTGATCCTGGGCACCGACGGCTACATCGAGCTCCGCAAGTACCTGAACGTCGGCGACCCCAGTCCGGCCGGTCGAGCCGGCAACCATCTCTTTCTCGTGGACCGGGCGGGCGAGCGGCACCTGGAGCTGGCGGGCCAGGTGGGCTTCCCGTTCTTCGGCGCGCTGATTCGGGACTGCCTCGATCGGACCGAGACGGCGATGACGCAGGCGCACGCCTTCACGGCGGCGGAGCTGGCCCTCCAGGCTCAGGCCATGGCCGAGCGCGTGGGGCCCCGGTCTTGATTCACGCCAACCCACATGCTACCGTCCGGAACGAGTCCCGGGGCGCCCATGACAGCGTTCGAGTACCGCCACGGCCGTCTCCATTGCGAGGGCGTACCGCTGGAGCGGATCGCGGAGCAGGTCGGCACTCCGGTCTACGTCTACTCGGCGGGCGCGATCACGAGCCTGTACCGCGCGTACGAGCAGGCGCTCGATGGGATGCCGCACCTCGTCTGCTACGCGGTCAAGGCGAACATGAACCTGGCCGTGCTGAGCCTCCTCGCCCGGCTGGGGGCGGGCGCCGATGTCGTTTCGGGGGGCGAGCTGTTCCGGGCCCTGCGCGCCGGGTTCGAGCCCCGCAAGATCGTGTTCGCGGGGGTCGGGAAGACCCGGGAGGAGATTCGCGAGGGCCTGAAGGCCGACGTGCTGACCATCAACGTCGAGTCCCCGGCCGAGCTCCACGTGGTGGACGAGGAGGCGCGCGCTCACGGAGGCCGGGCGCGTGTCGCGTTCCGGGTCAACCCCGACATCGATCCGCAGACGCACCCCTACATCGCCACCGGCCTCAAGACCTCGAAGTTCGGCGTGCCCTACCGAGAGGCGCGGGACCTCTACCGCCAGGCGACAGCGCTGGCGGGCATCGAGGTGGTGGGTATCCACATGCACATCGGCTCCCAGCTCACCAAGGTGACGCCGGTGGCCGACTCCCTCACCCGGCTCTCCGAGCTGATCGAGCAGCTCGCCTCGGATGGGATCCGTCTCAGCTACGTCGACGTCGGGGGCGGGCTGGGCATTCGGTACCGGGACGAGACGCCGCCGGCCCCGGGCGAGTACGTGCGGACCCTCCAGCCGGCGCTCGGTCGCCTCGGCCTGACGGTGCTTCTGGAGCCGGGCCGGTCGATCGTGGGGAACGCGGGGGCGCTCCTGGCGCGCGTGATCTACCGCAAGGCGACGGAGGGGAAGCGCTTCGTCATCGTGGACGCGGCGATGAACGACCTGATCCGTCCGGCCCTCTACAACGCGCACCACGAGATCTGGCCGGTGGCCGAGGCGCCGGCGACCTCGGGCCGGGAGGTGGTGGACGTGGTCGGCCCCGTCTGCGAGTCGGGTGATTTTCTCGCCCAGGAGCGGGCACTGCCCCCGGTCGGAGCGGGGGATCTGCTCGCCGTGCTGTCGGCCGGCGCCTACGGGTTCGCCATGGCCTCCAACTACAACGCCCGCTCCCGGGCGGCCGAGGTGATGGTCTCGGGCGAGCGGTTCCAGGTCGTCCGGCGCCGCGAGAGCTACGAGGACCAGATGGTTGGCGAGCGCAGCGGAGTCGAAGTGCTCGGCTAGCCCAGGAGGAACCCACGATGCGACGACAATTCCAGGGTTCGCTGGTCGCCATGGTGACCCCGTTCCGGGACGGGCGCGTGGACGAGGCCAAGGTGCGGGAGCTGGTCGACTTCCACGTGGCCCACGGGACCGACGGGCTCGTGCCCTGCGGCACCACCGGGGAGTCCCCCACGCTCTCCCACGATGAGCACAAGCGAGTCGTGGAGATCGTGATCGAGCAGGCCGCCGGACGGATCCCCGTCGTGGCCGGGACGGGGTCTAACTCGACCGCCGAGGCCATCGACCTGACGGTCCACGCCGCCCGGGCGGGCGCGACGGGCGCGCTCCTTGTCTCGCCCTACTACAACAAGCCGACCCAGGAAGGTCTCTACCGACACTTTCGGACCATCGCCGAGGCGGCGCCGGAGCTTCCGCAGATCGTCTACAACATCCAGAGTCGCACCGCCGTCAACGTCGAGACCGACACCCTCGCCCGGCTGGCGCAGATCCCGAACATCGTCGGGGTCAAGGAGGCCTCGGGGAGCCTCGACCAGATGACGGCGGTGGTCCTCGCCTGCGGACCGGACTTCACCGTCTTGTCCGGCGACGACAACCTGACCCTGCCCCTGATGGCCGTGGGCGGCCGCGGCGTCATCTCGGTGCTCGCGAACCTTCTGCCGCGAGAGGTGGCCGACCTCACCCACGCCGCGCTCGATGGCGACTGGAAGCGCGCCCGGGACCTCCACTGGAAGCTCTACCCGCTCTGCAAGGCGATGTTCATCGAGACCAACCCCATTCCGATCAAGGAGGCCATGGCCATGGCCGGCCTGATCCACCCCGAGTGGCGACTGCCGATGTGTCCGATGGGGTCGGCCAACCGGGAGCGGCTGCGGACCGTCCTGACGGACGGAGGGGTCCTCAGGGCCTGAGCCGGGGGCCCGTTCGCGGACGCGCGTTCGTCCGGGATACCCGTCACGCGCGGCGGCCAGGCGGCGCGCGGGGCGGGGGTCGGTGTCGATCCACCCAAGGGGAGCCGCGTGATTGATCTCGTCATCGCCGGGGCGGCTGGCCGCATGGGCGGTCGCCTCGTCGCCCTGAGCCGGGATGCCAGCGACCTCCGGGTCGTGGGAGCCTTCGAGCGCCACGGCCACCCCGCGCTCGGCCGGGACGCGGGCGAGCTCGCGGGGATCGGGCGTCTCGGCGTCGCCGTCACGGCGGACCCGGCCGCGATCCTGGCCCGGGATCGGGTGCTCATCGAGTTCACCGCGCCGGAGCCCACCGTGGCGCACGTCCGCCTCGCCGCCGAGCGCGGGGCGCGGGCGGTCGTGGGGACGACGGGACTCTCGGCGGGGCAGGTCGACGAGCTGCGGAGCCTGGCTGGGAGCGCCGCGATCCTGTTCTCGCCGAACATGAGCGTGGGCGTGAACCTCGCGTTCCGGGTCCTGGCCACGATGGCCCGCGCGCTCGGCGACGCCTACGACGTCGAGATCACCGAGATCCACCACCGCACGAAAAAGGACGCGCCCAGCGGCACGGCCGCCAAGATGGCGGAGGTGGTCGCGGAGGCGCTGGACCGTCGCCTCGATCAGGTCGGGGTGTACGGGCGCCACGGCCTGGTGGGCGAGCGAGGCCCCAAGGAGATCGGGGTCCACGCCCTTCGCGGAGGCGACGTCGTGGGCGAGCACACGGTCGTCTTCTCGACCCTCGGCGAGCGGCTCGAGCTGACGCACCGCGCTCACAGCCGCGATACCTTCGCCCACGGCGCCCTCCGCGCCGCTCGCTGGGTGCGGACCGTCCCGCCCGGCCTCTACTCCATGCACGACGTCCTGGGTCTCTGACCCGGGATCGGAAGGAATCGCCACTCGTGAGCCTTCGTCTCGCGCTGGCCGATCGCCTGCAGCGTCTGCCGCCCTACCTCTTCGCCGAGATTGACCGCCAGAAGCAGGAGGCGCGGGCCCGCGGCATCGACCTGATCGATCTCGGGATCGGGGATCCTGACCTCCCGACCCCGCCGCACGTCGTGGAGGCGCTGGGGCGAGCGGCGCGCGAGCCGAAGAACCACCGCTACCCAGACTACGAAGGGCTGCTCGCCTTTCGCGGGGCCGCCGCCGAGTGGTACCACCGCCGCTTCGGAGTGACCCTTGACCCGGGCACGGAGGTCCTCACCCTCATCGGGTCCAAGGAGGGTACCGGCCACATCCCGCTCGCCTTCGTGAATCCGGGCGACATCGTTCTGGTGCCCGACCCCGGGTACCCGGTCTACGCGGCGGGGACGTGGTTCGCCGGGGGCGAGCCCCACTTCCTGCCGCTCCGGGCCGAGCGCGACTTTCTCCCCGACCTCGACAGCGTGCCGTCCGCCGTGCTGGCCCGGGCGAAGATGCTCTTCCTGAACTACCCGAACAATCCGACGGCGGCCTGCGCGACGCCGGCGTTCTTCGCCCGGGTGGTGGCCTTCGCCCGGGCGCACAACCTGATCGTGTGCCACGACGCGATGTACTCGGAGCTCTGCTTCGACGGCTACCGGCCGCCGTCGTTCCTCGAGACGCCGGGCGCCCGGGAGGTCGGGGTCGAGTTCCACTCCTGCTCGAAGAGCTACTCGATGACCGGCTGGCGGATCGCCTGGGTCGCCGGAAATCGTCAGATCGTGGCCGGCCTGGGCCGCGTGAAGACCAACGTCGACTCCGGTGTGTTCCAGGCCGTCCAGGAGGCGGGCATCGCCGCGCTCGACGGGCCGCAGGACTACGTGGCCCACGTGCGGGGGGTCTACCAGGAGCGCCGGGATCTGATGGTGGCCGGTCTTCGGAAGCTGGGGTTCCCGGTCACTCCCCCGCGCGCGACGTTCTTCGTGTGGGCTCCCGTCCCGGACGGCTCGGACTCCCGCAAGTGGGCTTCCCGGCTCCTCCAGGAAGCCGGGGTGGTCGTGACCCCCGGCGTCGGCTTCGGTCCGGCCGGCGAGGGCTTCTACCGCATCGCCCTCACGGTCGATAAGGTGCGGATCGCCGAGGCGCTCGACCGCCTGAGCCGCTTCGCGGTGTGAGGCAGGGAGGGACGGGGCTCGCGTCCTCCTCCCGCCCGCGCGCGGGAGGCCATCGCGGGAGGGGCCGCCTCGGCGGTCCCCGATGAGCCCCGTCCGGCCGGCCCGCGGCCCGTCTGATATACTCCGGATCGAGGACATTCGCTTCTACGGTCACCACGGGGTGACCCCCGCCCAGCAGGAGGTGGGGGCGTGGTTCTCGGTCGACGTCGAGTTGAACCTGGACCTGACCCCTGCTGCGCTGTCGAATGCCGTGGACGCGACGGTGGACTACGGGCGGGTGGTGGAGCGCGTGGTGGCAGTGGGAACCGATGAGCGGGTCCACCTGATCGAGCGGGTGGCAGGCC
>Ga0306920_100012025_pt1 | contig 11736 bp, 5 predicted proteins | sample flu12Cox44000170_FD_204666 | JGI IMG/M metagenome (GOLD analysis project Ga0306920, IMG submission 204666) | Lab enrichment of tropical soil microbial communities from Luquillo Experimental Forest, Puerto Rico - flux4day.12C.oxic.44.000.170 (v2)... | ecosystem: Environmental > Terrestrial >...
GTTCTACCCATCCGTCAGCAACCATTTGTCCCGACAGGACATAGTACATATGATGCACAGAAACCGAAATTTTCTGTGCGCTGGCAGCCTCTTGATCCCAAGTGGGTTGGCGCTCTGACTTTGCGCGGCAGTTACAGCGAAGCGTTTCATGCGCCGCCTATACCAGACCTTTCACCGGTAGGGATAGAAGGCGTTGCCCAAGTGTTTGATCCAAGAGGAAAGACCGACCCAGGAACTTTTGTTCCGGCCTTCCTAAGTGGAAACCCCAACCTAAAACCGGAGGTTGCGTACGAATGGACTTATGGAGCGGTTTATAGCCCGAAATGGATCAAGGGTCTTACCCTGAGTACTGACCTCTGGCATATCGACCTGCGTTCCATTGCTACGCCTGTCTCAGCACAATTCATCATTGATTTTGAGAATAGCTTTCCCGGATTGGTTATTCGCAATCCAACAACGGGCGCAATTACCGAGGTGCTGCAGCCACGCTTGAATCTTACTGGGGCTATCGTCGAAGGTGTTGATTATGAAGGTATCTATATCCTGGACTCTGCAATTTTTGGTCATGGCGACCTCGGCAGATTAACCTTCACCGTTAACGGCACCTACCTGTCTCGATTTGAGTTTCAAGCGACTCCATTTAGCAAACGCATTGGTATTTCAGGTGGATTTGTGAGTAGCGCCTCGTTTTCGGGTTCGTTGCCGCATAACCGCGCCTATGCGAGCCTGTTCTACGACGGCCCTGCTGAGACGTGGCTCGCTGGGTTTGATGCGGGCGCTACGGTGCACTACACCGGCCAGTATGAAGACTTGAATGTCGCCCTGACCTCCGATCCCACTGGTTCCTCGGAGCCAGCCAAACCACAAACGCCGAGAAGTGGGCCTCGTCCTTGGCGAGCCCGGAAAATCCGCGAGTGGGTTACACTCGACCTGATCGCGTCTTACACGTTTAACCTGCCGCCGCCCGCATCGGCTGCGGTGCCTGGCTTAGCCAAGGATGGCGGTAAGAATATCAAGATGAAGGACGGCAATGAGAAAAATGTACTGCCGGTCTCCACTACTGAGTATAACCCATGTGGATGGCACGCCTGGTTGAATAACACCACGCTTACACTCGGGATGCAGAACGTGTTCGATTCCGATCCGCCGTTTGTGGCTGGAGCTTTCGGGAACAACTACGACAACTCGCTTGCCACAATTAAAGGTCGTTTCTGGTACGTGCAGCTAAAGAAAAGATTCTAACCGATCCGAAACTACTACGCCGGTTTTTGGTGCTGGGAAGAACAGAACCTTTGTTTTCTTGATCCGCTCGCGAACGCTGTTGGATTATCCTGCGTTTAAGAACCTTCGCCTAACTAGGCGAGCCGTAGCTAGCTCGCATTAGCCTTTCCACCTTGCCGGCGTTCTTCGGCTTTGCCGACTTGTCCGCCATAGCCTCCTAACGCGGCATCTTGTCGGGTTGGAGCATTAGCAAGGACGGAAGACTCGCGCGGAGGCTGGCCGGCGACGGCGGGCGCAAAGTAATTCGGAACCTTGCCTTTTGTTTCCGGTATAGACGGGAGAAATGGAAAATCCTGTAACGACCGGAACTGACATCTCAATGACGAGAAATTAAAGGAAGCCAAAACAAGAACGAAAGATAATTAATATGAAAACAAAAATCATCAGCAAACTTTTTGTTATTCTCGGCTTGTTGTTCATGCTTGGGAGCACGATTACACAGGTGCAGGGCCAGGGGGTTGTTATTATCTATAGCACAGGGGGTGTCGCCAGGGGAGAAACCGGTTCATTCGTCTTGAACATGAATCCCCCTCCAGTCCAGCCGGGTGGAATGCACATAAACTTCTCGGTCAGCGGCACGGCTGTCCCAGGAGTTGATTACGTTCCGCTTGTCTCGCCGGTCTTAGTGAGCAGAGTCGATTGCCAGTTCAACCCTTCTCCTCTTAATGGTCCACCGATAGGGCTGGGAATAATCCGGGTCAAAACTTTGCCTGATTCCAGAGCATCGGTTATCCGTCAAGGGCACAGCGTTGTGGTAACCCTGGAGCCTGGCTTGGGATATGCAATAGGCGAACCTAGCTCAGCTGAAGTGCTGATTAACCCTTTATCTTGAGTCGTCGACAGACGGTAGGAACGGCGCGCTGCGCTGTCCCCCAAAAGCTTTCGGGGCGGCGCGCGGTCGCTACGTTGCGCCGTCGGCTTCCACTTGTTTCCGTCATTACGCCTGACTCTTTGGCCGGGTTCATACGATGTCCTGCCGAGCTCGTCGGTGATGACGAGTCGCTAGACTATTCGCCCATAATTGTAATGAAAATCTTCTCCAATGAGGCGCGTGGCGGTGTTGAAACAGGAAAATGCCTTGCCACGCTTTCTGAGTTCAGAGTTACCTTCTGTTTAGAATCGTCGCGTGAGTAATCGAGCTGAGTTAGTTCGCATTACACTTCACAGCTTGCCGGTACCTTTCGGCTTGCCGACTTGTCCGCCATAGCCTCCTAACGCGGCATCTTGTCAGGTTGGAGCATTAGCAAGGACCGAAGTTTCGCGCGGAGTCTGGCCGGCGACGGCGGACGCAAATTAATTCGGAACCTCGTCCTTTGTTTCCGGTATAGACCGGGTGAAACGAAAAAGTCCCGTAATTGAACGATCCAAACCTCAACAAACCCAAGACCTATGAACGAGAGAATTCCAAAGCGCACGTTTACACCGTCGCGATGGCGACGGATATATTGCTCATTATTTTTTGCCGCAGCTGCGATAGTTGCGTTCGCGGCGATCGGTCAGAGTGGACCGCCTAGCCAGAGCTCCACGGCGAAGAAGATCGCGCCGTGGGTGGTCGAGCACACTGCCAACGGCCAGCAGGCTGAGTTCATGGTTGTGCTCACTGACCAAACCGACCTGAGAGCGGCTACTACGATGCGGACAAAGACTGAAAAGGGCCGCTACGTTTACGACAGCTTGCGGAATAAAAGCCAGACTACCCAAGTTCCGATTCTGCATTGGCTACGCGAACGCGGGCTTGAGCATCGTTCCTTCTACATCGTTAACGCGGTTTTGGTGAAAGGCACCCGTGAAATCGCAGAGGCTCTCGCAGCCCGCCCGGATGTGGCGCGGGTAGAAGGCAATCCGCATGTGCACAACGACCTCCCTAACCCAGTTTCCATTGCTGAAGCGCCTTCGAGGCCTCGAATTCCAGAGACGATTGAACCTGGCATCAATTACACGCACGCGCCGCAAGTTTGGGAACTCGGTTTCACGGGCCAGAAGATTGTGATAGGGAGCGCCGATAGCGGCGTTCGCTGGACGCACAACGCGCTTAAACCTCACTACCGCGGCTGGGACGGACAAACCGCCAATCACGATTATAACTGGCATGATGCCATCCATGACAGTGTAGGCAACCCCTGCGGTAATGATTCGTCAGTGCCTTGCGACGACAATGGTCACGGTAGCCACACCACTGGTACCATGATCGGCGACGATGGCGCTGGCAACCGGATTGGAATGGCGCCCGGCGCAAAGTGGATCGCCTGCCGTACTGCTGACGGGCACCTGAACTTCGGCACACCGGCTAGATACATCGAGTGCATGGAATTTTTCCTAGCGCCATACCCGGTAGGCGGTGACCCGGGCCAGGGCGACCCGACCAAAGCTCCTGATATCACTAACAACTCCTGGCTTTGTCCGCCATCGGAAGGTTGTTCGGCTGATACCTTGCAAGCTGCTGTTGAAGCTCAGGCCGCTGCTGGCATTATGATGGTAGTCGCAGCACAAAACTACGGGCCTGATTGCTCCACCGTGGAAGATCCCCCGGGAATTTACGCGGCGGCCTACTCGATCGGAGCCCTGACCACTGGCACCGATAACATCACTTCGTTTAGCAGCCGCGGACCGGTCACGATCGATGGAAGTAACCGGATAAAGCCAGATATCACTGCGCCGGGTGCTAGCAATCGCTCGGCTTGGAACAATTCCGATGACGCATATGCGGTTGCCAGCGGAACGTCTATGGCGACTCCGCATATCGCTGGCGCCATCGCCCTGCTGTGGTCGGCCATTCCGAGCCTGAAAAATCAAATTGATTCAAGCCGCGGAGTGTTAAACAATGCTGCTGTTCATATCGCTTCCACCCAGTGTGGCGATGCTAGCCCGCCAAACAACGTCTATGGGTGGGGACGAGTCGATATTTTTGCGGCTGTAACCGGCACGACTTCGACGCCTCCGCCAACCCCTTGTGGAAGACCCGCTTGGGTGCGGCGGGCGCCGATGCCTTTCAGCAATGCCGGTAACTTTGCTACGAGCGATGGCACCTTTGTCTATGCCGGTGGCGGCTTGGATAACAGTTTCACTGTTCGTAATGATCTCGTGCGTTACGATCCAAGCGCGGACGCCTGGACATCACTGGCTCCATCGCCTGACTACTACTTTGCTTCGCCGGCGGTGTATCTCAACGGCAAGGTTTGTACTTTCGGGGGTTATAATGAAGCGTTCCAGGCCACGAACACGACCCGGATTTACGATATCGGCACCAACACGTGGGCTACCGGCGGGCCGATGCCTGAAGCGTTGGGCGCCATGGCTGCTGCAGTCTGGAATGGAGTCGTTTACGTGGCCGGCGGCTCCCGGGATGCCTTCGGGGGAGACGTGGTAGACAAGCTTTATGCCTATGACGTCTCCAGCGACACGTGGACCACGCTTGCCCCCATGCCACAGGCATTGTGGGCGCCGGGGTTCGGCATCATTCAGGGCAAGTTGTACGTTGCGGCTGGCAGCGACGGCTTCACTGAGCTGAACACGTTATACGTGTACAATATCGCCGGTAACACGTGGACAACTGGTGCGAACGTGCCTGTGGTCACAGAAGCAGCCGGCAGCGCCGTGCTTCACAACCGCCTCTATTTGTTCGGAGGCGTCCCCCCGCTGGCTATCACGCAAATCTACAACCCCGCGAGCAACACCTGGAGCGCTGGGCCGAGCATGAGCGTTTACCGATGGCGGTTCTATGGGACAACAGTAGGCAATCACAGCATCGTAGCCCTTGGTGGACAGAACGCCGATATCGAGGCGCTCGACGCCACCGAGGAGTTAACCACCAGCCCGTGCGGACCACGGCCTCATCCGACTCCGCCTGCCAGGCCATAGTTCGTAGAGCAGTAATCGACCGTCGATGGTCCTTGTTCGGTTCGCCTGCCATTCGTCCAGCGGAGGAGGAGGAGATGGTCTGGTGCAAGCCGACGCGGCGCTCGCGGCGACTCCACTTTCGTAATCGCTTTTTGAAGCCAGTGACAACATCTTTGACCTCAAGCGAAAAGCCATTCACAACGTGAAACTGGAGACCTCCAATTGTAGGCGGTAAAATGATGTAACGACGCGCGAGAATTTGTCGATGAAACGTCACACGATTGAGCGGCTGGTCGTAGCGCTCTTGTTCGTCGCGAGTTGCGTCGTGTTTGCAGAGCGTATGAGTCGTCCACCCGCGGCCCTTTCAGCAAGTGCTCCACAGAGCGTGTTTTCGGCAGAGCGAGCAATGAAGCATGTGCTTGCCATCGCACAGCGGCCGCATCCGATTGGAAGTGCAGAACATGACCAGGTGCGCGACTATCTTTTGGCGCAACTCAGGATCTTAGGCCTCGAGCCGCAGGTCCAGAACACCACTGGCGTCGGCACGCGCTATGCCGACGCCGGAAGAGTACAGAACATTCTCTCGCGAATGCCCGGCAGACAGAGCGGCGGACCAGCGGTCTTTCTTGTGGCTCATTACGACAGTGTCGAAGCCGGACCGGGCGCCGGAGACGATGGTGCCGGCGTCGCCGCCATTCTCGAGACTGTTCGGGCTTTGCAAGCCGGAGCGCCGCTTGTTCACGATGTTGTCGTGCTGTTCACCGACGGTGAAGAATCGGATCTGCTCGGCGCAGCCGCTTTTGTCCGTGAACATCCATGGGCGAAAAACGTCGCAATGGTGCTCAACCTTGAGGCGGGAGGGACGACTGGTCGTTCCTTGATGTTTGAGACCGGACCCGGAAACCTCGACGCCGTACGTGTATTGCGCACTGTCCCTGATGTCACGGCAGGTTCTGTGTTCACCACGATCTACCGCACGATGCCGGGCGACACGGACCTGTCGGAACTGGCACTCCTTGGCACACCCGCTTTAAACTTTGCCTTCGGCGACGGTGCCGACCGTTATCACACGCCGCGCGATGACGTAGCTCATCTTAACACTGGCAGCCTGCGGCATCACGGCCAACAAGCACTGGCACTGGTGCGTGTTTTCGCTAACGGACCGCTGCCGCGTCCGCGAACTGGGGATGCGGTATTTTTCGACTTACCCGTGATTGGGCTCGTCGTTTACTCGGAAAAGTGGGCGATGGTCCTGGCTTTGATTGCCGCGGGGCTCGCACTCATTGTTGCGATTCGCTCGCGTAGTGAATCAACAAGATTCGGACGTGACGTCGTAATGGGGACTGGAGCTACGTTAGGCGCACTCGTTTTGTCGGTCACGGCCGCATATTTGGCAGGGCTGATCATTTCGCTTATGCACACCAAGCTTCCATGGGGCGGTGCTCCAGCATGGAGTCCGGTTTACTGGGCTGCTATCGCCACGTTGTCGCTGGCGATTTCTACAGCTTGTTACGTTCCCGTCCGTCGTCGAGCTACGATGAGTGGTCTCCATGTTGGAGCCTTGTTAGTTTGGACATTGCTCTCGTTAGCCGCTGCGGCGGTTGCGCCAGGTTCGAGCTATCTCTTTACCTGGCCTGTGCTGGTCGTCGCGCTCGCAGGTTTACTTACGGGCCACGGCCTGCTGACAGCGAAAGGTATTGCCATGTGCTTGGCGGCACTCGTGACAGCCGCGCTACTTATTCCAATTGCGTATTTGATCGGTGCCGTCTTTCTCGGAGTCACTGCGGCGGGCGGAATTGTAACAGCGGCGATCATCGCACTAATCGCGTGGCTACTTGTGCCATTACTAGAGGCGCTATGCGATGGCGCGAGCTGGTCCACCCCGTTTATTTGCGGTGTGGGTGCGATCGCTCTCGTTGGGATCGGGGCTTTAACTGTGCGCACAAGTAATGTGCACCCCGTTCCATCCAGGCTCATTTATGCCATTGATGCGGACACCTCGGCTGCTTGGCTGGCAGCTAGAGCATCCGCAGTCCGCACTAACGCCTGGACTCGGACCGCTTTAGCATCGTTTGCGCAGGGACCAGAGTGGATTGCACATTTTTTCGAGCAGCCAGTGGCAGTTGTCGCCAAGCGCGTGCCGTGTCTTCCGCTGCCGCAGCCTGCGATTAATATCCTGTCGGATTCAACGACAAGCGACGCGCGGCAACTCTCGCTGCAGGTGCAAGGGTCCGCCGGAACCACTGCGCTTGGAATGCGTGTGACTGATGCTCCCGTAATCCGTGCAGCAATCGACGGCCGCGCGATTGATACGAGGCGTTACCGGCTGCGCACGCCGGAGTGGACTCTGTGGTACTGGGCACCGTCAGACTCAGGCGCGCTCCTGAACCTCATCCTACCCGTTGGATCAAAACCAAAACTCGAAGTTTTGGCATATTCACTCGGCATTCCCAAATTGCCGGGCGTTACAATTCCCCCACGCCCTGCCAACATGGTTCCCGTCCAATCTGGCGACGTAACGATTGTGTGCCGACGTTTTTCGATCCCCAAGAAATTGAAGGTTCCGCTAAGGTCCAAGGACGCTAACAAGACTTCGCGACCCTCACTCAGCGAGTCGCAGGGTGCGCGGCTGCAAATGAAATCCTTGAGCTGCCGTCGCGGCTGCCACCACAGTTACGTAGCGTCACTTCGCCAACTCGTAGAGATATTCGACGAAAGACATGGTCGCGCCGTCAAATCCCTGTATTTTCGGGTTTGCCGATTCGATGATGTAGTACTCATCCGGCGCGTGTGCTCCACTGCCATGACCGAGTCCGAAATGACCGGCGGCAAGCTTCAACGGTTCACCTGTGAACACGTAGCCCGGATAAGAGCCGGCGTTACGCGGCCAGAGTAGCGGATCGATTCCGAAATTTTTGTAAGTCGCAATCTGCGCCTTGATGAGAGAGGAATCAGCTGATGTGCTCGTGGGATCGTACCCGCCGGTCATGTTCACTTCGATGTCGCCGAAACCGCGTTTCGCCAGATGGGCTTTTAACGCCGCAAGCGCATCCGCCGCTTTCATATCAGGGACGAGACGCATGTCGATTTTCGCAACAGCGCGGTGTGGAAGGATCGTTTTGCCGCCGGGGCCGGTGTAGCCGCCGACCAGTCCTTCGATGTTAACGGTCGGCTGCGATTCGAGCCGTTCGTTCGCCTGCTCCCACGGCAGATCGTTGATCCAATGCTGAACACTGTATTGCTTTTTCGCCTGCGCTTCGCTGCGTACTTTCGACACTTTTTCGATCACTGCTTTTTGCTCAGCAGTCGGCGGAAGTGGCTTCGGATAATTGTCGATCGTAATCACATTGCCGTCGTCTGACACGAGCGTATTGAGCGCTTTGACCAGATGCCACGCCGGACTGTCTACCATCGCCTTTAGTGACGAGTGAATATCCTTGGCCGGACCGCGTCCCCACTTTTCGCCGCTCGACACTAGCTCGAGCTCAATCACGCCTTTCGAGCCGAGGTTCACTGTGACGACGCCATCAAGATCCTGTGTCGCTGACGGCATGAATACGCCGACGCACTTCTTCAGCGCGTCGAGTACCTCCCTACGCCTAACGAGTTGCGGAATGTGCGGCGAACCAATCTCCTCTTCGCCTTCTGCCACCAGCACCAGATTGACCGGCATCTTCTTGCCTGCGCCCCGAATTGCATGCAGCGCAGCAAGAAAAGCCGCCTCGGGACCCTTTTGATTTACTGCGCCTCGACCGATCATCACTTTTCCCAGCGGCGGTTTGTCCACGATCCGCGCTCAGTGGGTGGCGACGACCACTCCGACGGATCGAACTGTTTCACATCGTACATGAAATAAAGCCCGATGGTTTTCGGCGCACCTGCGTCGAGGGTCGCGAACACTCCTGGCTTCCCATCGGTGTTAATCACTGTCGCGTTTTGAAATCCCGCATCGCGCGCGAGCTTCGCCATGTACTCCGCGCCCTCCGGATAACCACGGTCCTCCGCGGCGATCGAAACCTGCGCAATCCAATCCTGCAACCGCTTCACCGCCTCATCATGGCGCTTTGTGATTTCGGCTTTGATGTCGGTGTGTTCATCAGTCACTGCGATGCAGCAACGCGTCGCAATTGCGAGTGCTGTTAAGTATACGAGGTTTTTCTTAATCATGATTACAATGCGAGGTTTTCCTGTTTTGGTGTTGATGCTGTCGTGATTAGATTACTGAATTTCTTCATTAGGTCGTCGAGCTTGGCCAGATAGTAATCGACATTTTCGTCGCGGTTTTCGGGATTGAATTCGGTGGCCAGTTTAGCGGCTTCGTAGGCGGCGACCTTTTTCGGCGTCGCTTTGATATAGTAGCTAATCTGATCGCCGGGTTTGTAATTGCGGCCACTCGCCAGTGCGAGCTCGTACGCGGCGGCACGATTACGCGCTGAGCCAGCTACCTTAGCGCGATATTTGTCGAGTGAATCCTGGAGTGTGTCGGTCTTCATCAGCATCTCGATTTTCCATTCACGGTTGCGAATTCTTCGCTCAAATTCGCTGCGGAGATCGGCAATCGCTCCCGATTTGCCCTGCATGATCATCTTGATCATTTCCTCCAGGAAAACGCGCTGGAATTTTTCAAGTCCACGGGACTTCAGCGCACCGCCTTTGATGATGACGTCACCGTCTTTCGTGAGAAGCGCGTAATTTTTCGCTTTATAACTGAGCATGGCGTCGAACTGCTCGTCGATTTCGACATCAATTCCGGCCGGCAATTCTGCAGCCAGACCATTTTGAATGCCCTCGATTTCTTGTGCTTTAGTGGTAGCCGTGTCGGCTACTTGGGATTTCGGTTTCGCAGGCGACACGCCTGCCGCCACAGTAGATGGCGGCACGAAATAAATTCCGTCGGTGTCGACCTCAATCACCTGTGCTCCACGCGCGTTGAGCCAGTCGATCATCTTCTTCAGCAGGTCGCGCCCGATCTGCGTGACGCGCGCGGCCGCGTCGAAGTCGGCGAAATGTCCCTGCGCGAATCCGAGGTAACCGTAGAAGCTGTTGAGCAGAATCTTGAACGTATTTTGCAACGCCTTGAGATGATGTTGTCGGGCGGGATCGCGTTCCGCACGCATCCTTGCTTTGGCTTCGAGCCGAAAATTGCGGAGATCCGTAAGCAAATGCCTAAAGATTTGCAGCTCATCCGTTACCGGAAAGCAATCAAACTGCAGCATGATTGACGGATAAAGCGATGCGACATCGCAATGCCAGACATTGCGCGCCACACCGGTGAAGAAGATGTCTGTGTACCCGCCTTCGAATCCGCGTGGCATCGGCAGTTCGGGAATGGAATTCCGTTGCCGAAAATATTCGCGCAAGAACAGCGCATTGATGCGCGTTGCATTGCCGCGCACGATCACGTCTTGATAATTGTAAGGAAAAATTTGCGCCTGAATGAAATAGCTCGCGCTCAACAAGTCGGATAAAGCGCGCGTTTCCCGAACACCGCAGAGCGCGCGTCGTTGGAACACTTCCGAATCGCTCATGTACGCACGTTCCAATTCCTTCCCGGCAAGGCCTGAAATCTCTTCGCTATCGCAGAGTTCGAAATGTCGTGCGACATCCGCGCGTTCGAACCCTGCGAGGGAACGCATGCCGACGTCGTAAAATTGAGCCAGCAAAAACGTATCGACGAAATGGCGGCCATCGATCGTGAACTTCGGATAATCGATGGTTTTCTCGGCAATTTGCAGCCGTGACGGACGCGACCGAAGAAAGCCGCCACCGCGGCCCCAATCGAGTTTGGTTTTCAGCTTCTTCGCGCGCGCGAAAAGCAGTGGCAGATGAACGCGGAATAGATCGTGGCCTTCGATTACGTCCGGATCGCGTTCTTTGATGAGTGCGGTGAGTCGCCTGAGCGCGTTTCTCTCGGATTCTTCTGCATCGTTCGCATCGACGATAATCAATTCTTCCCATCCGGTGTTGTCCGAAAGAGCGATGCTCATGACGTGATCGGCGTCACCGCGCCCATCTGTCGAAAGCACCTCAATCTGCATTCGTTTGAGTGCTTCGAACGGTAGATCTTTGAACAAGGTGCGCCCAGTTGCAGTGAGATAATGCTGAATCGGATCGGTAAACGCGAAGAAATCGCGGCCAGCGTTTTTGAGTCCATTACGGAGCGCGATCAATTCCTTCCAACTATCGACGGTGATGAGCCAGCCGTACTTCAGATTGCCGCGGAGTTTCTCCGTCTCGATGCCAAGATCGACAACGTCTGAGTCCGCCCAGACAAACGGGTGGAATGGCTCGACGTCGGTAACGGTTGAACCATCGGTTTCCCGCCGATGCACACGTACGGTGCCGCTTTCGCCCAACTCAACGCCCACAATCCTTGGCATTGGGTCCCCGCCAAAAAGCAGCGTGTTTTTCTCAAATTCCATTCCCGAACAAACTTTCTGTCATTACGAGCGAAGTCGAGGAATCTCCTACCGAACCAAAATGGAGATTCCTCAACTCAGATCAGAGCGACAAGTATTCAATCCGCCAGCCGGCGTTCCTGCGTGTAGGGAAAAATCTCTGGCAGCTCGCCTACGCGGAGCTTCTGTTGGATTGCGCGCCAAAAATCGGGGCGAAACA
>Ga0306920_100012026_pt1 | contig 11736 bp, 10 predicted proteins | sample flu12Cox44000170_FD_204666 | JGI IMG/M metagenome (GOLD analysis project Ga0306920, IMG submission 204666) | Lab enrichment of tropical soil microbial communities from Luquillo Experimental Forest, Puerto Rico - flux4day.12C.oxic.44.000.170 (v2)... | ecosystem: Environmental > Terrestrial >...
AGACACCCCGCTTTCCTCCTACCACCTCGTTGCAGCCTTAAACGAAGCCGGCCTCCCGCGTGGCGCAGTCAATCTTGTGAGCGGTGATGGTCCCGGAGCAGGCTCGCCTCTTGCCGCCCACGAACAAGTTCCTGTCGTCAGCTTCACGGGTTCGACTTCGACCGGTCGCATCATCGCGCAAGCCTGCGCTCCCACGTTCAAGCACTGCGGCCTCGAAATGGGCGGTAAAAATATCATTCTCGTTCTGGACGACGCTAACCTCGACATCGCCATCGACGGTGCCATCTGGGGCGGCTTTGGCACCAGCGGCCAACGCTGCACCGCCGCGAGCCGTATCGGCGTCCACCAATCCGTTTATAAGGAGTTTCTCCGGCGCTTCGTGGAACGCGCCCAAAAACTGACGGTCGGCAACGGCCTCGACGCCGCGACGGACATGGGTCCGGTCATCAACGAGCAGCAATTGCAAACGGTGATGAGTTACGTTGAGATTGGTGTCAAGGAGGGAGCCAAACTGCTCACCGGCGGTCACCGCCTCGACCACGGTACCTACGCCAAAGGTTGGTTCCACGAACCTACCGTATTCGGCGATTGCCAACCACAAATGCGCATCGCTCAAGAAGAGATCTTCGGCCCGGTCGTCGCGGTCATGCCCATCGACCATCTGGAGCAGGGAATTACCGTGGCCAACGAAGTCCCCTACGGCCTCTCGGCTTCCGTCTACACCCGCAATGTCAACGCCGCCTTCGCCGCCCTCCGTGATCTCTACACCGGCATCGTCTATATCAATGCCCCCACCATCGGCGCAGAAACGCATCTCCCTTTTGGTGGCACCAAGCAAACCGGCAATGGCCACCGTGAAGCGGCGATCTCTGCCCTCGACTTTTTCTCTGAATGGAAATCCATCTACATTGACTACTCCGACAAACTGCAACGCGCCCAAATCGACAACAACTAGCATTCACCGTGGCCTCTCCGTCGGGAGCCGCGCTCCGTGCTACCGCGAAGGCTCGTGTCTTTGCCGACACCGACGACCCACAACCGGCCACTTCCACTTTGACGCCTCTTGACAACCTTTCTAAAATGGTAGTCAGCAAACTCCATCGAGTGCTGCTATGCGTTACCCCACTCTTCAGGACCGCCGCAATCGCCAGATTCTCGCCGACATTGTGCGCACCTACATCGAAACCGGCGAGCCGGTCTCCTCCCGTGCGATCTCGAGGCGCTATGAAGAGCCTCTCAGCACGGCGACCATCCGCGGTGTAATGGCCGACCTTGAAGACGGCGGCTACCTCTATCAGCCGCACACCTCCGCCGGCCGTGTCCCGACCGCCGCGGCCTACAAGTTTTTCGCTCAGGAAATTGCCTCCCAGGCGACGCTAAGTGTCGAAGATCGCGAATGGATTAGGCGCGAAATGGAAGGTGGCACCAATCCCTCAGAAATCACGGAGCGCGCAGGCCACATTCTTGCCGAAGTTTCGAAGGGGCTCGGCATCGTCGTCTCGCCTCCTCTTCGCAAAGCGGTCCTCGAACACGTTCGTATGTGGCTTATCCCCGACGGTCGCGTGGTGGTCGTGCTGATTTCTCCAGGGGGCAATACCCGCGACAAAGTCCTTCGCCCCCCGCGTCTGTTTGCGCAATCGGAACTCGATGCCACCTGCGATTTTCTCAATCGCCACTACAACGGTTGGACCCTCGAGGCCATCCGCGCCGATCTTCTCCAGAAGCTTGCGAACGAGCGTGAGCGCTATGAGAACCTCGCGCGAAGCGCCTTGGCGCTCTGTGATCCCGCGTTCCTCGGCGAGAATCCCCAGGCCCAAATCTATGTCGAAGGCACCGCGCAAATCGTCACTGCTCCCGAATTTGCCGACCAGGCGCAGCTCGGCGAACTGCTCGCGGCCATCGAGGAAAAGCATCGCCTGATCACCGTCTTGAACTCCTGCATCGAAACCCCCGAGCCCGTCTTCGTGCAGATTGGCGTGAAAGAGATATCTCAAACCGGCGACAACATCGCGCTGATCAGTGCCCCGTATTCCACTCACGACAAATCGCAGGGTTCCCTGGGCGTTCTGGGTCCCACCCGCATGCACTACGAGCGCGCCATGACTGCGGTTGCCTATGTTGCGCAGCTTTTTAGCGAAGCCTTAGGTAAAATTGAATAAGGACACAGGTGAGGAAAGCTGCTATGAAGGACCCCAAAATGGATATCAACTTTTCGCCCGGAGAACGGGACGAGGAGAAGACCGGTGCAGAAGAATCGCGCGAGGATAGCGAAGCCAAAAAACTCGCAGCCGAGCTTGAAGACATGCGCCAGACTCTGGTTCGCCATCAAGCGGACTTCGCCAACTATCGCAAGCGCGCCGACAAAGAAAACCGCGAAGCCGTGCAGCGCGCTACCGCCCGGGTCATCGAGCAACTCATCCCCATTATCGATGGCTTTGAGCACGCCCTCGCTGCGCACCGCGAAGCCGAATATGACAGCTATCGCAAAGGCTTCGAGTTGATCTACAGGCAGCTACTCGACAGTCTCGCGCGTCTCGGCGCCGAGCGCGTTGAACCGCGCGGCAAGCCCTTCGACCCCCACCTTCACCAGGCCGTCGATCGTGCCGAAACCAAGGAGCATCCCGACGGGACGGTTCTAGAGGTTTATCAACCCGGCTACGTCTATCACGGTCGAGTACTCCGTCCGGCGATGGTCCGCGTAGCGGTTCATCCGAGTCCTGCATCAAACAAGGCCGCCAACTAACCATGACCAAAACGCAGCGCGATTTTTACGAAGTTTTGAATGTCAGCAAAACTGCCTCCGTCGAGGAGATCAAATCCTCCTACCGCAAAGCAGCTATGCAATGGCATCCCGACCGTAATCCGGATAACAAGGCCGAAGCGGAGGTGCGCTTCCGCGAGTGCACCGAGGCCTACAGCGTGCTCAGCGATCCGCAAAAGCGCCAGGTTTACGACACCTACGGTCACGCAGGGCTTTCGCGGGCCGGCGGCTCGACCGATTTCAACGAAACCATCTTCCAGGATTTCCACGACATCCTCGGCGACTTCTTCGGTTTAGACGACCTCTTCGGCGGTGGACGCCGACGCGGCGGTCGCGGCCGCGTACAACGCGGTGCCGATCTTCGTTATGACATGACCTTAACCTTTGAAGAGGCGGCCACCGGCATTAACAGCAAGATTCGGGTGCCTCGGCAGGAGTATTGCGAATCTTGTAATGGCACCGGCGCAAAGAAGGGAACTGGCGTGGTGGCCTGCCAGACCTGCGGCGGCCGCGGCCAGCTCGTTTATCAGCAGGGTTTCTTCACCATCAATCGCACCTGTCCTGCTTGCCAAGGCGCCGGACAGATCGTCAAAGAACGCTGCCCCGATTGCAAGGGGCAGGGCCGCGTCGATCGCGAGCGCACCATCGAACTTCGCATCCCCCCTGGCGTGGACACCGGCACCCGTCTTCGCGTCCAGGGCGAGGGTGAACCGGGCCCGAACGGCGGACCCGCCGGTGACCTTTACGTGGTCCTCGAAGTCAAGGAACACACGTTCTTCGAGCGCCGCGGAGCCGACCTGTACTGCACCATTCCGCTCAGCATTGCCCAGGCGGCACTCGGCACGGAGCTGCAAGTCCCCGGCCTTAACGGAGAAGAGCGCCTCAAGATTCCCGAGGGCACGCAAAGCGGCGCGGTCTTTCGCGTCAAGGGCAAGGGTTTGTCGGATCCGCACGGCGGCGGCCGCGGCGACCTCTACTATCACGTTCGCGTGATCACGCCAACGAAGCTCACCAAGGACCAGCGCAAACTTCTCGAGCAGCTTCACGCCACTCTGAAAGTGGAAAACCAGCCCGCCGAGCGCGGCTCTTCGCTTTTCGACAAAGTCAAAGATATCTTCGGCTGAGCAGCGACTGCCGAGGCTCGATGCCCGCCCTTGGCGCGATGACCTGCGGGGCGTTCTGTGGCGGCGCCTTTTGGGCGACTGCCGTCCGCGTGGTTCCGCCGAGGCCAGTCCCCACCCGTTCCACTTTTTCACTCTTCGCCAGTGAAACTCTGCTACTGTTCCTGGGCACTCGAAGACCGTCCCTTAAGCCATGCGCCGCCGCTTCTTTGTCGACCGATTCCAAGGCCAACGCGCTTCGATCGGGGGTGAAGCTGCGCACCATCTCGGGCGCGTCCTTCGCGCACAGCCCGGGCAGTTATACGAACTGAGCGACGGCACCTCCGTGTGGCTCGGTCGCATTGACAAGATCGGCCGCCAGGAAATCAATTTCGAGCTCCTCGAACAACTCCCCGCGCATTCATCTTCGCTAAAGACAACTCTGCTTCTTTCGGTCGTCAAATTCGACGCCTTTGAATGGGCCCTCGAAAAAGCTACCGAGCTCGGCGTCGCCCGCATCGTCCCTTTGGCCTCTGGGCGCAGTGAGAAAGCTCTTATCGCCGCCGCTCCCAAACGTGCCGGTCGCTGGCAAAAAATCCTCATCGAAGCCTCGCAACAGTCTCGCCGCGTTCAGCTCCCCGCCCTCGATCCGTTAACCAAACCAAGCTCCGCTTTCGCTGCCACCGGAAACGCCGATCTGCGCATCGGCGCGTCGCTTCGTCTGCTGCTCTCTGAATCCCCCGAGGCAAGACCGCTGCGTTCGCTGCTTTCTGATGTGCAGCCTGTTGAAGCTATTCTCGCCATCGGTCCCGAAGGCGGGTGGACCGAATCGGAATTCTCCTGCGCACACGCCGCCCATTTTCTCGAGGCCTCCCTTGGCGACCTCATCCTTCGCACGGAAACCGCGGTTATTTCCGCCATTGCCTCCCTGAACTTCGCCCTCGCGTGAATTCTCGACGGCCAGGACCTCGAGCGACGCCTCAAGACCTCGGAATTCGTCGTCCTCGGTAAAAGCAAAAAACCGGCGGAAGCCCTGGCCTCCGCCGGTTCAAATCCAAACTCGTCTACGACGCCGGTTTGGACACGTTCGCCGCTTGGGGTCCTTTCGGGCCTTGCACTATCTCGAACTCTACCGGATCTCCTTCCTGCAATGTCCGGTATCCTTCGCCGACGATCGCTGAGTAATGTACGAACACATCGGGCCCGTCGTCCCTCCCGATGAATCCGTATCCCTTCGAATTATTAAACCACTTCACTGTTCCTTGCACTTCGTGTCTCCTTTGGCAGGTGACCAGCAGTTTCTACTCTTGGGGCGGATCAGAAACGAATCGCCGCCATGAGCACGAATTGCGTGGAGTGTATCAAAATGGTTTTCCGAGTCAATATTCCCGCACCAAAAAATTACCCTCGCCTGTGCATTTTTATGCGAAAAACCGTCTCAAATTTGTACATCGATAGAAACCCTACCGCAGAAAAGTAAGGTAGTACAAAATCCCCGCGATGGACTTTGCGTCGCGTAGCGCGCCCATCTTCATCATCTTCTCGAGCTCCTCCGGCAGGTACGCATGGGAAACTAATTTCTCATCCGCCTCCGGCTCGGCCTTTCCCGCTGTTAATCCTTCAGCGAGTAAAATATGCATCCTCTCCTCGAGAAATCCTGGCGTCGGGAACACATCGAGGAATTCCGTAAATCGTTTGGCGCGATACCCGGTCTCCTCCCGTAACTCACGCGCTGCCCCGTCCTTCACCGACTCGCCGTTATCCATCCTTCCGGCTACCAATTCCCATAGATACTGCCGCGCCGCATGGCGGTATTGCCGCACCATTACAATCCGCCCGTCCGTGAGCACCGGCAGAATCACCACCGACCCCGGATGTGAAATGACTTCGCGTGTAGCCCGCAGTCCATCCGGTTCCACAATCTCGTCTTGCCGCACGCCAAACACCTTTCCTTGATAGACCACCTTGCTCCGCAGCATCCTCTCTCGTCTCTTGGCCATTTTTCTCCTCTTTGCCAGGTATGGATCGTTTTTCTGACCGTTTTCGAACAAACCAATCACAACAGATCTTCGCCGAACTTCACCACAATAGCCCAAGTGCGCGCCATGCTTAGCATTTGAAGTCTTCTTTGCGAGCCGCGCTTGCAATTTCGAAGCACCACCCGCTGCTCGCACGTTCGTTCCGCTGGGCATTTTTCTGCACGTCGCCGTGGCTTCCGGTATGTCAACATCTCCCGTCGCCCATGAGCTTCCTCTTCGAACACCGAAGGTCTTCTGCTTGCCACTCGCCGTTCCTCTCTCGCCACTCCGCCCGCCCACGCGCTATACTGGAGTGGCTCTCCCCACATGCCCATCAATGCGATCATCGTCGACGACGAAAAGCCGGCTCGTGAAGAGCTGGCCTTCCTGCTGAAAGCCTTCCCGGAAATCCACCTGCTCGCTCAAGGCAAGAACGGCCTCGACGCCGTCAATCTCATCAAGGAACACGCTCCCGACCTGATGTTTCTCGACGTTCAGATGCCCGGGCTCGACGGCTTCGGCGTTCTCCAGAGACTCGCCGAGCGCAAACTCAAGGTTCCCCACGTGGTCTTCGCCACCGCCTTCGACCACTATGCCGTGCAGGCCTTCGACGTCAACGCCGTCGACTACGTGCTCAAGCCCTTCGACAAAGAACGCCTCTCGAAAGCCATCCAAAAGGTAAAACGCGAGATCGAAACGCAGACGAGCCCCGCCGACCGCCTCGAACAGCTGGTCAACCAGCTGGTTACTCCTAAACCTGTTTCGACGCAGCCTTCCAAAGTCTTGATCCGTTCCCAGCAACGCATGCTTCTAGTCGATTCACGCGATCTGATCTTCGCCTCCATCGAAGGCGGCCTCATCTCCATCACGGCCAAAGACGCCGAAGGCACCTCGAACTATCGCACCCTCGATGAACTTCTCGCTGCGCTCGACGCCGAATCTTTTTGGCGCCCGCACCGGTCTTTCCTCGTGAACATCCATCACATCAAGGAAGTCGTTCCCTGGTTCAAATCCAGTTTCATGCTCAAAATGAACGACAAGAAACAGTCGGAAATCCCCGTCTCCCGCCAACAGACCAAACGACTCCGCGAACTCTTCAACCTCTAGCGATTGCCGCTGGCGGTTTCGTTTCTCGTATCTCCGTCGGTTCTCCCGTTGCCCACCGTGACCGCCCTTCTGCCCGTGCTACCATCAGGCGCATGGACTTTTCCTTCTCCGATCATCAACTCCTCATCCGCGACACCGTTCGGGAATTCATGCGCACCGAAGTTCGCCCGCAGGTCAAAGACTGGGAACGCACCGACCGTTTTCCCCTCGAAGCCATCCGGAAACTCGGTGCCCTCGGCTGTTGCGGTATGTTGATGCCCGAAGAATGGGGCGGCCCCGGACTCGACACCATCTCCTACGTCCTCATGCTCGAAGAGGTCGCCAAAGTTCACACCGCCTTGTCCACTGCCATCGCGGTCACCAACTCCGCCGTGCAACTTCCGCTCCTCGCCTACGGCACGCAAGCTCAGAAGGAACGCTACCTCCGCCGCCTCGCCTCGGGCGAGATTCTCGGCTGTTTTTGTCTCACGGAGCCCGCCGCGGGTTCTGACGCTGCCGGCATTCAATCGACTGCCGTCCTCGTCGAAAGCCGTGGCCGTTCTTCAGACCCGCCAATCTCTGCGGCGCCCGATTCTACTCCCCATCCTTCCAACCCGCGTTCGCGGAGCGAGGAATCTCTCTCCACGCATCCTTGGTCCGCCACCCCACATTATCTGCTCTCCGGCACCAAGACCTGGGTGACCAACGGCTCCGCCGCGGGCCTCTACCTCATCTTTGCCAAAACCAATCCCGCCGCCGGAGGGAAGGGAATCACAGCCTTCCTCGCAGAACCCGACACGCCCGGTCTAAAAATCGGCCGCCACGAAGACAAAATGGGTCAGCGCAGCTCCCCTTCGGTCGAGATTCTCCTCAGCGATTGCGCGGTCCCTGCGGTAAACCGCCTCGGCGAAGAAGGCGCCGGCCTTAAGATCGCGCTCTCCGCGCTCGACGGCGGGCGCATCGGCATCGCTGCGCAGGCTGTCGGCTTGGCCGCAGGTGCTCTCGATGAATCGCTCAAATACGCGAAATCCAGGAAAGCCTTCGGTAAATCTATCTCCGAATTCCAGGCCATCCAGTGGATGCTCGCGGACATGCACACGGAGATCGAAGCCGCCCGCGCGCTGGTCTACCGCGCCGCCTTCCAAAAGGACCTACGTTCCATGAAAGAGGGTCATTTCGAGCAAATTCCTCGAAGCGAGAAAACGAGCTCTTCTTCCGCTGTCGACGGGGCGTGCTCGACGGGCTACGTTCCCTCTGCAGCCTCCCGCGCCAAACTCTACGCGTCCGAAATGGTCAACCGCGTTGTCTACAAAGCCGTGCAGATCCACGGCTCGCTCGGCTACTCCCGCGAATCCGAAGTCGAGCGCATGTACCGCGACGCCCGCGTGCTCTCCATCTATGAAGGTACCAGCGAGATCCAGCGCACCATCATCGCCCGCGACCTGCTTGGTCATCGAAGCTGACCACGGCCACTCTCGGACGCGGGTCGCGGTGCTGGGATGCGATCCCGCCGACCTTGAGAGCGGCCGACTTTCGGTGGCCGCGTGCTTTCGATCGCAAAACGGGCATTGCCAGCGCAGCTTGCCTCCTTGGCAACGCGCTCTACGCTTGCACTCTTGCGTTCTCATAACTTTTTCCCTCTCCCGCGCGTCCCTCGGCTACAATCCTGGCCATGCGCAAGATCGTCCTCGGCCTAGGTATCTCGCTCGACGGCTACATCGCCCGCCCGGACGGCTCGGTCGATTTCCTGTTCATGCCCAAGGACTACTCCATGGGACCTTTCTTCAAGACCGTCGACACCGCGCTCATGGGGCGCAAGACCTACGAAGTCGGGTTGCGCATGAGCGGCGGCAAATTCTCCAACTACGGCCTCGCTTGTTACGTCTTCTCGCGCACTCTCGAGCCCGGTGAACGCCCCGGCGTCACCATCGTCAACACTACCCCGGCGGACTTCGTCGCCTCCCTCCGCAAGAAAAAAGGCAAGAATATTTGGCACATGGGCGGCGGCGAACTGGCGCGCACTTTCCTCGAGGACGATTTGATCGACGAACTCTACCTGGGCATCGTTCCGAAACTTATCGGTCAAGGCCTCCCGCTCTTCCCACCCGGCTATCCGGAACGCCACTTCCGCCTTATTGAAAACAAATCCTTCTCGCGAAGCCTGATCACCCTCAAATACGAACGCGTTCACCGTCGGTCGAAAAGATCGCAGCACTAATTCAGAACAACCATCGAAGATTCTTGCTCTTTCCCCTTTCCCTTTTTTACTCACCTGTCTGCTATCCTTATTCGTTCGGTCTGCACCGCGGTACCTCGCCGTGCTCCGATCAACAAAAATGACCACCGCCAGCAAACGCGTCCTCTCCGGCATGCGCCCCACCGGCCGTCTGCACATCGGCCACTACTTCGGCGCGCTCGAGAACTGGGTCAACCTGCAATCGAGTTCCGACTACCAATGCTTCTATTTCGTCGCCGACTGGCACGCCCTCACGTCCGACTACGGCGATACCTCGGCCATTGCCGAAAACTCCCTGCAAATCACCATCGACTATCTGGCCTCCGGCCTCGACCCGCAGAAATCCGTCATCTTCCTGCAGTCCTTGGTTCCCGAACACGCCGAACTCCACTTGCTTCTGTCCATGATCACGCCGCTCGGCTGGCTCGAACGCGTCCCCACCTACAAAGAACAAATCGACAATATCACCAGCAAGGACCTGCATACCTACGGTTTCCTCGGCTATCCCACGCTGCAAACCGCCGACATCGTCATGTACTCCGATCCTCGAAAAGCGCTCTTCGTTCCCGTCGGCGAAGACCAGGTCTCCCACGTGGAGTTCTCCCGCGAACTGGTCCGCAAATTCAACTTCCACTATGGGCTGCAGATTTCTCCCACGCTGTTCGAAACACAGAAGGGCGAGCAAAGGCAGCCCGTGCTCGATGTCCTTGCGCTTTTGAAGGGCGCCGAGGGGGTTGCGAATCGTCCGGCTACGACGGCTGCGGCGGTCGCGACCAGACGGGTCGAGCTCGAGAATGTCCTCCGTGACCGCGCGATGGACGTCGGAGTCGTAAACTTCCTTGCATCTCTTCCGCCGCTACTGAAGGCGTATTTTTCCTTCGAATCTGTTCTCGTTGAACCCGACGTCCTGCTCACTCGGACCCCCCGCATTCCCGGTCTCGACGGCAGAAAAATGTCCAAGTCCTACGGCAACGCCATCACCCTGTCGGAATCGGATGCGGAGATTCGCGCTAAAACCAAAACTATGGTTACCGACCCCGCCCGCAAACGTCGCAGCGACCCCGGCAACCCGGATCTCTGTCCCGTCTACGACTGGCACAAACTTTTCTCCACGCCCGAACGCGACCCCGGCCGGCTCGATTGGGTGCGCACCGGCTGCACCACCGCCGGCATCGGCTGCATCGAGTGTAAAGCCGCCATGGCCGACAACCTCATCAAGTGGATCGCCCCAATCCGCGAACGCCGACTGCACTACGAGCAGCACCCCAAGCAAGCCCTCGAGATTCTTCACCAAGGCTCTTCACAGGCAAGACGCGAAGCCGCCGAAACGATGGCTCGTGTTCGGGATTCCATCTTCCACTGGCACTCCAAAGGCTCCACCCGCTAGCTGCACTACCGCAGCCGGCAACGGACGATCCGGAATCAGAATCCCGTTCTTGCCGGTGGCTTCTGGTGACGCATCTGGAGTTCACTCTTCTTGTGCGCAGGGGTCTTGGGGGCAGTTCTCGGTTCGCAGGTCCCTCGGGATCAAGCCAAACCTCCGTGCCCACGCTTCCTGGACGAGGATCCCCGCTCGAGCGTGTGATACCCTGGCAATTCCACAGCCACTTGGCGTTTCCCCTGTTCACTGCCGACGGCCGACGGTAAACTATGCGCTCATGGCTTCTCCGTATCGCATTCAAATCCCCGTCTTCGAAGGCCCCCTCGACCTGCTGCTCGATCTCATCAAAAAGCAGGAAATGAACATTCACGACATCCAAATTTCCCAAATCACTTCGCAATATCTTGACTACCTGCACCAGCTCGAAACCCTTAACGTGGATGTCTCCGCCGAATTCATTTACATGGCCGCTACGCTCATCTACATCAAATCGAAGATGCTTCTCCCGCCCGATCCCCTCGCAGGCGCGGAAGAGCAGGCTGCCGATCCGCGCGAGGAACTCGTCCAGCGTCTCCTCGAACACGAAAAGTACAAGAATGCCGCGCAACTTCTCTACCAGAGGCAGCAAATCGAAGAAAACGTCTGGTCCAAGCCCGACAGGTCCCTTTACCACGACGAATCGACCGAAGGCGAGCTGGTGGTTTCTCTAGTCGACCTCGTCCGCGTCTTCCAGCAGGTTCTCGAACGTAAAAAAGAAGTTGCGCGGATCGAACTCCAGCACGAAACCTTCACCGTGGCACAAATGATTGCGCAGCTCCGCGGCCAGATCCTCGCAAGTGACACCAGCTCCATCAGCCTCATCGAATTCTTCGAAGCTTGCCCGTCGCGTCACGCCATGATCGTCGCGTTCTTGGCCGTTCTCGAAATGGTCAAACTCCAAGCGGTGGTCTTAACGCAGGAAAAACAGTTCGGCGAAATCTTCATCAAGAAAGCTAAGTCCTTCGACACCGCCTTTGACGACTCCGGCGCCCTCCGCATCGACGCCGAATACCAGTAAATTGGAGTGCCACGACTGATCGCTGCTTTTCCGCACCTCACCATCACCATTGCGTTTTCTTCCGGATTAAACACAAAGCGAACTGCGTATTTCAGGC
>Ga0306920_100012027_pt1 | contig 11735 bp, 11 predicted proteins | sample flu12Cox44000170_FD_204666 | JGI IMG/M metagenome (GOLD analysis project Ga0306920, IMG submission 204666) | Lab enrichment of tropical soil microbial communities from Luquillo Experimental Forest, Puerto Rico - flux4day.12C.oxic.44.000.170 (v2)... | ecosystem: Environmental > Terrestrial >...
TCGACGTGTCACTCCAGCTCGTCGGCGTCGCCGCGGTCCCATGGAACGTGACCGTGCTCGACCCCTGCGTCGCAAGAAAATGCGTGCCCGCCAGCGTGACGGAGTCACCGATGTGCGCCGACGTGGGAGTGACCGACGTGAGGACTGGCGGTGGAATGACCGTGAATGCGACCCCATTGCTCGGGGTGCCCCCCACCGCCACGACTACGGGTCCTGTCATGGCGCCCGCAGGAACCGGCACACTGATGCTGCCGTTGGCCCAGGCGGTAGGCGTCGCCGCCGTGCCGAAGAACGTCACCTGACTGGAACCCTGCGTCGCACCGAAATTCGTGCCATTAATCGTCACGCCCCAGTTCACCGGGCCCGAGGTCGGGTTGAGCGTCGTGATGGACGGTGGAGTCGGATTCGGAATGGCCACGCGCGATGCGTTCATCCCCTTGGTCGTATCTTCGTAGTCCAACTCCACGCTCATGCTCTTGTTGCCCGGGCCCTGCGTCATGACGTACCCCGGGATCGCCACGAAATGGTCGGTGCTGAGCATCGTCACGGCTGAGTTGGTCGTGCACGAGAACGTGTAGGAGGTGAGCGTCATCGTCAACGCTGTCCCCCCTTGGGCATTGCACAGACCAGCTGTGAACGGCGGCCCGCCACTGCTCGGCTCCGTGAAGAACTCGGCGTAGGGGAAGACCGTCCCGTAGGAGGATGTTTTTCTCATCCACAGCGTGGCCGTCAGTGTGGTGTTGCTCGGCACGACCCCACCGACTCCGGGCACGCCGGGCTGGGTATCGAACTCGCGCAGCGTATCCGTGGTCGGGCCGACCCCTTTCAAATCTCGCGAGAGGTCCACGACGACCGCCGTATCTGGCGGGGCGGTCTTGAGTTGCAGCAATCCAAAGTTGAACGAGCTCTCGTTGTGCAGGTAATAGGTCGTCTGCGCGCTCACGACGCGCGCCCCGCTCACGAGGCACACGGCAACGGTTATTGCGATATGAAAACTGCCGGGGCGATCAGGCGGGCGCCGAACGGTGAGGCGAGGACCGATGGCGGGACTTCGATCGTCCGACGTTCGCGCGCGCATCTACGCCCTCCCGTCCCCACCACGCTGAGATGGGTCGCACCATCGATCCGGTAAGCTGGAAAAGTAGGCAGATTGTCGAAGAGACACCGTGGCGACGCAAGAAAAAACGCGTTCCCATTTCGATCAAAATGCGGCCACGCAGCCGCACAAAAGGGAACGGGGTGTGCTAAAACCTGTCCACTATGGTCGATGCCGCCTGGCTTCACACGACCGTCACACAAATTCAGGCCGCGTTAGGGCAGGCAAGCTGGGTGGATTGCACCGACGTGCACGACGCCGTGATAACCATTGCGTCGACACTCCCCAAGCCACGCAATCACGCGGAGTCCGTGATCGTCCGATCGTTGTTGTCGGACTACGCGTGGCAATCGGGAAGCGACATCCACCGACGACTCCACAGCGGACATGAATGGGTATCTTGCGATTTCGTTCCGGCCGCGTTCCTCGAACAGTGGCACACGAGAAGCACCGAGGATCCGCGACAGGTCCTGGTCTCGTGGGCTGACACGTTCTTCCCCGCTTTACTCGCGCACCATCCGCCGAGCCCGGCGCAACGGGCAGCCCGGATCATCAGGCATCAGTATCAACAATCGTGGACGGCGAGCCGCCTCGCCCACAGGTTGGCAGTGGGCGTCGCGGCACTTCACCGCGAGTTTAAGGCAAGTTTAAGGCGGAGTTTGGTATATCGATCCACACGTACCAGCGGGTGGTTCGCACCGCAGCCGCGCTTGAACAGATTCGCACGGCGAGCGTGGAGGCCGTCGCGATGGCGGTCGGCTACAGAAGCAAGAAGGACCTGTATCGTGCGCTTCGCCAGCTCACTGGCTTCACGCCACGAGCGATTCGCGCCATGTCGCCGGAAGCGGCTCGTGATTTGGTGGAGATCTGGCAATTGAAAGCGCGGACTGCCGGAGGTGTGAGAAAAACGATCTGAATCCTCCGTCGGCGCGAATCTTCATCAACCCATTGACCTTACGGCTGAGCCCGCCGGTTAACTCCAGCGGCGGAGGCAACGAGCCCATGGCGGAAGCGTGTCCGAAGCGCCGCCTCGGTTCAAGGGCGACGTCGATTGGGCCGAATTTTCGGAGGGAAAAGCCGGCCTCCGGATGCGTCGTCCCGCCATTTCACGGGCGATCCGACTTCGGCGGAGTTCTCGCACAGGACGCGGTGAGGGCGTCGCACTTGCTTGCCCCGTCAGAAGCCCGCCGGCGGGCCTGCTCGATGCTTAACGCAAACGCGCCGACTGCCCCACATCAAGTTGTCCGAAATGGGCCGCCTGAAACACTACAGCCTATGCTGTGTCTCCGGCGAGTCGTATGAAGAAGACGCAATGTCACCTCGCAGTCGCCTTCCTCGTCGCGCTGTTCAGTACCAGCGGGGCACCGATTCTATTCGCGCAAGAATCCGGTCCCGAGTTCGAGCGCCAAAACCGCGTTGCCGACATGCTCCGGTTACTCGGGGCGCAACCGGGTTCACTGATTGCCGACGTAGGCGCCGGAGAGGGCGCCTTTACGATTCCGATCGCGCGCGCTGTCGCGCCGAATGGCCGCACCGTCGCTGTTGACATCAGCGAGTCCGCATTGAACAAGCTGCGCGATCGGGCGGGCCGTGAGAACGTCAGTAACGTTGAGGTCGTCGTCGGCGCTGTTGACGATCCACATCTTCCTGCGCGTCAGCTCGATGCCGTGATGATCCACAACGCGTATCACGAGATGACCGAGCACGAAGCGATGCTCCGCACATTCGAGCGGCGCTTAAGCCTGGAGGGCGCCTCGTTGTCGTGGAGCCCATGCACGACAGTAGTCGTGGGCTGACTCGTGAAGAGCAGGTCAAACAGCACGACATCGCGATCGAAGTCGTTGACAACGAACTGCGCGCTGCTGGTTTCGAGGTGCTCGAGTGCGACGACGCCTTCGTCAAGTTCACCGCTGTGCCTGGCGGATTCTGGCTGATCCTGGCGCAGCGACCCTGACGGTCGTGCGAAATCCAGTAGCCGAACCACGCCTCGTTTCGACCGGAGCATTCCCTCAAACTGACTTGCCAGTCCGACGGGGCCCACCGCCGACAAGCGCCCCAATGGGCCGGGCGCGGAGCCCACGTCAAGGCCCCGAAGGGCCCGCGCAGCGGGGCGAAGCCTCGAGTGGGGCGAAGCGCCTTGATGTGGGCGAGCACCCGACCAATATGACTTGTCGTCGGTGGGCGCCGGCGCGTAGCCAGGCGGCGTGCCGTGAACTCTCAGTCATGGCTCGAGCCCGAAGGACTGCGAACGCTCGAGACGATGCGTCTTGGCCGGCGTCGTTGAGCCGCCGGGAACCTGGCGCGCGTTGACCGTTGGTTGAACTCCGTGGGCAGACTCGACGAGCGCGCCACGATGTCTGAGGTCGCGACCCGTCGTATGCTGGAGCGCGGTGACCTGCGAAACCTCGCGATTGAGCGCCTCCGCAAGGTGGGCCTGGTCGTTCGTGTAGACTTGCGCGTCGTACCGTCCTCGTGAGATCGCCACATACGCCAAGCGTCGATTCACCTGGTGTTCGAAGGCACGCTCGGTGTCCACGTGCACAAGCACCCGATCAGCGGTCTGCCCTTGACTGCTGTAGCTGGTCACGGCAAACCCGTAGTCCAGGTGCACGTGGGACTTCAGGTTGATGTCGATCGTCCGACCCGTATCGAGCCGCAGTCGCAGCCGCCCGCCGGTCTCGATGGCCTCAATGGTCCCAAGCTCGCGATTGGCGATCTGGCGCTCCCGATCCGGAGCCGTCACTTGGAGACGGTCGCCGACCGCGAAGGCGCGGTCGGCCTCTCGAAACAGCGTCACACCGTGGAGCCGCCGGGGATCGTACGTGACACGCGCTCCGTACGCGCGTCGGACGGTCAGTAGGTTCTGCGCCGCGTCCACGTGCGCCACCCGCACATACTCGCCGGCCTCCAGTCCAAGCGTTCGACTGCCTTTTGTGTAACGGACGACGTCGCCGGGCCGATACTGTTCGGCCCATTGGCGATCCGCGCCGGTCACCTCTTGCCGAGCAATCAACACTCGCACGTGGTGCTCGCGATGGTGCACGTGACCTGCGCGCTGCAACGCGCGGTGGATCACCTGGTTCAGCTCCATGCGCGACTGATTGTCCGGGGAGACAACAAGCGTGCGGTCCGGCTGGCGGACGTAGTCGCGCGCGATGGCCTCGAGCCGAGCGTCACGGTCGGCGATTTCGTGCACGCGACCTTGGGTGTCGAGCTGGTGGATCGCGCCCCGCGCGTCGCCGCGCGCTAACTGTTCGACCACTGCCTTCAGCGCGGGGTCGCGCTGGCGCACGATGGCGTCCAGACGGGCGGTCGCCATGCCGGCCTCCTGGAGCTGCTGATACGGGCGGCCGGCTTCCACCGCTTGATGTTGCCTCGTGTCGCCGACGAGCAGCACGCGCTGGTCAGAGCCCAAGCGCTGCAGGAAAGCGTGGAGCTGCCGGGTACTCGCCAGACTGGACTCGTCGAGTACGTAGAGCCGTCTCCGCCCGTCAGAAGGTTCTTCGCTCCGTGTGAGATGCCGCTGCAATGTCGTCGTCGCGATGCCTGACTCGGCGAGTGCGTGAGCCGCGCGAGACGTCGGTGCAAAGCCCTCGACCTGGTAGCCCGCTCGTTCCGCTTCGAGACGGACGGCCGCGAGCGCCGTGGTTTTGCCAGCGCCGGCGACGCCCTCGAGCGCCACGATCTGATCGCGGCTCGCGAGGATCTGGGCGACGGCAGCTCGTTGACCGTCGTTCAGGTGTGGATGATCGCGCTCGAGCTCATTAAACGCCACGTTGCGCAGCGGCGCATGCGCCTGTCGACCCGTCTGCATGATCTGGATGGTCTCTCGTTCCAGGTCCATCATCTCGCGCGTGGTGAAGTTGCGGCTGAGCGCGCCGGGCCGATCGAGGGCGATGAACTCACCGGCCTCGATCCGACGCTCGATTTCCGTCTTGATCGCGCCGACCGTGACCTCCCCCATCCCGCGCGTCAGCGCATCTCGGAGCAGCGCGCGCTCATCGACGACGGCCTCGCGCTCCAGATTCCGCGCTGTGGCGAAGGTCAGGGCCGCGTGGGCGGTCATCCGCAGCGGGTCGGGCTCGAGGGCGTGCGCGCGGGCGTGGGCGGTCTGCACGACATGCGCCGGCTGATCGCCAAATGCGTGAGCCAACGCCTGATGGCGGCGTTGCATCTCCTCATGCGAGTGGTCGCGCTTGGCTTCACGGGTCTGATGCGCCGCAATCTCCGCGGCCTCAGCGCCCCGATGGTGGCTCTTCGCCAATTGGCCCTGAATCTGTTGTCGGCGCGGGCTCGACGCGTCCAAGTAGTCCTGGGTGAAGCCCCGGATCTCGGGCTGGCCGCTGGCGCCGCGGTCGATGTCGTAGCCCATCGCGTTGAGGCGCGTCGCAAGCTCGGCTCGGTACACCGCCGTCACAAACTGCTGGCTCTTGTAGAGCTCGCGCGGTTGTAGTGGCCGAATGTCACCGTCCTCGGTGCGGGTGAGATTGAAGATGACCGCGTGCGTGTGGAGTTGGGGCGCCGCGTACCCGTCAACGGGTCGGGCGCTGTCATGCTCGAAATGCGCCGCGACCCATTGGCCCGTCGCCTGCGCCGGGTGATCGCCGAGGCGAGCCTGGACATACTGTTCGAGCTCCTCAAGCGCGACGCCGACGCTCGCGCGATGCGCCTCCCGGACACGTGCATCGCCGCCGACCAACGCCGTCAGTGAGACACTCTTCGGCGCGGAGAACGTGGCATCCCAGCCCGCGCGATGCGCCATCGTCTTGACGGCGTGCCCGCGATCGTTGGTATAGGTGCAGACAGCCCGGTGCTGCACGAGTTGCTCGCCGGTGTGCGGATCCCGGCCGTCGGCGAGTCGCTGAAAGTGCTCCTCGTGGACCTCACCGGTCAGTCCCCAGTGGCGCGCGAGCTGCCCATGCCAGGTGCCGCGGATCTCGTCGCCGGTCGTGTAGTAGTTCTCGCGCGCGTTGGCAAACTCTTCCTGATGGTACGTGCGCGCCTGGCTGGCGCTGAGCGGCTTCGAGATGGTGAGCATGGTGGAGACCTACGCAAACGGCGGGTCCGACCACCAACCGCCTGCATCCGGCGATTCAGCTTGCCAGGTCGCGGGGCCGGCGGTGAGCGCACGCGTCGGGGACTCCGACAGCGAGGGAGGATTTGACGCGTGCCCATGGTCGGACGGTCGGGGCTGGACCGTGACCGACGGTGTCTGGCCGCCCTGTCTGTGGTCTGTGCAGTCGATGATGGACGGTGTGGGGGCCCAGCCTCTCTCGCGGATTCGCGACTGCGCCCTCCACGCGCGGGTGTGCACGATATCTTGGGAGCGGGCGCCCACCATCCCGCCGAGGAAGACCGCGACCGCTCCCCAGAGAGCGGGCTGCGCCAGCTCGAACACGGTCTGCTCGTGATAGATCGCGCGACGGAAGAACCGGTGAAGCGCGGCGTGCGGGTAGAGTTCCTGCTTCCACTCGAGGCGCGTCGCCCCGGCCTGGGCGGCGGCCTCGGACAGCGCGAACGACGTCTGGCCGTTCGCGGCGGTGACCGTCACGAGCTCTTCGTCCAGCGCCAGCCGAGTCCCCTGGCGATCCACCATGTACAGCAGGTCGTACGAACCGGTGGTGGTGACCCCCAGCCCGCTCCAGATATACGACCATAGGTACTGTCGCTCAAGTGGCGTCCACACCTCGGCGTAGCGATACACCGCAATCCCTGCGGCGCTGCTGACGGTGGCGGCGAGCAGGACAATGACCGTGATCGGCTGGGCCGGCTCGCCGGATCGGCCGCCGTCCACGTCTGCCCAGAGCTTCATCGCTCGGCCTTCGCCAAGGCCTCCGCGAGACGCTCGGCCGCTCGAGTAAACCGCGATTGATCGGCGCGCTCAATGAGCTGGTGCATCCGCTCGGCCGTGATGGCGTCGCCGGCGGCCTGTGCGAACTGCAGGTTCAAAAGGATGGTCCGGAGTGCCAGGACTTCGGCCAGCACGACCGACCCGGCTGTCCGCTGCCGTGCGGCCCTCAGCAACATGTCGCGCGCCCATGTCCCGAGCGTGAGCTCGCCTGCCGCACCTTCGAGCTCGGTGTATTCCTCCTCGGTCAGCTTGGTGCTGAGGCATTTCGTACGTTGGATGGACATCAGCTTCGTCCTGCACGGGAACCGGCGAACGCGGAACGGCCCCCATCACTGCTCGAACCCCTCAGGTTTCTGGTCGAAAACCGTCGGTTTTCCTTGCGCGAGTCGTCGACGCTAACCCGTTGCCGCGTCGTGCGTTGACGAATTCAGCGTCGCCACCTCCTGAATCCAGGGTGGCGTGTCAAGAAAAACTGCCGGTGCCGAAGGCACCGCGATCTCAGGCCGCGTGTCCATCGCTGCCTTGCTCGCCGTATTGCAACCGCAACTCGCGAAGCAGTCGCTGCAGCTGAGGATGCTGCCAGGCCCGCTCGAGGAGTTCGCCCAGGGCCTGCCATTCGCCGTCCGACAGGTCCACACTGACCTCCTGCCGTTTGAGCCACAGCGTCGTGATTGGGGATACTTCGTCGACCGGTCGGAACGTCCGGAAGTACGTGCCGCTCCAGGCCAGTCGATCCGCGCGCGTGAACAGGGCTCGGAGCTCCACGAGTTCGGGGTACCTGTGGACGATCGCCGTGAACCGTCGCGTGGATCCAAAGTTGATGTGCGTGGTGAACTCGGGATCGCGAAGTGGCGTGAACGACACGGTGAACTCACCGGCCGTCAGCGGGCCAGGCAGACTCCCCTGGAGCGGCTGGGGCGCTGGTCGATCAGCTGGCCGCACGGGTTGATGATGGCGAACCCAATGCCCTCGAGCGGCCAGTCCCCACAAGGTCGGCCAGTACACGGCGAGCAGGTGATCGAGCTCCGTGCTCGCCACGTCTTCCTGCAAGACGGCGAGCTGAAAGCAGCGGCCGACGTGGCCCGGGGCATGCCACCTGTCTGGGTTCTGGAGGATGCGTCGCTGTCGCGCCACGTGATCCACCAAGGCCTGATCGCGCTGGCCCGCATCAGTCGCGGACAGTGGCGTGGTCGTCTGATACCCGTCGAGGTTGCCGAAGTACGACCACACATGCGGCGACGCGGACCGCCGTCGGTGCTGATAGACGGCCTCGAACGCATCGAGCAGCGCGAGGTACGACTCACGGGAGGGAATGGCTGGCAAGGCGGCCGGCGGTTCTTGCCGTCCTTCTTCGGCGCCGGCCAACACGTACTCGGCGAGGACATCCCACTGGGCCGCCGACAAGGTGTGTTGCGACTCCCATTGCGCGCGAATGGCCTCGAGCGAGGCCGTGGGGGCCTGGAGCAGTTCAAACCGCGACGCCTGCCGATCCTGTTCGACGGCGCGCTGCTCGAAGACGAGGAACGCGGCTTCGGCCAGCGACACGGGCCGTCCGAGCTGATCGGATAAGGCCTTCTGGGACCGTTTGAGCAGGTTGAGACGATCGGTATTCAGCCGCAGCGAGATGACTTCATGACGCGGCGTGTGTTTCGCGCGTTTGCTGCGACTTTTCTCTTGAGTTGACATAAAAACCTGCCGTAGGTGTATGATGCAACTGTTTCACAGATCCGGGCAGAAGGCAAGGGCTTTTGCTGATGACGGGCTGGGCGTAGAGGCTGGCGGGCTCGGCACCGGTGGAGGTGCTTCGCTTGCGTCGGCAGGCAACGGACAGATCGTGGCGTCGCAGGGGCCGCAGTTTCGGTTCCCCAGCCCGCAAATTGGCGGTGCCGGAGCCAGAAAGTTGGCTCGAGGGGCTCGGAGTTGAGAAAAGGATCGGCCGGGAAACGCCGCAAATTAGCGGTTTCGGCAACATTCGCAGCATCACGGTGACCCCGTGGTTAACCACGACCTCGGCATGGTGACCGAGGAGCAGAGGACATGATGGCGATCAAGGATTCACCCCTCATTGAGCGGTCCGCAGCAGACCCGGAAGTTGGAACTGAAGGGCCGTGATGAACCGGCCTGATGATCTGCCGATGTTTTTGAAACCCGAGGAGGTGGCTGATCTCCTCAGGACAAGTCGCAAAGCCGTCTACGTGATGATCGAACGGCGACAGCTTCCGGGCGTTTCTCGTATCGGCCGTCGCGTGCTCGTTCGGACTGAATCCCTGCTAAAGTGGCTCGACCAACAAGGTGCGCCATCGCTGCACGAGGGAAATCAGCGATGAGCGTACGAGTGAAGACCCGAGGAGACGGCGTGGAGTATGACGTCCGTGGCCGGGGGCCAGATGGTTCGAAATTCCGAGAGCGCCGCGTGCTGTTTCGGATTTCGAGATCGGCGGCAAGGCGATACGCAGAGCAGCGCCTACACCATTTGCTTCAGGGCGGACCGGGCGAACCAAGGAAGGAGGTGCCCACAGTTCGTGAGTTTTGGCCCCGGTTCTTGGAGGGTCACGCGCGAGCGAATCGACAAAAGCCAAGCGGAATTGCCGCAAAGGAAATGATCGCCCGCGTGCATTTGCTTCCGCTATTCGGGGACGTTGCACTCGACAAGATCACAACCGAGCGGGTTCAGCGCCTTAAGGCCACGCTCGCGGGTCGGGCGCCGAAGACGGTAAACAACGTCCTCACGGTGTTGAATACGATGTTGAAGAAGGCGGTCGAGTGGGATGTCATCGAGCGGGTACCCTGTACGGTTCGCTTGCTACCGATTCCACCACCGTCAGCGCCCTTTCATGACTTCGACCAGTTCGAGCACCTCGTCGAGACCGCCCGGAAACGGAGTCTCGAGACATACGTGGTCGTCTTATTGGGAGGGGAGGCGGGCCTGCGACGTGGAGAGATCGCTGCGCTTCAATGGCCAGATATCGATCTGAAGAAGCGGCAACTCTGTGTTCAACGGTCGGTGTGGAAGGGACATGTCGATTCGCCCAAAGGTGGTCGGCTTCGATATGTTCCGCTGACGCGGCGGTTGGCGGCGGCGCTCCAGATGGCGCGCCATCTTCGGGGACCGTTCGTCTTCTGCGAGGGCGATGGGACGATGGCCACCGAAAAGTCCATCGGTGACCACGTCGATCATGCGGCACGGGCAGCCAAGTTGAAGCATCGAGGGATTCACATTCTTCGACACACGTTCTGTTCCCACCTGGCCATGAAGGGAGCGCCTGCACGGGCCATTCAGGAGCTCGCTGGGCATGCGGATCTCAAGACGACCCAGCGGTACATGCATCTGAGTCCCGCGGCCGTGGAAAGTGCGATCAGGCTCCTCGAACGAACAGATAAGGGAGACACGGGGGAAGCGGGACAGGTCCGATCAGGTAACTAGCTGTGACAGAAGTGGTTAAGTGGTGGACCAGACGGGAGTCGAACCCGTGACCTCATGAATGCCATTCATGCGCGCTCCCAACTGCGCTACTGGCCCACGTCGGAGGGAAGAATTTATTTTAGCATCAAGCGGCCCGCTTCGAGTATTGACGGACTGCAAGGGTGAGCATGATTGCCGCGTAGGCGCCGAGGAACAACAGCGGCTCTGCGATTTCCGCCAACCCTGCGCCCTTGATGAGCAGCGCGCGAGAGATTGTGACGAAATGGCGCACGGGGTTCAGCAGCGAGAATGTCTGGACCCAGGGGGGCATGCTGTCGACCGGCGTGAACAACCCGCTCATAAGCAGATAGATGTTCATGATGAAGAACGTCACGAACATCGCCTGCTGCTGGGTCTCGACAAGAGTCGAAATCCACAGACCGATCGCGAGCGCCACCACGAGATAGAGGGCGGCTGATCCGAACAAAAGGAGCAGGCTGCCGCGGATCGGCACCCCAAAGAACAGGCGCCCCAGCGTGAGACCCACTCCAAGGTCGACGACTGCGAGCACCCAGAAGGGCATGAGCTTCGCCGCGATAAATTGACCTCGCGTGAGCGGCGTGACGTTGAGCTGCTCGAGTGTTCCCAGCTCTTTTTCGCGCGCGATGTTCTGAGCGCTCAGAAGCGTCCCTATGAGCGTCACGAGTGCTACGAGGAGGCCGGGCACCATGTAGTGCTGATAGTTGAGCGTCGGGTTGTACCAATTCCTGGCCTCGACCTCGAAGCGTATTGCGCCGGTGACTGGGGCCGTGTCGCCAGGTGTCGCACGCGCAGAGTTCGCCGTCGGGCGTAGCGCGACTCCGAGCTCCGTGGAATAGGCTGACAGGATTCGTCCGGCGTACGACTGAACGATACCGGCAGCCGCACCCTTCTCTGCGTTCACGGCGATCTGCACGGGCGCTGTGCCCTCCCGCACCAGGGAGCGCTCGAAGTCTGCGGGCACCGTCAGCACCATCGTCACACGACCGTGAAGCATCTGCTCGTTGGCAGCCTCAGGCGAGGCCGACTGTCCCAAGATACGAAAGTGCCCCGACGACGAAAACCGATGGACCAGCTCCCGGGATGTACTCGATCCATCGAAGTCGACGACATACGCTGGCGTGTCGCGGATCTCGAACGTGGCGGCATTCGACAGGATCAGCAGCTGCGCCGCAGGCAGCACCAGCACTTGCGCCAGAGTCGCCCGATCCCGCACCACGTGCAGCACTTCGGCTCGAGCGAGAAAGAGGATGCGGCGCACAGCTTGTACTCCAGCCTCACTCCAGCCGTTCGTGAAACGAACGGGTACTGAGGGCGAGCAGCACGAGAGCCATCGCCGCGAGCAC
>Ga0306920_100012028_pt1 | contig 11735 bp, 9 predicted proteins | sample flu12Cox44000170_FD_204666 | JGI IMG/M metagenome (GOLD analysis project Ga0306920, IMG submission 204666) | Lab enrichment of tropical soil microbial communities from Luquillo Experimental Forest, Puerto Rico - flux4day.12C.oxic.44.000.170 (v2)... | ecosystem: Environmental > Terrestrial >...
GGCGCGCAGTCGCTCGATCCCTCCGGCGCCGGGCCGATGGGCATCGCGAAGATCCCGCTGCGCGGCGACGGCTTCGCGCTGCATGGCGGCGCGAACCCGCTCGTCGTCGGCAAGCCGGTCTCGCTCGGCTGCGTGCGGCTCTCCGACCCCGACATGCTGGCGTTCCTCGACTGGCTCGACCGCGCGGGCGCGCTCGCCGCACCGCGCTCGAGCGCGAACGGCGAGATCCACCAGCCGCTGCGCCGCCCGGTTGCATTCGACGTGCGCTGAAGTGAAGAATGGCCCCGGGGTACGACGCCCGGCCGCGGCGACACGGATCGCGCGGCAGAGCCACATCGCAGCGGCAGCACCATTCGGGACATCTGGGAGCGGCACCGGGAGGGGAGCGAGATGAAGACGGGGTTCGAGAATCACCGATCGCGCGCGCTGCGATGGCTCTGCGCGTTCGCTGCCGGGCTGGTGGTCGCGTGGGCCGAGCCCGCGCGCGCGTTCCCGATCGTGTTCGACGGCCCGGGCGGATTCGGCGTCTCGTCGAGCACGGCAGACTCGGTCGAAGCGGCCGGGTTCCTGCTGATCCAGAACGTGCCCGTCGCGCCGGCCTCGACCGCCGGGCTCACCGTCCCCGCGCCCGACGTGCTCTCGTCCCATCTCGTCACGAGCCCGAGCGTGGCGAACCCGAACACCGCGGAGTCGCGCTGGAGCGTGACCGACGGGGGAGGCGCTGCGCTCCAGAACGCCTGGCTCGTGTTCTTCAATCCGACGACCTACACGCCCACCAAGGTCGGAATCGACCTGCAGAGCGGCGGCCACTGGCGGCTGGTCGAGGTCTCGGCGGGCGCGCCCGGCAACTACTTCTACCCCGCGGTCTTCCTCGGGAGCCTCGACCCCGACGAGACGGCGACTTTCCTGATGCACCACGTGGTGGGACAGCCGCTGACGCAGCAGGGCTCGAACCTGATCCTGCCGCAGTACAGCGTCGGCGTGCTCACCGGCGTGCCGCTGCCCGAGCCGAGCACGATCGCGCTCGTTGCGGCCGGCGTGGCGGGGGCGGTGCTCCTGCGCGGCAGAAAGGGCTGACGCTCGATGCGGCGCTGGCTGGCCGTCGCCGCGTTCGCGCTCTGTCCGCTCTCCGCGCACGCCTCGGACGAGAGCGACGTGCTGCGCGCCCGCGGCGCTCGCCTAGCGGCCGAGGGCAAATGCGACCAGGCGCTGCCGCTCTTCGCGCGCGCGCTTGCCGCGGACCCGAAGGAGGCGCGCTCGGCGCTGCTCGCCGGCCGTTGCCAGATCGCGGCCAAGCAGTACGCCGAGGCCGAGAAGTCGCTCGACCTCGCCCAGCAGCGCGATCCGAGCCTGCACGAGGTATCGCTCGAGCACGCGATCGCGCGCTACCACCAGGAGAACTTCGCCGGCGCGCGCCAGGCGCTCGAGGCCGCGCGCCCCACCTCGACTGGCGACGCGCGCTTCGAGCTCTACGACGGGCTCTTGCTGCTGCAGGAGGGCAAGCGCGCGGAGGGTATCGCCGCGCTCGAGCGCGCGCGCAAGGCGGACCCCAAGGTCGCCGAGCCCACCGCCTCGTACTACGAGGGGCTCGCGCTCGAGAACCAGGGCGACCGCCGCGAGGCGCAGGAGGCGATGAACCGCGTCGTCACCAGCGACCCGACCGGGCGCTGGGGCGTCGCCGCGCAGCAGCGGCTCGCCTTCTGGTCGCGCACCCGCCCGCGCGACTACTGGGCCGAGCTCACCTTCGGCGAGGAGAGCGACAGCAACGTGGTGCTGCGCGGCAACGGCGTCGACCTCCCCAGCGACATCAGCGACCAGCGCGACTTCCGCGCGATCTGGCACGCCGACGCGGGCTGGCAGTTCCTGCACACGCCCGACTGGGGCGCGGGCGCCGAGCTCAACTACACCGGCACCGCCGAGCACCAGCTGCCCCAGTTCAGCTACGACTACCTGGTCGGCACTGCCTGGATCGACCGGCGCATTACCGAGCGGCTCTCCGCGCACCTGCAGGCCGACTACGCGTACGGCTGGGTCGACGGGGCGTCGTGGGTGACCGAGGTCGCAGCCACGCCGGGCCTCGTCTACGCCGAGGGCCGCAACCTGTACACGCGCGTGTTCGGCCGCTTCCCGTTCTCGAACTACCACTTCACGCCGGACTCCACCGCGACCTGGAACCCGCTCTCGGTCCCGACTCCCACCCCCGAGCAGCTGCACACCGCCGCGCAGATCGAGGCCGACCGCAACCGCGACGGCCGCGCCGAGCAGCTCGGGATCGAGCAGGGCATTCCGCTCGACGCAATTCGCACGCAGCTCACCGCCACGGCGCTGTTCACGCGCTACCACGCCGAGGGCAGCGAGTACTCGTTCCGCGGCGCCGGCGGCTATCTGCAGAGCGACACGCTCCTGCCCTGGAACTTCACGCTCTTGCTCGCGGCGGGCTACACCTGGCGCGGCTACCTGCACCCCACCACCTTCGAGGCCGTCGCGCCACCCAATAGCGACAAGCGGCGCGACCAGGTCGTCGACACCGACATCTCGCTCGAGCACACGATCTACTACGACTGGCTGGTCGGGTCGGTCCGGTACCACTTCACCAACGAGGCGTCCAACGTCGCCGTGTTCGACTACGGCCGCCACATCTTCGGCGGTTACCTCACCGTCCGGATTCCGTGAGCGCAGGAGGGAAGATGTCGTCTCGAAGCGTCTGGGCAGTTGCCGCTCTGTTGCTGTGGGCGGGAGCGGCGCATGCTGACACCCCCGCGGCCGAGGTCGTGGCGCTCGAGGGCCACGCCACCGCGGACGCCGCACCGCTGGCCGTCGGCGACCCGGTCGTGGCCGGCGCGGTGCTGCGCACCGGCGCGAATTCTCGGCTCGGCGTGTTCGCGAACGAGATCTACCTGCAGCTCGACCCGCAGTCCGCGCTGCGGCTCGAGCGCGATGCCGCGGGCCACGTGACCATGATCCTGCAGGAGGGCCGCGCGCGCATCGTCGACACCCGCGGGGGCGGTGCGCCCGCCGCGCTGCGCGTCGACTCGGCCAGCGCCGCGATCGCCGGCGGCGACTCCGAGGTCTACATCCTGAACGAGAAGGCCGGCCGCTACGCGATGTTCTGTGACTGGACCGGCCCGGTGCAGGTGACTCGCAGCCCCAAGTCACTGAGCGCCGACCCGCACCACTGCATCCTGGCGAAGCCGCACGAAGACCTGTACGCGGCGCAGGGGCACGACCACCAGATCCCGCTCTTGCCGCTGCCCGACGACGCGGTGCTGTACGACTCGCCCGCGAACCACTTCGACACCAGCGACGTCGCGGCCGGCCCGCCGGGCTTCGGCTTCGGCGATCCGGTCGCGCCGCTCGAGCGCGATCGCGATCCCTGCGACGTCCCTGGCTCGGGCTGCAACGCCAAGACGGGGCTCAAGGTGATCGAGCCGCCCCCGGTCACCGGCGGCTGCGCGCCAGGCGTGCCCTGCAAGCCGTAGCGCGCGCTCAGAGCTGGATGCCGAAGTACTCCGCGTAGCGGCGGTTGTACTCCTCGTCGGAGAGCTCGTCGCCCAGCGCGACGTACTCCTCGTCGGAGATGCGCGCGCGCCCGCTCGCGAGCCCCACCGCGTCCTTCCCCACGGGCCAGCGCAGCTTGTACGCGGGGCTGCTGATCGCCTCGAAGATCGCCTCCGCGACGAGCTGCGGCGGCGTCGCCTCCTTGAAGCCCGCCGCGAACAGCTTGCCGTTGCGGCGCATGGTCTGCTTGTACGGCGACGCCTTGTCGTAGCGCGTCGCGCCCGCCGAGTTCTCGAAGATCGCGGTCATGATCACGCCGGGCTCGACGTTCACCACGCGCACGCCGAAGCGCCGCAGCTCGAAGGCCAGCGCCTCGCCCACGCACTCCAGCGCGAACTTCGAGGCGGAGTAGGGGATCTGGTTCGCGGTGGCGATCCGGCCGGCGATCGAGGTCACGTTCACGATCGTCCCGCGCCCGCGCTCGCGCATGCCGGGCATCACCGCCTGGATGCAGCGGATCGCGCCGAAGTAGTTGGTCTCGAACATCTGCCGGTGCTCGTCCTCGGGCACGAGTTCGAGCGGCGTCGCGCCGCCGATCCCTGCGTTGTTGACCAAGACGTCGATCGGCCCGCGCGCCGCTGCCAGCGCGAACGCACGCGCGGTCGAGTCGGGCGAGGTCACGTCGAGCTCGATCACCTCGACCGGCAGCTTGCGCGCGGCTGCGGCTTCCTCGAGCGGCTTCGCCTTGGCGAGGTTCCGCATGCCGGCGAACACGGTCCAGCCGTTGGCGGCGAGGTGCAGCGAGGTCGCGAGCCCGATCCCGGTGCTGGTCCCGGTGACGACGGCGATGCGCGGTGCGTCGGCCATCGCGTCAGGCCTTCAGCGCCGCGAGGCAGCCGGTGCGTTCGAGCAGCGGGTCGAGCGCGCCGCGGTCCGCCACCGCCGCGTACTTCGCGCGCAGCGCCGCGAGCGAGCGCGCGTGGTACTTCTGCGGCTTCTGCGTCCAGGTCTTGCCCGCGAGCTCGACCGTGAACTCCTCCTGGTTTGCCGCGATCGCCGCCGCGTTCGCGACGCTCCAGGGCAGGAACAGCCGCCCGACCTGCGTCTCGAGCAGCGGGGTCAGCGTGCCGGCCAGCTGCGACCACGGCTCGAACTCGCCATCGGCGCGCGGGAACAGCATGCGGTGCACCCAGGCGAGCACCGCCGGCGCGCGGCCGTCGATCAGCGCGCCGGGCGTCGGATCGGTCCAAGCCTCGTAGATCTGGCCCCAGAGCCCGAAGTCCGCGAACGCCGGCCGCGCGCCGAACAGGTAGGGCCGCGACTGAAGGTGCGTCTCGAGCAGCTGAATCGTGTCGCGGAACGACCCCTCGATCTGCGGCGCCGTCTGCGCGCTCGAGCCCACGAACCACACCCGCCCGACCATGCGCCCGCGCACCTGCTCGGTCAGCGCCGCGAGCTGTTCGTCGGTCGTCTGCGGCGGCGCGCTCGCGCACGCGATCCGCAGGGCACCCGAGACCTGGTCCACCTCGCGCGCCCAGCGGTAGTGGAACATCCATTTGTTGCCCCACTCGTCACCGAACTCCTCGAGCAGCGCCGACACGAACGCGGCCACCGGCTCGCGCGGGTGGATCGACGGCTCGGGATGCAGCTTCTCGAAGTGCTCGAGGATCGGCGTCGAATCCTGGATCGCTTCCCCGTTCGGGCTCAGCACCAGCGGCACCAGCGGCAGCTTCGCGTGCTTCTGGAACTCCGCCTGGTTCGCGCCGCTCCGGATCACCCATTCGTGGGGGATCTCCTTGTAGCGAAAGTACGAGCGGGCTTTGACGGAGTAGGGGGACAGCTCGATCCCGAAGATACGGTGGACGTTCGACATGGGTGCATCGTGGCACAGCGCGAGCAATCCTGTCCGTCAACGAATCTCGCGGTGTTCTCGACCCGGCGCGCGGTCTATGATGGCGCGATGAAGAGTGCTGGGTCGCTCGCGGCAAGTGGGCGGAGACAGACGAGAGCGGTCCTCGCTTGCACGATCGCCTTGACTCTTTCGCTCCTTGGGGTGCCCGCGAGACGGGCGAGCGCCCTTCTCCTTCCGGATGGCACGGTCGTCTGGAACTTCGAGGCGGTTCCGCACGACGGAACCATCTTGGGCGAACCCCTGTCTCCTCAGAGCAGCCCTGGAAACCTGATTGCTGGCTCGCTCCGGTTCCCACCGACGGCATTACACCCTGGGTATCTTGCAGCCACCCTCACCCTCGAGATACCGACGTTCGGAACGGTGACTTCGACATCGTTCTTCGGTCTACAACCCAACCTCATCAACTTCGATTTCACTGGAAGGCTCGGCGACCAGCAGTACGGGCAGTACCAGGCCGATGTCGACCTCTTTCTCGATGGGAACTTCTCCTTCGACGGGACGGTCTACCCTCCCCCTGTAGATCCGCCGAGCTTGAGCCAGTTGAGCGCTGCCGTACTCCAACTTCAATATTTCGAGTGCATCGAGTTCTGCTACACCGGTAACCCCGCGGACGGCCTCGGCGGCTTCGTTTTCTGGAACTACACGATCACGGCCCTCCCAGAGCCTCCGACCGCGGCACTCGTCGCCCTGGTCGCGGTCATGATCGGACTGCATGAGATCGTGCTACGGCGTTACCGTCGCGTCCTGATGCATCACTAGCTGCCGACGGAGGGAACATGCGGAAAGCGGCGGCTGCATACATCGACCCCTACGGCGACACGGTTTGGACCTTTCAGACCGATGGCGGCTTCTCCGGGACTCTCACGCAGTTCGCGGGCCTCTCCGGTGTTCGGCGTAGTGAGTGGCGTGGCCGACCTCAACCACCTCTACGTGTCTTCTCTGACCCAGTTCCTCGACTCGAACCAGTTTCTGGACCCGCCCAGCGACCGAGGCTTTCTCGTCATCGCGATGACCGACAATGACGGAGTCTTGTTCGACAGCGCGCCGATCATTCCGGGCTTTGCCGAGCGATTGCTTCCGCCCAACCCGCCGCCGTTCTCGGATCTGAAATCCGCGACTCTGAGCTTGACGCAAAACGGGCCCCGGAAGCGTGAGCTTCCGAGGCCCGTAGAGAAGAGCCGCTCTCGGAGAGAGCGTCTCACATGTCCATGTCACCCATTCCAGGCATCCCGCCGGGCATGCCGCCGCCGGCCTTCTTCTTCTCGGGCTTGTCGGCGATCATGGCCTCGGTGGTGAGGAGCAGGCCTGCGACGCTCGCTGCGTTCTGCAGCGCGCAGCGCACGACCTTGGTCGGGTCGATGACGCCGGCCTTGATCAGGTCGCCGTACTCCTCGCTGGCGGCGTTGAAGCCGTAGCCGCCTTTCTCGTTGCGCACGCGCTCGACGACGACGGAGCCCTCGTGGCCCGCGTTCTCGGCGATGCGGCGCAGCGGCGACTCGATCGCGCGGCGCACGATGCTGACGCCGGCCTGCTGGTCGTCCGAGAGTCCGCTCTCGATCTTCTCGAGCGCGACCTGGGCGCGCAGCAGGGCGACGCCGCCGCCGGCGACGATGCCTTCCTCGACCGCCGCACGGGTCGCGTGCAGCGCGTCTTCGACGCGGGCCTTCTTCTCCTTCATCTCGGCCTCGGTCGCCGCGCCGACGCGGACGATCGCGACGCCGCCGGCGAGCTTGGCCAGGCGCTCCTGCAGCTTCTCCTTGTCGTAGTCCGAGGTGGTCTCCTCGACCTGCTTGCGGATCTGGTTGCAGCGGCCCTCGATGTCCTTCTTCGCGCCAGCGCCGCCCACGATCGTGGTGTTGTCCTTGTCGATCGTGATCTTCTTGCAGCGGCCCAGGTCCTTCAGCGTGAGGCTGTCGAGCTTCACGCCGAGCTCCTCGGCCACCAGCCGCCCGCCGGTCAGGATCGCCATGTCTTCGAGCATCGCCTTGCGGCGGTCGCCGAAGCCGGGCGCCTTCACGGCCGCGACGTGCAGCGTGCCCCGGATCTTGTTCACGACCAGGGTCGCGAGCGCCTCGCCCTCGACCTCTTCGGCCACGATCACCAGCGTGTCGCCACTCTTCGCCACCTGCTCGAGCAGGGGCAGGAGATCCTTCATGTTCGAGATCTTCTTCTCGTGCAGAAGGATGCGCGGGTTCTCGAGCTCGACCGTCATGCGCTCGGGGTTGGTCACGAAGTAGGGCGACAGGTAGCCGCGGTCGAACTGCATGCCGTCCACGGTCTCGAGCTCGGTCGACATCGACTTCGCCTCTTCGACCGTGATCACGCCTTCCTTGCCGACCTTCTCCATCGCCTCGGCCAGGATCTTGCCGATCGACTCGTCCGAGTTCGCCGAGATCGTGCCGACCTGAGCGATCTCGTCGGAGTTGCGCGTGGGCTTCGAGATCTTCGCGAGCTCCTCGACGATGGCGCCGACCGCCTTGTCGATGCCGCGCTTCAGCTCCATCGGGCTGGCGCCGGCGGCAACCAGCTTCGAGCCCTCCTTGAAGATCGCCTGCGCCAGCACGGTCGCGGTGGTGGTGCCGTCGCCGGCCACGTCGGAGGTCTTCGAGGCGACCTCCTTCACCATCTGCGCGCCCATGTTCTCGTACTTGCCTTCGAGCTCCACCGCCTTGGCGACGGTCACGCCGTCCTTGGTCACGGTGGGCGAGCCGAAGCTCTTCTCGATGATGACGTTGCGGCCCTTGGGCCCGAGGGTCACCGCGACCGCGTTCGCCATCGTGTTCACGCCCTCGAGGAGCCGCGCGCGCGCCTCCTCGTCGAAGCAGATCATCTTTGCAGCCATTCTCGTCCTCCTCCCAAAACTCTCTAAAGCACTACTCGAGCACCGCGAGGACGTCTTCCTCGCGCATGATCAGGTGCTCTTCGCCGTCCAGATTCACTTCCGAGCCGCTGTACTTGCCGAACAGGATCCGGTCGCCGGCCTTCACGCCCATGGCCTGGCGCTTGCCGTCGTCGTTCACCTTGCCGGGCCCGGCCGCGACCACGCGGCCCTGCTGCGGCTTCTCCTTGGCGGTGTCGGGGATGATGATCCCGCCCGCCGTCTTTTCCTCGCCGTCCAGTCTTTGCACGAGGATCCGATCGTGCAGGGGTCGAACTTTCACGGTTGTCCTCCTGGGTTTGGATCCGGCACCCCCCGAACCCAAAACGAGGGGCACCGCGCGACGGGTGGTTAAGACCTGCCGCCGCGCTGTCAAGCCGGGGCCTTCTGGTAGCCTATCGCCCGTGGCGCCGAGCGGTGCGGGTCGGGTGTGGCGCGACTTCCCACTCGCGTACCTGGCGCTGCTGGGGGCCGCGATCGCGGTCTCCCTGGCCCGCTGGCCGATCGTCGCCGTGGATACCGACCTCTGGTACCACCTGTGCGCCGGCCGCTACATCGCCGCTGCGCACGCCTTGCCGCAGACGGCCTTCTTCTCGTTCCTGCGGCCGGAGCCGCCCTGGCTCGACTACTACTGGCTGGCGCAGCTCTCGTTCTACGGGGTCCACGCGCTCGGGGGCTACGGGGCGCTGGTGGCCCTGCGCGCGGTGCTCGCGCTCGGGACGTTCGCCGGGGTGCTCGCGACCCTGCGGATCGGCCGGGCACGGGGCGAGGGTTGGGGCTGGAACGCCGCAGTCTTCACCGCGGTCGGGCTCTACCTGCTGCCTCGGTTCGCGCCGGTGCGGCCCCACGACCTCTCGTACCTGTGGATCGCGGGGTTCGGGTTCCTGCTCGAGTCGCGGCGCTGGCCCTGGGCGCTGCCGGTGGGGTCGGTGCTGTGGGCGAACCTGCACGGGATCGAGTGGCCGGTGATGGCGCTGCTGCTGGGTGCGTACCTCGGCGAGTGGGCGCTCGCGCGCGCCGGGTGGCTGCCGAGCGTGAAGGCGCCACCCGTGGCGAGCTTCGCCGCCGCGGGGGCCGCTTTGCTAGGCGTGCTGGTGACCCCGCACGGGCTCGCGCTCCTGCGCGCGCCCTTCGCGTCGCTCACGTTCGCGTCGCAGTACATCGAGGAGCTGAAGCCCTACGACTTCGCGCACCTCTTCTCGCTCTCGCTCGACGGCTGGCTGGTGACCCGCGAGACCTGGCTCACGCTGATCGCGGGCGCCGGGGTGATCGCCGCCGCGGCGAGCCTGCGGCGTGCGTCGCTGCGGCCGGCGCAGCTGGTGTTGTTCGTCGGCGGGGTGCTCCTGCTCGTGCGCATGCAGCGCTTCGCCGCGGAGTTCGCGCTGCTCTCGGTGCCGGTGCTGGCGGGCTTCCGCCCGCGGCTCGAGCTCGCGCCGGCCCTGCCGCGCGCCGTGGCCGCGGTGCTCGCGCTGATGCTGGCCGTCCTGCCGTTCCGCCACCTCGCCGCCGCGGTGGAGTGGCGCTGCGCGTTTCCCTTGTGCGGGCGGAACCTGCCGGTCGGCAGCGCCGTGTTCCTGCGCACCGTGAACGCGAGCGGCCCGATCCTGAATCACCCCGACCAGGGCGGCTATCTCGAGTGGGAGGCGTACCCGCGCCAGAAGATCTTCGCGGACCTGCAGACGCCATTTCTCTTCCCCGATGCAGCGATCTTCGCGGCCGACCAGGCGTTCCAGGACCCGACCCTGCTCGCGTCGCTGGTGGCCGAGTACCACCCCGCGTACCTGCTCGTGCCGCGCGAGCTGCGCGGCTTCCCGGCGCTGGCGGCGCGCGTGCCCGAGTACGCGCCCGTGTTCGTCGACGACGCGACGGTGCTCTACGCCAGCGCGGCGTCGCAGCCCGGGGTCGTGGCGCAGTACCGGCTCTCCGCGATCGAGCCGTTCGCACTGCAGCCGTCGGGCACCGACGCCGACGCCGCGGCGCGCGCGGCGGCCGAGCTCGCGCGCGTGAACGCGATCTTCCCCGACGGCGAGCGGATGCGCGTGTTCGAGGGCGCGCTCGCGCTGCAGCGCGGCGACGCAGCGGGCGCGCAGCGCATCGCCGACGACGTGGTCGCGCGCCACCCGGAGCGCCCCGAGGGCTATCGCCTGCGCGGGGACGTGCTGGTGCGCGCGCAGCGCGTCGGCGACGCGGCCGAGGCCTACGCGGACGCGCTCGCCCGCAGCGGTGACAGCCCCGAGCAGTCCTTCTACCTGAACGGGCGGCTGTGGGCCTGCTACGCGCGGCTGAATCGCCCCGCCGAGGCCTATCGCGCGCTGCGCCGCGCGCTCGGCGACGTCTACCGCGCGTCGGTCGGCTACGACGACCTGGCGTCGCTCGCGAACGCCGCGCTCGACGCCGGCCGCGAGGCGGAGGGCCGGACGCTGCTCGAGTTCGCGCTGGCGAAGACGCCGCCGTCCGAGGGCGCGCTGCGCGCGCAGCTCCAGGCGCGGCTCCGCTCGCTCAGCGGGACTCGCTGAGCACCGCCTTCGCGATGCGGAAGGCGGCGTTCGCCGCCGGCACTCCGGCATACACCGAGCAGTGGAGGAGCAGCTCCGCCAGCTCCTCGCGCTCGACGCCGGCGTTGCGGCTGGCGCGCAGGTGCAGCGCGAGCTCCTCGTCGCGGCCGAGCGCGACCAGGAGCGCGATCGTCGCCAGGCTGCGGGTGCGGCGATCGAGCCCGGGCCGCGCCCAGACGCTGCCCCAGGCGTTGCGTGTGATCACCTCCTGGAAGTCGCGGTCGAGGTCCGTCGCGCCGGCGAGCGCGCGCTCTACGTGCGCCGTGCCGAGCATCTCGCGCCGGACCGCGAGCCCGCGCTCGAACAGCTGCGCGAGCGTCTCTGCGGACGCGACCTCGCGGCAGAGGAAGTCGAGAAGGAGAGCGCCCACGGCCTCCGGCTGCTCGACCACGAGCAGGTGCGCCGCCTCGGCGATCGGCGCGAAGCGCGCGCCGGGGATTGCGCCGGCGAGCGCGCGGGCGTCGGCGAGCGGCACCGCCGGGTCGCGCTCGCCGGCGACGACGAGCGCGGGCGCCTTCACGCGGGCGCACGCGCCGCGCAGGTCGGACGCGCGCAGCGCGGCGCACGCGGCGGCGTAGCCGGAGCGCGAGGTGGCGAGCAGCTGCGCGCGCAGCCCGGCGTGCTCGGCCGGGGCGCGCGCCGCGAACTCGGGCGTGGTCCAGCGCGCGAGCACGCCCTCGGCGATCGGCTCGATCCCGGCGCGCTCGACCGCTTCGATGCGCTCGCTCCACAGTGCCTCCGAGCCGATGCGCACGCCGGTCGCGCACAGCACCAGCCGGTCGACACGCTCCGGTGTCGCGGCGGCGAGCTCGAGCGCGATCTGCCCGCCGAGCGAGAGGCCGAGCAGGTGTGCGCGCGCGATTCCGAGCGCGCCGCAGAGTGCGGCCGCTCC
>Ga0306920_100012029_pt1 | contig 11735 bp, 9 predicted proteins | sample flu12Cox44000170_FD_204666 | JGI IMG/M metagenome (GOLD analysis project Ga0306920, IMG submission 204666) | Lab enrichment of tropical soil microbial communities from Luquillo Experimental Forest, Puerto Rico - flux4day.12C.oxic.44.000.170 (v2)... | ecosystem: Environmental > Terrestrial >...
CATGCCCCGCTCGAATCGGAGACGAATCTTAAGCGTCGCCGCGACGACGCGCCAGCGCGCCGCACATGGGAGAGTGCTAAAGTGCCGCCATGGCACAGCCGTTCGTCGAACCATGCGACCGCGGCATTATAGCCGCCCAGCGCGCGCTCGGAAGTGAGATCACGCCGCGTTGCAGGCGGATGGTCTTGGCGGCCTGCGTGGTTGCCTCCTCAATGGCCTTCATCGATGCATCGGCGCTGACAGTCGCGCTGCCAAAGCTACGTGAATTCTTCGGCACCGACCTTGCGTCAGTGCAATGGGTGCTCAACGGCTATGTGTTGGCACTGGCGGCGCTGACCCTGATTGGTGGTGCGCTCGCCGATCACTACGGTAAGGCACGCATGCTCGCCGTGGGCTGCATCGGGTTTGGCGTGGCCTCTGTCGCCTGCGTGCTGGCACCGTCGATCGAGTGGCTGATCGCTTTCCGTGTCATCCAGGGCATGTCGGCAGCCGTCCTGACGCCATCGAGCCTGGCTCTGATCGGCGCCACATATCCCAAGGAGCAGCGAAGCCGCGCGATCGGCGTATGGGCGGCGGCGTCCGCGCTCACCACTGCCGGAGGTCCGGTCCTCGGTGGCTGGCTAACCGCGAGGTTTGGCTGGCAGTGGATCTTCGCGATCAATCCGCCACTCGCCCTGATCACGGTGGTGCTCCTTTTCGCTTACGCGCCGTCCGACGAGCATGCCGCCCGGCAATTCGATTTTGTCGGTGCCGCCATTCTCTCGGTTGCGCTTGGCGCGCTGGCGTGGGCGCTAAGCCAGGTCGGCCCCGACAAATCCGGCACCGCTGGCTTTGCCGCGGTTGCGCTCGTTACCCTGCTGAGCATCGCGGCCCTGGCCGGTTATGCCTTCTGGGAGCGTGCGAGTGCGCACCCGATGACGCCGCCGCGGCTTTTGCAAAACCGCCAATTTGTCGCGCTCAACGTCGCGACCCTGCTGATTTATGCGGGCCTCGCGATCATGTTCTTTCTCCTGTCATTCGATCTCATCGACAGACGCAAATTGACCCCCGTCGATGCCGGTCTCGCGTTTCTCCCCTTCACACTTGGCGTTGGCCTCCTTTCGCAACCTTTCGGGGCCCTGGCCGACGGGATCGGCGCGCGCAACATGTTGATTGCCGGTCCGCTGGGGGCGGCGATTGCCTTTGTGCTACTCGCGCTGGGCAAAGATGCATCGCTTGCCCTCGGCGTCATTGCGCCGATGGCGCTGCTGGGAGTGTCTTTCGCTGTGCTTGTGGCACCGCTCACCGCGTCGGTGATGTCGAGCGTCGCGGACACCGACGAGGGGCTCGCCTCCGGAGTCAACAATGCCGTAAGCCGCGTGGCGCAACTGGCTGGTGTTGCCTTGTCCGCCGGCGTTGCGTCCTATGCGTCGGGCTATACGGTAGGTTTGGTCGCGGCCGCCGGTTTCGCCGCTGCGGGTGCCACCAGCATTGCGGTTATGCTTCCGCAGACGGCACGACCGCATCGCTCATGAACGCTAGACCGGCGGAATATGCGTGAGTTGTTATGGCTGGTGGTGGGCGAGCGCCTGCAGCGCGCTCTTATCGATAAACCCAATTTGTCGTTCGCTGCAGGCGCTGCATCATGCGGTTGAGATGCGGAACGCTCAGGCCGGAGCCCCGGCCATGCGCCGGGGTCTCTTCCCGAGCGTCAGTGCGGTGATCCCATCCGGTGCAGTTTGAGCACTGTGTAGACTGTGTCGCTCGCCGGCGTGGGAATACCGAATTCGCGGCCGAGGGCGCGCACCTTTCCGGCGAGCCAATCGAGCTCAAGGCGGTTGCCACGATCGAGATCATGCGCCATCGACGCCTTCATGCCGGGCTCCATCTTGGTGGTAATGAAGTTCATGCGGTCGTCGATATATGCGGGATCCAGCGGAACGCCTTTGGCCTTGCCAACGGCGAAAGCCTCTTCCATCAGCGCACGCACAAAACCTCGCAACTCGGGATCGGCCGCGATAGGGCCGATTGGCGAGCGCAAGCCTGCCGTTGAGCCGGCCATGGCGGTGAGGAAAATGAATTTCAGCCAGAGGTCGCGCTGGATGTCGTCAGATAGCGCGATGTCGATTTTTGCCGCTTTGCCAGCTTCGGCAAATGCGTTGAGCTTGGCATCGGGCTTCTTGTCGGCACGGCCAAAACGGATCGAGGCGAACTGACTGGTGTGCTTGATGACGCCAGGGGAAGCGATGGTGGACGCGATCGCGGCGACGCCGCCGATAACGCGATCCGCGCCGAGCACGCCGGAAATGCGATCGACGCTGTCGATTCCGTTTTGAAACGTTATCAGCCGGCTGTCGGGGCCGAGCAGAGGGCGCGCGGCTGCGGCCGCCGTTTCCGTGTCCCATAGCTTGACCGCGAAGAGCACGATGTCGACCGGCCCAACTTTGGCCGGATCGTCGGTGACATTCGGTTTCGGTAGATGCAGATCGCCATGGACGCTCTCGATCGTCAGGCCATTTTTCTGGATCGCGTCGCGGTTGGCGCCGCGCGCGATGAAAAAGACATCGTGGCCCGCCGCCGCCATGCGCGCACCGAAATATCCTCCGACCGCACCCGCTGCCATTGCTGAAATACGCATGAGTCGCACTCCTTGCGAAGACGGGTTTACCCGGCGCAGCCAGTCACACACAAGCGCACAAAAAATGGCCCGGCACGAGGCCGGGCCATTCATGACAGATTTGCGAGAATGACTAGCGTGCGGTGGGCCGGATCCGGTCCCAGGCCGCCTGCGTTCGGCTTTGCGGATGTAGCGCGTAGGCGCTCGTCAACCACGTCTGCTTAACCCGAGCAACCGTGGTTTGCGGCAGCACGACCACTTTCGCGCCGATCTGCACGCGGCTGTAGAGATCGATCACGTCGTCATTCGTGAGGCGAATGCAGCCGCTCGAGACGTGCTTGCCGATAGTGCTCGGCGCATTGGTGCCATGGATGCGATATTGCGTGCCCGCGATGTACATGGCCCGTGCGCCGAGCGGATTGCCCGGGCCACCGGATGTCATGCGCGGCAGGTACGGTTGACGGGCAACCATTTCCGCTGGCGGATACCAATCTGGCCATTCGGCTTTGCGTTCGATCGACCGTACGCCGGACCAGGTGAAGCCTTCACGGCCGACACCGATGCCGTAGCGCATGGCCTTGCCGTTCCCGAGAATGTAATAGAGGTAAGTATGCGGAGTATCGACGATGATCGTGCCCGCCGCCTCGGAGCCTTTGTAATCGACAATCTGCCGTCTCAACCGTGGCTCGACTTGCGCGTCAGTGTCGTCATGCTCTTCAGCAGGCGCCCACGCTACGGGTTGTGGGGCAATTTCCGTTTGAGCGGGGGGCGAGAGGAACGCGAATAGAGGTTCGGCTTTGGCGGTGCTGCACGACAGCGCGACGGCTGCCGTCAGCGCGGCAAACGATATTGATTTGGACATGACACCCTCGAATTTTCTCCTTCCCGCTTGGTCGGGGAAATGACCGAGACGTTCGAAGGTTCCTTGGAGACCCGCCAGTAAATCTGCGCAACGCGCAGGAACGAATGAGCGAAGGCAGCGTTTGCGCTCTCTAGTCTTTAAGCTTGTGCCAGCCGACCACTGCGTCCGGCACGCTGTCGGTTGAGGCGAAATAAGGCTTGATGTCGAGCAGCGGCGTGCGATCGAGGCAATCAAGACCGATCACCGATAGCCGGTTACCGTCGACGCGCAGCAACTTCACCACACTCATGGCGATCGGGTTGGGTCGGGCGGGGGACCGCAACGCAAAGGTCCCCCGTTGGACGCCGCGGTTTCCCGGCACCTGAAGGACGAGGGTGCGAGGCGATCGGTCCATCCAATAGAGCAGGACGACGTGCGTGCAGGTTTCGATATCCTTCAGAGCCTCGCTCCAGCGCGGATCGACCTCGACAATGCAGATCGCTTCGGACTCGCGTGCGTTCTTGGGGCAGTCTTTGCGTTCCCTCCAGGGCGTGTGGATGCGGCCGATGAAATAGACGCCGGCGTCATGCTGGCGGGGGAGGTCGACTGTTTTTTCGCCCTCCCAGATGCCGAAGTCTTTGCTCGTCATGGACCCTCGTTGGACCCCGTTCGGTTCCGGCGCCTGAGCGTTCGGGTGCAAGCCCCGCTGCGATGATATCGCGAGCCCCACAATTCAGAAGTCCATGATTGAGAAGTCCATGGCGCCGCATTTCGGGCGCGCCAATGCCTCCCGGGGGCTGGGCTTGCGGAAACGCGCTTAAATGTATAAAGATATCTTTATATAATGGGAACAGGCCCAAATGGGCTTATCTGATGAGCAATAGCGGAAAGCTCGACTTCGACGATCTGAATTCCGCGCTCAAGGCGGCGGGCGAGGAGACGCGCCTGCGCGTTCTAGCCCTGCTGGCAGAGGCCGAACTCACGGTTTCCGATCTGACCGACATCCTGCGGCAATCGCAGCCCCGGATCTCGCGTCACCTTAAACTCCTGGCCGAGGCTGGTCTGGTCGAGCGTTTTCGCGAGGGGACCTGGGCCTTCTTTCGCCTCGCCGAGCATGGCGGCGGCGCAGAGGTCGCGCGGGCGCTGATAGATCGCCTTAATCCTGCGGATCAGACCATAGCCCGTGACCGTGCGCGGCTCGCGTCCGTGCGTCAGGCGCGCGCCGTTGCGGCGCAAGCCTACTTCCGTGCGCATGCCGCGGAGTGGGATCGAATCCGCAAGCTGCATGTGGCGGACGACGCCGTCGAGGACGCAATCCGCCGCGCACTTGCCGACAAGCCGTTTCGCTCGCTGCTCGATCTTGGCACCGGCACCGGGCGCATGCTCGAACTGTTCGGCGCGCAAATCGAGCGCGGGCTTGGCCTCGATCTTTCGCTTGACATGCTGCTGCTTGCGCGCGACCGGCTTGAGCGCGCGGGGCTGAAGAATTGCAGCGTCCGTCAGGGCGATATCTATGATCTGCCGCTGGTCGACGATTCTTTCGACGTCGTCATTCTCCATCAAGTGCTGCACTTCCTTGACGACGGGGCGCGCGCGATCCGCGAGGCGGCGCGCGTATTGCGTCCGGGCGGCCGCCTGCTGGTGGTCGACTTCGCGCCGCATGAACAGGAATTTTTGCGCGAGCAGTTTGCGCATCGACGCCTTGGATTTGCGCCGGAGACAGTGACGCAATGGATCACGGCTTCCGGCCTTGAACCGGTGATGCACAGATCGCTTGCGCCGGAGTCGGACTCCGAAGGCAAGATTGCGGTTTCACTGTGGCTGGCACGCGACACGCGTGCTCTCATCGCAACCACGCAACGGCGGGAGGTGGCCTGAAATGAATAGTCCGGTCCGCTTGAGCCGTTACACGCGCGACACCAACCGTCGCATCGAAGTGTCGTTCGAATTCTTTCCGCCGAACACGGAGGAGATGGACAAGATCCTTTGGGAATCGATCGAGCGCTTGGCGCCGATCGAACCGAATTTTGTCTCGGTCACCTACGGTGCTGGCGGCACCACGCGCGAACGTACCCACTCGACGGTTAAACGTATTCTGGCGGAAACCTCGCTCACACCGGCCGCACACCTGACATGCGTCGCAGCGACGCGCGACGAGATCGATCGCATCGTGCGCACTTACCATGGTGCGGGCGTGCGCCATATCGTGGCCTTGCGCGGTGACCCGGTCAGCGGGGCGGGCGCGAAATACGCGCCTCACCCGGGCGGCTATAGCAATGCCGCCGATCTTGCCGGCGGCATCAAGCGCGTCGCTTCCGATTTTGAGGTATCGGTTTCGGCCTATCCTGAAAAGCACCCGGACAGTCCGACCGTTGAAGTCGACATCGACATGCTCAAGGCCAAGGTCGATGCCGGTGCGAGCCGCGCCATCACCCAGTTTTTCTTCGAGAACGATCTGTACTTCCGCTATCTCGATCGCGTTCGCGCGCGCGGTATCAATATTCCGATCGTGCCTGGCATTCTCCCGGTGCAGAATTTCAAAGCAGCGACCGGCTTTGCCAAACGCTGCGGCGCTTCGGTACCCGCCTGGCTCGCCGAGCGATTTCGCGGCCTTGATAACGACGCAGCCACCCGCAAACTAATTGCAGCCGCAGTTGCCGCCGAGCAGGTGTTCGATCTCGTCGACCGTGGCGTTACCACATTTCATTTCTACACGATGAACCGCGCCGACCTGGTCTTCGCCATTTGTCATCTGCTGGGTCTGCGGCCGGCAACTCAGGCACAAGCGGTGGGATAATGGCCGACACGAGCGTACGATCCGAGTTTGTCGGCCTGCTCAAAGAGCGCATCCTGGTACTTGATGGCGCCATGGGCACCATGATCCAGGCGCTCAAGCTCAACGAGGAAGGCTATCGTGGCGCGCGCTTCGACGCGTGGAATCGCGAAGTGCGCGGCAATAACGACTTGCTCAATCTCAGCCGCCCCCAGGCCGTGCGCGATATCCATCTCGCCTACTTCCGCGCCGGCGCCGACATCGTGTCCACCAACACGTTCTCCTCGACGACCATCGCGCAAGCCGACTACGGCATGGAAGGCATCGCCTACGAGCTCAATCAGGCGGGCGCGACGCTGGCACGTGAAGCAGCGGAGCAGGCACAAAAGGAAGACGGTCGCCGCCGCTTTGTTGCCGGTGCGCTCGGACCCACGAACCGCACCGCATCAATTTCTCCCGACGTCGCCAACCCCGGCTTCCGCGCCGTGACCTTCGACCAGCTGCGTGCGGCCTATGGCGAGCAGGCGCGTGGGCTGATCGATGGTGGCGCCGACCTGTTGCTGATCGAAACCATTTTCGACACGCTCAATGCCAAGGCCGCTATCTTCGCGATCTCCGAGATATGCGACGAACGCGGCCTCGACCTTCCGGTGATGATCTCCGGCACCATTACGGACCGGTCCGGCCGGCTCCTGTCCGGGCAGACACCCGGCGCGTTCTGGAATTCGGTCAAGCACGCAAGGCCGATGACCATTGGTCTAAATTGCGCGCTCGGCGCGCGCGAGATGCGCGCGCATATCGCCGAGCTGGGCCGTCTTGCTGATACATTCGTTTGCGCCTATCCGAATGCCGGCCTACCGAACGAATTCGGCTATTACGATGAAAGCCCTGCCTACATGGCGGAACTGCTCGGCGAGTTCGCCGAGGCCGGTCTGGTCAACGTGGTCGGGGGCTGCTGTGGCACAACGCCGGAGCACATTGCGGCCATGGCGAAAGCTGTCCACGGCAAGCCGCCGCGTGCCATTCCTGAGCTGCCGCGGCAATTGCGGCTGTCCGGGCTCGAGTCATTCGCGCTGACGCCGGAGATCCCTTTCGTGAACGTCGGCGAGCGCACGAATGTCACCGGCTCGGCCAAATTCCGCAAGCTCATCACCGCCGGGGATTATGTGACGGCATTGTCGATCGCGCGCGAGCAGGTCGAGAACGGCGCGCAGGTGATCGACGTCAATATGGACGAGGGCCTGCTCGACTCCGAAGCCGCGATGGTCACCTTCCTCAATCTGATCGCCGCGGAGCCGGACATTGCCCGTGTGCCAGTAATGGTCGACTCGTCGAAGTTTTCGGTGATCGAGTCCGGGTTGAAATGTCTGCAAGGCAAGCCTGTGGTGAACTCCATTTCACTCAAGGAAGGCGAGGCGGCCTTCATTGATCACGCGCGGACGGTCCGCCGCTATGGCGCTGCGGTCGTGGTGATGGCGTTCGACGAGAAGGGCCAGGCCGACACCCTCGAACGCAAGACGGCGATCTGCAAACGGGCATACGACATTCTGGTGAACCAGGTCGGGTTTCCGCCCGAAGATATAATTTTCGACCCAAATATCTTCGCCGTGGCGACCGGGATGGAAGAACATAATGGTTACGGGTTGGCCTTCATCGAAGCGGCGCGCTGGATCCGCAGCAATCTGGCGAATGCGCACGTCTCAGGTGGCGTGTCGAATCTGTCGTTCTCATTCCGTGGTAACGAGCGCGTCCGCCAGGCGATGCATTCCATCTTCCTGTACCACGCCATCAAGGCCGGAATGGATCTGGGCATAGTCAACGCCGGCCAGATCGCGGTCTACGACGACCTCGATCCCGAACTGCGCGAAGCCTGCGAGGACGTGGTGCTCAACCGCCGTCCTGATGCTGCCGAAAGGTTGCTGGAACTGGCTAAAAAATTTCACGGCACCGGCCAGGAAACCAAAGAAGTCGATCTCACCTGGCGCGAACAGCCCGTGGACAAGCGGTTGGGGCACGCGCTGGTGCACGGCATTACCGATTTCATCGAAGCGGATGTCGAGGAGGCGCGCACGGGCGCCAAGCGTCCGCTCGACGTCATCGAAGGTCCGCTGATGACCGGCATGAATATCGTCGGCGACCTGTTCGGCTCTGGAAAAATGTTCTTGCCGCAGGTGGTTAAATCCGCGCGGGTGATGAAGCAGGCGGTCGCCTATCTGATGCCATTCATGGAGCAGGGAAAAGACGGCCGCCAGCACGGCGGATCGAACGGCAAGATCGTGATGGCGACGGTGAAAGGCGACGTGCACGACATCGGCAAGAACATCGTCGGCGTCGTTCTTCAGTGCAACAATTACGAGGTGGTCGATCTTGGCGTCATGGTGCCGGCGGCAAAGATCCTTGAAACCGCGCGAACCGAAGGAGCCGACATCATCGGCCTTTCAGGGCTGATCACGCCCTCTCTCGATGAGATGTGCCATGTCGCGGCCGAGATGGAGCGGCAAGGCTTCGATCTTCCGCTCATGATCGGCGGTGCTACGACCAGCCGGGTGCATACTGCGGTCAAGATTCACCCGAATTACCAGCGCGGGCAGGCTGTTTATGTAAACGACGCCAGCCGTGCGGTTGGCGTGGCGCAAACGCTGATGTCGGTCGATGCCCGCGCCGGCTATGTCACCGAACTGCGTGGCGAATATGCTCGCATTGCCGCTGCGCACGCGCGCGCACAGGAAGACAAGAATCGGCTGGCGCTCACGGCGGCGCGCGCCAATGCGCTCAAGCTCGATTGGTCGGGTGCTTATCAGCCGCCGAAGCCGGGCTTCATCGGAACGAAGGTCCTGAACGATTATTCCATCAAGCAGCTGATTGACTACATCGACTGGACACCGTTTTTTTCCACTTGGGAGCTTTCCGGGAAATTCCCCACCATCCTCGATGACGCGAAGTTTGGTTCAGCAGCCCGCTCCTTGTACGACGATGCGCGCGCGATGCTCGACAAAATCGTCACCGAGAACTGGTTTAGAGCGAACGCCGTGCTTGGCTTCTGGCCGGCGAATGCAAAGGGCGACGACATCCACGTTTACGCCGACGAGGCGCGCGGCGAGCCGGTAGCGGTGTTGCACACGTTGCGTCAGCAGTTGTCCAAGCGCGAGGGCCGCGCCAATGCCGCGTTGAGCGATTTCATCGCGCCGCGCGAGGTTGGCCTCGCCGACTATATCGGTGGCTTCACCGTAACGGCTGGAATTGGCGAGGATGAAGTCGCCGAGCGATTCAAGCGCGCCAATGACGACTATTCGGCCATCATGGTGAAGGCACTGGCCGATCGTCTGGCAGAAGCGTTCGCCGAGCGCCTGCATCAGCGCGTGCGCAAGGAATTCTGGGGCTATGCCGGCGACGAGGCGTTGAGCAACGAGCAGCTGATCGCCGAAAAATATCGTGGCATTCGCCCTGCACCCGGCTATCCCGCGCAGCCCGATCACACCGAGAAGGGAACGCTGTTCAATCTGCTGGGAAGCGAACGCATTGGCGTGAAGCTTACCGAAAGCTTCGCGATGTGGCCGGGAGCGGCGGTATGCGGCCTTTATTTCAGTCACCCGGACAGCGCCTATTTCGGGGTCGGCAAGATCGAGCGCGATCAAGTCGAAGACTATGCCAGGCGCAAAGGCTGGAGCGTGAGCGAAACGGAAAAGTGGCTTGCGCCGATCCTCAACTACGACGTGCACGCATCGCCAAGTATCGTTGCGGCTTGACATCGTAACTGAATTAAAAAATCGAACACCGAAGAGCGTGGCTCTCCGGTGTTGTAACTGTTCTCCGATTCAAATCCGGTATTTATTCGTTTAGGGTTGTCGTCGGCCTCTTGATCTCAGAATGCCCCGAGCAAAATTGCGCCAACAAAAGCAAACACAGCGCACACAGCCAGTACATCGAGTTTCAAGGCAAGGTCCACGGCAGGTGCCTCCCTTGTTGAGGATTAAGATTTAGCACAAAACGCGACCACCACGAAGGTAGTTGCAGCCCGGGGACGTCAGATTTGCGCATGAGGTCATGCACAAAGGGCATGCCGATACAACCGATTGATCGCACGACGCAAAAAATTCGGACAAGAGGATTTTCCGCAGTGCAATACGAAATGGAGGCGACATTTTTCGTGGCTATTTTGCGGCAATACCCCCGATCTCCAATGTCCGATTCCAGATAACCCTCACTTGGCTAAAATATTGAAGTGCAAAATCGTTGTTGCGAAACAGACTCGATTATGACGTGATCCCGGCGCATCGCGGGCGAATTTCTGTCACGGCGCCAAATTGACATCGGGAGTGAAAATGCAGTGTTTGCGTCGTTTCCTATTAGTTCTTTCTTTTGTGTCAGCTGCAGTTGTTGTGGGTCCGTCCGCGCGGGCGCAGACGCCTGAGCAGTGGCCACAGCGACCGGTTCGATTCATCATTCCGCTTGGTCCGGGCTCAGGTGTCGACATCACCGCTCGGCTATTGGCCGACAAGCTTGCCGCGAAATGGGGGCAGCCGGTCGTTGTTGAAAATCGTCCCGGTGGCGATGCCTTTCTGGCCATTGCAGCGGTGCTTAACGCCCATGACGATCATGTGCTGCTGTTTGCGCCCGCCTCCACTTTCAGTGCCCATGCCCTGCTGCATGACAAGCTACCCTACGATCCAAAAGACCTTACGCCGATTGCACGCGTGACCAACACGCTGATCGCGCTTGGCGTGCCCGCCGATCTCAACGTGTTCACCGTGAAGGAACTGGCGGCGAAGATCAAAGCCGAGCCGGGAAAATTGAATTATGCCTCGGTGACCGGTGCCAATGATTTGTTGTTTGCCGCGTGGTTGAAAACCGAAAAACTCGACATGGCCAAAGTGCCTTACAAAGATGCCGTGCAAGCAATCAACGATCTCGCCGAGGGGCGCATTCAGGCGTTTGTGGGAGCCTATGCGATCATGCGGCCGCGGGTGCAGGCGGGAAAGGTCAAGGTCATTGCGTTGACCAATCGCCAGCACGCTCAAGCATTGAACGACATTCCGACCGCGTCGGAAGCCGGCTACAAATCGTTGGAGTTCGATGGACTCGTTGGATTGCTTGGGCCGCGCGATTTGCCGCAAAAGATTCGGAACCTTATCGCGGCCGATATTCGCGAGGTTGTCAGCGATCCGCAGATCGAATCGAAACTGAGCGCTACGGGGCAAGTGGTGAATCCCGGCACGCCGGCTGAGTTTGCAGCCGCGCTCGAGGACCAGGGTGCAACCGTGAAAAGAATCGGCGAGACTCTCGAGATCAAGCCGGCTCAGTAAGACTCTTTACCTGGCCTTCAATCGGGCGAACGATGATTTCGGCAGGCCAGCCGGTCATGAAGGTCTTCAGCCAGCGCGGTACAAAGTCGACGCGGAAACCAATATTCGTGAAAGTCACGACGCCGCTCACCACAAAGACAATGAGCGCACTGATCATGATTGGAAAAACGAACCTGGCCTTTCCTTCCATGGGATACCTCGGAACCGCGCAAAGCGGCCGCC
>Ga0306920_100012030_pt1 | contig 11734 bp, 9 predicted proteins | sample flu12Cox44000170_FD_204666 | JGI IMG/M metagenome (GOLD analysis project Ga0306920, IMG submission 204666) | Lab enrichment of tropical soil microbial communities from Luquillo Experimental Forest, Puerto Rico - flux4day.12C.oxic.44.000.170 (v2)... | ecosystem: Environmental > Terrestrial >...
ACCTGGCACGCCGCTTGGGGGCGATCGGCGGCTACGGGCCAGCTGTGATCGCGGCCGCCGCCGAGGCGCTGCTGTGGCTCGGACGCTGGGATCAGGCCGAGCGCCTGCTCAGCGAGGCCTTCGACCTCGACCCGGAGCCAAAGGTTATGGTGATGTCGCTGCTGCCCCGGGGCCTGCACCGCCTGTGGCGTGGTGACCTGGAAGGCGCGGGCGGACCTGACCTGGATCCTGGAACGGTCGAAGACGTCGCTCGACCCGCGGGACAGCGTCCGCGCGTACGCGTGGCTGGCAGCGGAGGCGACCTGGGCAGGACGCCCGGGGGATGCGCGTGTCACCGTGGCCGCCGGGTTGGCCTTGCTGGGCGAGGTCGACCAGGCCGACCTTGTGGCTGAGCTGTGCCTGGCCGGCCTGGCGGTCGAGGCCGCCCTCGCCGAGCGGGCAGCCGCGCGCCGCGACGAGAAGGAGCGCGCCCAGGCCTCCCGGATCGCCGCGAGCCTGCTGGAACGCGCCCGCGCCGCGGCCGGCGCGGACGGCGTCGTCGTCACCGCGGCGGTGCGGGCCATGCTGCTGACAGCCGAGGCCGAGTGGACGCGGGCCGCAGCGCACGGCGATCCGGGCCGCTGGGCCGCGGCGGCGGGCGCCTGGGACGACCTGGGCTGCCCGTGGCCGGCGGCCTACGCCCGCTGGCGCCACGCCGAAGCGCTGCTTCATTGTGGCGCCCCCCGCGCAGAGGCCGCGGTGCCGCTGCGGCAGGCGCAGGCGACCGCTCGCAGGCTCGGCGCGCAGCCGCTGCTGGCCGAGGTCGAGCTGCTAGCCCGCCGCGCCCGAATCGCGCCGGAGCCGACGGCCACCGGCGGGAGCGAGACGGCTGCCGTGCAGCCGGGGGCGCCTGGCGACGAGCTGGGCCTGACCCCGCGAGAGCGCGAGGTGCTGGCCCTGGTCGCCCAGGGCCGCACCAACCGGCAGATCGGCGAGACGCTATTCATCAGCGAGAAGACCGCCAGCGTGCACGTATCCAACATCCTCGCCAAGCTCGGCGTCGCCAACCGCGCCGAGGCCGCCGACACTGTGCACCGCATCGGCCTCACCGGTTAGGGCCGCCGCCTGCTAACCCCGACAGCTCGAGCGCTGCCGGCCCTTGCGGCTATTGAAACCGACCAAGGTTGATGGCCGGCCGAGCGCAAAGGACACCCCTGCGGCACGAGATGAACGGTTGGCCGGCGGACATGCCGCGCCGGATGCGATGATGCGGTCCCACTCCCCGGGCCAGTCGTGCCGGGCCAGTCGTGCCGGGCCAGCGGGACAGCGCCCAGCCGCGTCGGAGACCCTTCATGCCTAGCCAGTAAGTCAGCGCCCCCGCGGTGACATCGACGCACCCGCCGACCGCTGCCGTCCACCCGTCCCCGCTCAGCTGGCCGGTGAACTCCCGCACCAGGGCGGACTTGCCCACCCCGGCGTCGCCGGCGACCACCACCAGCTGCCCGCGGCCCGACCCGGCCACCCCGGCGGCAATGGACGCCAACTGCGCCAGCTCGCCCCGCCGCCCCACGAAGGTTTCTCCGCGCGCACGGTTCACCAGGTCATTCTCGTTCACCGCGGCCCGTATCGCTTCGGTCATGTCAGCCACGGTGCGGCTAAGGGGCCCACCAGCGGATCGGGCAAGACCCCTTAGATCCGGGCCGGCCGCTGCGCCGGATCTGAGGTGTGATGCCCGATGCGGCACGCCGGGCCTTAGCCCGACCGTGGAACGTGACCACCCCAATTGAAGGAGGCCCGAGATGATGCACCACCCCTACATCGCCCAGCAGCTCGCCGCCGAGCGGCAGCGCGACATGCTCGACCACGCCAGCCGCGACCGGCTGGCTCGCGCCGCCAGGGCCGCCCGAGCCGCCCACCCTGCGGCGCCGCGCCGGACCAGGCCCCACCGGCTGCGCAGGGCCTACGCCGCCCTCACCAGTCACTGATCCCACCCCGCTTAGGGAGGAAACCGTCGATGAGACCGGGCCAATCGCCGCGGGTACGGTGGACAGTTCCCCTGGGCCAGCACACGCAGATCATCCGTTCGTGCATGGCACTCTCGGCCGTTTCGCCCGCCGAAGTCGGAGCAGGAGTCAGCCCCAGCTCAGCTCCTTCACCGGTGGATGCAGCATCAATGTCTGCGCCAGCTTCCAGGTCTCAAATCAGCTTCCCAACGCAGCCCAGGCGACTGACATGCGCTGAGCATCGCTTCCGCGCCGAATCCGGCGAGAGCGAGCAGGGCATGCAGACCAACGCCGCGGCCGATAGCAATCCCACCTAGCAGCAGTCCCCTGTAGCCGGAATCGCCGGCCACGTCACCCGAACACCGGCAAACGGACAAGGTCCTACGTGAAGGAGCGCACATGAGCATTCCCGGCAAGTCAGCCCTGGGAGGAACGTCGTGTCCCGGGCGACGGGTTCGCGCCCGCCGTCTTTCCACCGCGCTCGCCGCCCTGGCGGTCACCCTTGGGGCGCTGGTCGCTACCGCGCCCCCGGCGCTGGCCGCCGGGCCGGTGGTCTCCTCGTTCACCCCGTCCTCCGGGACCATCGGGGCCAGCGTCACGGTGACCGGGTCCGGGTTCACCGGGGCGAGCAAGGTGACGTTTGGCGGGGCCGCCGGCATGTTCACCGTGAACTCCGACACCAAGATCACCGCCACGGTGCCCGCCACTGCGTCGACCGGGCCGGTCGCGGTGACCACGGCGGGCGGGACCGGCACCAGCACGGCGAAGTTCACCGTCAGCCCGGGCCTGGTCATGTCCAGGAGCACGGGCCCGCCGACGGCCACCATGACCGTGTCCGGCGCCGGGTTCGGCGCGTTCGAGGCGGTGGATGTCTACTTCGACACCACCGACGAGGTGCTGGCCAGCGCCACCGGCACCGGCACGTTCGGCCCGATCCCCCTGTCTGTCCCGGCCTCGGCGATGCCGGGAACCCACTGGATCACCGCGGTGGGGCGGCACACCGGGTTCAGCGCGCAGGTGCCGTTCATCGTGCAGACCGACTGGGCCTCCTTCCGCTACTCGGCCCGGCACAAGGGCTCCAACCCGTACGAGAACGTGCTGAACCCGGGCAACGTCGCCGGGATCGACCGGGACTGGAGCTACACCACCGGGAACAAGGTCTTCTCCTCCCCGGCGGTGGCGGGCGGGGTGGTCTACGTCGGCTCGGAGGACGACAACGTGTACGCGCTGAACGCCGCCACCGGCGCCCAGTTGTGGCAGTTCACCACCGGGGACAAGGTCTTCTCCTCCCCGGCGGTGGCGGGCGGGGTGGTCTATGTCGGCTCGTACGACTGCAATTTGTACGCGCTGAGCGCGGCCACCGGAGCCTTGGTGTGGAAGTTCACCACCGGGAACGCCGCAGTTTGCTATGCCGTGTATTCCTCTCCGGCGGTGGCGGGCGGGGTGGTCTACGTCGCCTCGTCCGACGGGACCGTGTATGCGCTGAACGCGGCCACCGGTGCCAAGCTGTGGAGCTACACCGCCGGGGGCCTGGTCATCTCCTCCCCGGCGGTGGCCAACGGGGTGGTCTACGTCGGCTCGTACGACGACAATGTGTACGCGCTGAACGCGGCCACTGGGGCCCTGTTGTGGAAGTTCACCACTGGGAGCTACGTCCTTTCGTCCCCGGCGGTGGCCAACGGGGTGGTCTACGCCAGCTCGCTGGACGGGAACGTGTACGCGTTGAACGCGGCCACCGGCATCAAGCTGTGGAACTACACCACCGGAGGCCCGATCGGCGATTCCTCCCCTGCGGTGGCGGGCGGAGTGGTTTACGCCGGCTCGTCCGACGGGAACGTGTACGCGCTGAACGCGGCCACCGGCGTCAAGCTGTGGAACTACACCACCGGAAACGCCGTCGATTCCTCCCCCGCAGTGGCCGGTGGGGTGGTCTACGCCGGCTCGGAAGACGGGAACGTGTACGCGCTGAACGCAGCCACCGGCGCCAGGCTGTGGAGCTACACCACCGGGAACGCCGTGAATTCCTCCCCGGCGGTGGCCAACGGGGTGGTCTACGCCGGCTCGCTCGACGGCAATGTGTACGCCTTCGACCTGACCGGCGGGCTCGCCGCCCCGGTCCGCCCCAGCCCCCGGTCCCTACACCCCGACTACCGCCTGGCCCTGAACGCCGCGCTGCGTGCCTATCGATGATCGAAAGGTGATTGCGATGTCGAAGGACTTCCAGCCTGCCTCATCCATCCCGGTGTCCGGCACGGGCCGCGCCACTTCCAGAATGCCGGTGGAGCCGGGCATGCCGATCGGGGACGGCGGCGGGAACGGCGGTGGCGGGGGTGGAGGAGGCTGCACGCCCGGCGATGCGCTCGTCGACTTCTGGCTGGCCGTCAATCCCACCGCCGCGTTCGTGCCGGTGGGCACGGTTGTGACTCTTTCGGGCGGGGCGACGGTCCGGCACTGGCACCCGAACTGCGACTACAACGACCAGGCCGAGCCGGTCTCCATCGGGCTGTATTACATGGCGGTGGGCGGAGGGCAGCCGATCGACATCAGCACGAACCTCGCGGGCCCACCGCAGAGTCCGCAGTTCACCGCCTGCTTCCCGGGGGTGTACGACATCGTCGCGGGGTCACCGCCGTGCCCACCGACGTCGCGATGGGCGCGGGTGATGGCCGGCCGCGGCGCGGTCATCACCGGTACTGCGGTCGCCTGGGTCGCCGTCCCCGCCCTGGGCTGCAAGCGCTACGCCACCGACCCTTCGGGGAACCCGATCGCGTTCTACGCGTCGCTGATCACGCCGCCGGACAAGATGGCCGCGAGCGTGTTCTTCAACCCGATCGTCACCGCGAAGGCGACGATCACCCAATCCTCCCCCGGCGTCGGCACATTCGATCCCGCCACCGGGGCCATGACGGTGACGTTGCACGGCAATGTTCAGGCCGCAGTCAGCGGCACGGTCGACATCGTCATCTCTACGTCGGCGACGGCATCGGCCTGCGGCAACACCGCGCTGACTGGGCAGCCTCTCGACACGGCGGCGCAGAGGATGACCCTGGTCGGTGCCGCGCCGGTGGAAAACCTCCCGGATAGCCTTAAGGCGGACTGCTGGCTGGAGGTGAACGCCACCAGCGTGCAGTTGTTCGGCTTCTGACGACCTGCGCCGATCAGGGCCTCGCCCATGAAGCCGGGGGCAAGGCCCTGCGGCGTTGTTGACTCGACGCAGCGGGTCTACGGGCCCGCCAAGCAGGGCGCGGCGTTCGGGGCACACGACGATCCAGGGCAAGACGGTGCTGGTGCGGGGGCTGAACGCGCTGGCCGCGACCATCTGCACGCCGCAGGCTGGTGATGTAGCGTACCGCGCGAACGTCATCCAAGCGCGTCGCCGCAGGTCAGCGTGGCGGAGGATAGGAGATTCGAACTACTGAGGGGTTGCCCCCAACACGCTTTTCAACAATGTTGCATGGCGTTCACCGGCGTCCGCCACCGTCCGCGAGCCGCGCGAACACGATCCGGGTGACCACCGGTGAACAGCCCCGTACGTGAATGAATGAGCCCACAACTGAGCTCAGGCCGGACCGAGGCCTGCTGTCCAGGTGTGGCGGCCGAGTCGCTGGGCGGAGTAGCGCTCCATGGCGGCCGCAACCGAACGTAGGCAACGATTCGTCGTACATGGATCAGGTGCGCGTTCTCCTGGGACACGCTGGCCGGGGCGTCGGTCAGTTCGGTGACGGTCTGCGGGCCGGACAGTGCCACGTCCAGGTCGATGCGCTGGATCGCCAGCGGGGTGCGCAGTTCGTGGCTGGCCCGGTCCACCCGGCGGCGCTCGCTGGCCACCGACTCCTCGATCCTGTCCAGCATCTGGTTGAGCGTGACGCCGACCAGGGCGATCTCATCGTTCCCCCCGGCCAGCGACAGCCGGCGCCAGGTGTCGGCGGCCTGGATGTCCGCGGCCTGCCTTCGCATTGGCGAGACTGGCCGCAGCGCGCTGGCGAGCGCCAGCCAGGCGCCGAGGGAGATGAGGATCAGCGCGGCAGTGCTGGCGATGGCGAGCGTGGCGGCGAGCTGGACGAGTTCGTTGCGGCGGTCCTGCAAGGACGCGCCGACTGCGACGACGACCAGCCGGCCAGCACGGGTGACCACCGGCACGGCAAAGACCCGGCTTGCGTTGCCGATGCCGGGAACCGTCCGGTCGTACGGTGTGGCCCGCCGCAGCGACTGGGCCTCCAGCGGGGACAGCAGCTGTGACCGGGCGATGCGCGGGGAGCGCTTCCACACGCTTGAGGTGCTACCCAGGTTGAACTCGTAATGTCCGGCGCGCCGCGAGGTTGCGGAGGCCGCCCGGTCGGCATTCGATTTGCCGTGCGCACCTTGCTGCCGGACCAGGCGTCGAACACATGTGGTACAGCGGGTGTTTACGCGCTGGCTGTTTCACCCTGGCATCCTGGCCGCAGCAACCCTGGGCGAGAGCGCCGGGCCCGGCTGGCCAGGCGCTCCTGGTCCGCGCTGCGTGAAGGTGACGCTGACCCGGACGCAACGCAACGCGCTTGCCGGTGCCGTTGGTGGATAGCGGTGCCGGGCGGGCAGCCCATCCCGCCCGGCCCTCCCGCCTGTTAGATCCGCGCCCATCCGTAGAAGGTGCCGCCCACGGACTCTTGGTCCAGGTACAGCTGGCTGTTCGCCCCTGGGGCAGCGACGAGGCGCCGAGCCGGTCGCCGAGCACGACCAGCGCCCGGTGAGGATCGAACCGAGGTCCCCGACGGCCTGGTGCACCAGGCCCATCAGCTTGTCCTCGTTCACTCTCTCTGCCTTTCCAGCGGTGACGGGGTGGGATCAGTGACTGGTCAGGGCGGCGTAGGCCCTGCGCAGCAGGTAGGGCCTGGCCCGGTCCGCCGGTGCCGGGGGGGCGGCTCGGGCGGCCCTGGCGGCGCGGGCCTGCCGGTGGCGGCTGGCGCGGTCGAGCAGGTCGCGCTGACGCTCGGCCATGAGCTGCTGTGCGATTGCCGGGTGGTGCATCATCTCGGGCCTCCTTTACCGGGGTGGTCACGTTCCACGGTCGGGCTAAGGCCCGGTGTGCCGCATCGGGCACCAGACCTCAGATCCGGCGCAGCGAGCAGCCTGGATCTAAGGGGTCCCGCCCGATCCGCCCGCTGGCCCCTTAGGCGCACTGTGGATGACATGACGGAAGCGACTCAAGGCTCGATGAGCGAGAATGACCTGGTGAACCGGGCACGCGGGGAAGTCTTCGTCGGGCGGCGGGAGGAGCTGGCCCAGCTGGCGTCCACCGGCGCCGAGGTGGCCGGGTCGGGCCGCGGGCGGCTGGTGGTGATCGCCGGCGACGCCGGCGTGGGCAAGTCCGCCCTGGTGCGGGAATACCTGGACCGGGTGAGCGGGGACGGGTGGACGGCCGCGGCCGGCGGGTGCGTCGACGTCACCGCGGGGGCGCTGACCTACGCCGCGCTGATCGGGATCCTCCGCCAGCTCGACCGCCAGCTGGGCCGGGAGGTGATGGCGGAGCTGGCGGGTGCCGGGATCGGCGACTTGGCCCTGTTGCTGCCCGGGCATTCCGGCGGCCAGCCGGGGGCGGGCGGCCACATCCTCGAGCGGGCGCTCGATTTCCTGGTCCGGCTGGGCGAGGTGGCGCCGGCGGTGGTCGTGGTGGAGGACCTGCACTGGGCCGACAGCTCGACCCGGGACCTGATCGCGTTCTTGGCCCGCAACATCCACACCGCGAGGGTGCTGCTGCTCGTCACCTACCGCGCCGATGACCTGCACCGCCGCCACCCGCTGACGCCGCTGCTCGCCGAGCTGGAGCGCGGCGACGCCGCGTGGATCCGGCTGGCCGGGCTGACCCGCCCAGATGTCGCCGCGTTGGTGGCCCATACGGCCGGCGCGGGCGCGGCGAACGTGCCGCTGCTGCTGGACCGGACCGGCGGTAATCCGTTCTTCATCGAAGAGCTGCTGGCCGCTCCGGCGCCGGTGACCGCGCTGCCCGAAGGGCTGCGCGGCGTGCTGCTGGCCCGGCTGCGCGACCTGGCCGACCCGGCCCTGGCCGTGCTGCGCCCGGCGTCAGTGCTGGGCCAGGGCTTCACCGAGCACCTCCTCGCCGCGGCCACGGGCCTGCCGCTGGCACAGATCGAGGACGCCCTGCGCCTGGCCGTCGATCACAACATCCTGCGCGCCGCCGCGGGTGGGCTGCGGTTCCGGCACGACCTGATGCGGGAGGCGGTCTACGACGACCTGCTGCCCGCCCAGCGGCACCGCCTGCATGTCGCGGCCGCGGCGGCGATCGAGGCGGACGAGGCGATCATCGACCCGCCCGGCGCCCGGTGGGGGGTGCTGGCGCTGCACTGGAAAGCGGCCGGCGACAGCGTCCGGGCGCTCGCCGCGTCGATACACGCGGCCCGGTGGGCGGCCCTGGTCGGAGCACCATCCGAGGCGGCCGATCACCTCGAAACCGCCCTGGCCCTCTGGGAACAGACCCCGCCCGCCAGCTGCCCGGACGGGACGGATCGGGCAGCGCTGCTGGCGCAGGCCGCGGAAACCCGCTACGCAGCGGGCCAGGCGCTGCGCGCGCGGACCCTTGCTGAGGCAGCTGTCACCGAGCTAGCCGGCTCACCGGACGCCGAGCGGGTTGCGCTGGCCCACGTGCAACTGGGGCTCTACTCGCGGGCCGCGGGTGAGGCGGCGGCCAGCGCGGAGGCGTTCGAGCGGGCGGTCGGGCTGCTCACCAGCCGCCCGCCGTCACCGGCCAAGGCCGAGGTGATGGCCCGCTACGCCGGGTTTCTGATGGTCGGATCCCGCTTTCCCCAGAGCCTGGCAGTGGCCGAGGAGGCGCTCGATCTGGCGCGCCGCACCGGATCGCGCCGCTTCGAAGGCATTGCCATGTGCATCAAAGGGACGGAGCTTGCCGGTGTCGGCCGGCTCGAGGAGGGCTTCCGGCTGCTGCGCGACTCCGGCGAGATCGCCCGCGAGACCGGGCACCTCGACGACCTCGCGCGCGTGTACACGAACCTCACCACATGGCAGGTGTTCGCCGGGCTCGCGGACGAAGCCCTGGCCACCGCCGAAGCGGGGCTGCAACTAGCCCGCCAGCGGGGCACCATGCTCTCCTACGGAATCGCCATCGCCTGGTATCAGGCCCAAGCGGCCGTCCGGGCCGGCCGGTGGGACGACGCGCTCACCCTCCTCGACGCTTTCCCCTACGACGCACTCGAAGGCTTCAACCTGGTCAGCTTCGCCGCCCCCCGGTTCGACGTGTTCCTCCAGCGCGGTGACCTCGGCGCCGCGGCGCGCACCCTGGCGCCGGCCATGGAGCAAGCGGCCGGCATGGACGATGCCCAGTTCGGTATCAGCACCCGGGTCAGGGCCGCGCAGCTGGCTCTGGCCACAGGTCACCCCGGCGAGGCCCGCGCTCACATCGCGGCGGCGCTGACGATCTCGCCCGGCTGCGATGACGTGGCCTTCGCGCCGAAGTTGTGCAGCATTGGGATCGCGGCCGAGGCGGCCTGCCCTGCACCCGACCCGCGCACCGTCGCAGCGCTCACCACCCGGCTGTCCGACCTCGAGGCCATCGCCAGGTCGTTCGGCGGGCAGCTGCTGGCCGAACCCGCCGCGTTCGCGGCGATGGCCCGCGCCGAAGCCGCCGAACTCAGCGGCGACCCCCAGCCCGGGGCCTGGCACGCCGCCGCCGCGGCGTGGGACCACTGCGGCGACCAGTACTGGGCCGCCGTCTGCAAGCACCGGGCCGCCGACGCCCTGCTCCGCGCCAAAGGCGACCGGACCACCGCCGCATCACTCGCCACCAGCGCGCTGGCCACCGCCCGCGCCTTGGGGGCGGCACCCCTCGCCGCAGACCTGGAAGCCCTCATCCGGCGCGGCCGGCTAGCGGCCGGGCCAGCCCCGGACCAAGCCACTCGCCGGCTCGGCCTGACCGAGCGCGAGACCGAAGTACTCGACCTCGTCGCCGAAGGGCGCACCAACCGCCAGATCGGCGACATCCTGTTCATCAGCGAGAAGACCGCCAGCGTCCACGTCACCAACCTGCTGCGCAAGCTCGGCGTGGCCAGCCGGAAAGAAGCCGCCGAGATGAGCCGCCAGCTTCGCTGACCCCGGCCCACAGACTTCTCTCGCCCGCAGGCACGCCGGTTCGAGCGCCTCCGGCGGCGGGCACAACCAGACCCTTGGCCCACGCGCCGCCCGACAAAGACGAAAGGCTCAGTATCGTGGGCGCGCCCGAGCGTCAAGTACGCGCGTCCGGCCGGCATTGGGGTCGCGGCGCGCGCAGACCAGGTGGCTCGGCGTGCGTCCGTCTGTTCAGGGTCGTCCGTGATGCCTCTGACCAGGGCCACCACAGCGGCTGATATCGCCGGCAGCAGGCTTCATGACTGGGGAAGTGAGCCCATCAAACGAGCCCACTGGACATAATGAGCACGCTTGGCAGCGGCCACTCACCGATGTTCTTGCAGGTCAGCGTGGCGGAGGATAGGAGATTCGAACTTCGGAGGGGTTGCCCCCAATACGCTTTCCAACAATGCTGGCCCGCGTTCACCAATGTCCGCCGTCCGTGACCTGCCCGAACATGACCGGGGCGGCCGCCAGTGAACGGCCCCCGGACAGAGATGAATGAGACAGAAACTTGAGACAGGAGGCTGGGCGGCCTCTGCGGACCAGCACGTCCAAGAAGGCGAACCCCGTGAGCGTCGAGGCGACCTCGTCGGCGCTGAATCTGGCCCCGGTCCCGGCCGATCGTGGCTGGCAGCCATCCAGCGCGTGCAAGTTCGTGCTGGTCGGCCTGGCCAACCACGCAGGGCCGGACGGCACGGGGGCGTTCCCCTCGGTGGCCACGCTGGTCCGCTACACCGGGCTGTCGGAGCGGACGGTGCGCACCTGCCTAGACCGGCTGGCGGTGGGGGCACGATAACGCCATGCGACGCAGGCATCATCACGGCCCGGATCAAGCGCGCCGACCGCCGCCCGCAAGGCTGGGACTGAACCTGAGCCCGGCCCGCCACGACCTGGACGACGCCGCCTCGCCGCACTGGCGCATCGGTTCCCAGGCCTGGACGGGCGGTTCGCCGCGGCCGCGCAGCCGGGCGCTGACGGCCAGGCTGACGGGGTGCAATCACCGCCCCTGTTGCCACTGGCAGGGGACGGATGTTTACCGATGTTCACTAGTGGCTGGCTGGTTCATCCGCGTGTCACGGTGAATTGGGCGCCGATCCGGACCGCGCCCGGTGTGCTGACGCGGGAGTATAGGCCAAGGTAGGCCCAGTTGCCGGGTCCTCTTGGGACCCGGTTGTCTCGTGCGAGTGTTTGCAGGGCTTGTTTGCTGCCGGTGACGCCGTGCTGGGGGAGTGTCGGGATGACGCACCGGGGAGTTGGGAACATGCCCTGCAGGCAGGCGTCGCCGACAGCGATCTTGCATCCGGCCCACTCGTTCTCGGCGTATCCCTCGGCGTCAAGGTCGAGCACGATGTTGGGCCTGTACCGGCGGGGGTCGCCGTCGCCACAGCCCGCGGCGACCGCGGCGAGCGCGGCCGAGGTGACGAGGTGGACCGGGGCGACGTCGACCAGTGCGCTCGGTTCGGCTTCGAGGGCGATTCCGAGGCGCCCCACGCGCCGTTGTGCCCCGGCAAGGTCCATAGTGTGCTTGACGAACTGTGGCGGGGCTGTGTCAGGGACGTCTGGGTGGACGATCTCGTAGGCGCCGCCGGCCGGGGCTGATGAGATGAGGCGGACGTCTTGGCCGAGCAGAGAGC
>Ga0306920_100012032_pt1 | contig 11733 bp, 9 predicted proteins | sample flu12Cox44000170_FD_204666 | JGI IMG/M metagenome (GOLD analysis project Ga0306920, IMG submission 204666) | Lab enrichment of tropical soil microbial communities from Luquillo Experimental Forest, Puerto Rico - flux4day.12C.oxic.44.000.170 (v2)... | ecosystem: Environmental > Terrestrial >...
TCGAGCTGGGCGAGTTCTCTGACGATGCTCCTGACAACGCGCGGTATGCCACCTGAATGGGTCGCTAGGGGACGCGCATCAATGCCAATTCTCATCTTCCAACCCAAGGTACACTGCCGGTCTTAATGCCGCTCGCGAACCAACGTGGCTTCAAGGTGACAGGGCGGTGCTGTGGTGGTTCCATTTCCAGGCCTCGAAGTCTCTCCAGAGCCACCAGTGTAGCACGGGCGCAGGATTCTCAGGAAAATCGGCACCTGCGAATTCTGCGAAATACGAAGGACGAGGGTGACGTCCGTCACGGGCCGACGGCGGGTGCTTAGCTCCGGGAATCACAAGTCCTGACGGAGGAGACGGCCAACCAGCGGGAGTAACCTCTACCCGGCCCTCGATTGAAGGTTCACGCCGTAGTGTGAAAGGGCTTGGTCGCACGAAACTGGCAAGGCAGCAACGAACACCGTGAAATCATCCTGAACAGCAGCGGGGACTTCACCAGCTTGGCGGTGAGAGCATAAACGACTGCTCTGGCCGCAATCTGCGCGTCGGTATAATCAGGTCCGCCCCTGCCTCTCAGAATTCGTCCCAGCCGAAACTGCGGGTCGGAGGCGGTAGCGAGGGGGAATGTCTCCTCTTCCGCGAAGCCGGCCTGCCGCAGCATGGACAGGTATTCCCAGTTGTAGTAGGCGTGCTCATTTCCACCATAGTGGCCCATTGCTTCCGGCTCGTGCTCCAGGCGCATGTGCCATCTCCGCTTGTTTATCCACGGACGGATATGAAGTTCTGCCGATAGAATGATGGCTGCGCCTGCTTTCATGAGATCGTAGCAGTTGCGTAGGGCCTTCACAGGCTCGTCGCAATGATGCAGGCTGGAGTTGTAAAACACCAAGTCGAAATCTCTGTCGCGGAGCTTGTCGAGATCCTCGGCCACGCCTCGCAAGACCGTCAGCGGTGTGTTGAACTTGCGGGAAGCGCTTTCCATCAGGGCACAGAAGTCCTCACTTGGCTCTAGCGCGAATACTTGATGACCGAGATTTGCCAAGTACAGCGAGCTCTCGCCCCGTCCGGCTCCGATGTCCAGTATCTTCCGGCCGCTGCGCGCGTATCTTCTCATGATAGGCTCGTATTCCTTCGGGGCAAGCGAAGGGCCAGTGGACAAATAGGCCTGCAGTGAGCTGCAGGCGTCCAAATGAGCGCGGTGCTCTTGAGCGAGTCTGCGATTCGCGACATTCTCGGCCTGAGCGCCCTGGCTCAGCGCGTCGGAAATGACTTCAGGCATGTGACCCCCATTGAGCGCACCAAATAACTTGGCTCCGCGCAGCTCACGATTTGTCGGCTGAATTGGTCGCGGCTTAGCTTGTGCCACCTCAGTGGCAGCGATGGTCACACGGCTGCACGAAGCCAGCGTGGCCTAAAGACTCTTTAACGCAGCCAGTGTGGCGCGGGCACACGCCTCCCAAGAGAACTGCCGGGCGCGGGCCAAGCCGCGCGCCACGAGCTGCTCTCGCAACGCCGAATCGCTCAGCAGTCTTTCCATGGCCGCCGACATCTCCTCCACCGACTCCGGGTCGAAATAGAGAGCTGCATCGCTTGCGATTTCGGGCAGGCTGGACGCGTTCGAACTCATCACTGGCACGCCGCTGGCCATAGCTTCAAGCAGTGGCAATCCGAACCCCTCGTAAAGAGAGGGCATGGCGTAGGCGGCTGCTGCACGGTACAGCACCGCCAAGTCGTGATCCGGCACTGCGCCGGCCACCCTCACGCGTCCTTGGTGCGCCGGTGCGCTGGCGGCGCGGAGGATCTCGTTTGAGGCGGCACTGGTCCGGCCACAGAGCACAAGCCCAGGAGAAAAATCCCTCAGGCGATTGATCATAAGGCGGTGAGCTTGGAGTAACCGCATCAAGTTTTTCCGAGGCTCGATGCTCCCAACATGCAATACATACGGCTGCTCAATGCCATAGCGAGCGAGAACTTCATCTTGTTCTGGCGCAGTGAGCGGTGCCGCCGTAAACAGGTTCGAATCGAAACCGAGATAGGCGACAACAATCCTGTCTGCAGGAATTCGGCACTTTGAAACAAGGTCGGTTTTGGAGTGCTCGGAATCCGTAAGAATGAGATCCGCGTTGCGCAGACTCGAAAGATATGAGTACCGCAGGAAGCGCCCGTAGAAAGAGCGATGCTCATCGGGGAAAAGGAGCGGGATGATATCATGCACGGTCACTGCGAGAGGCATCGTCTTCCAATAGATGGGGACCGGCGAGGGCAGATACAGGGCGTCAGCTCCCGCCCGCCGGGCGAGGGGCATCAACAGTCCGATCCTCCAGAGTCTGCGGAGGTGCATCGCCGGGCAGGGGACCAACTCGAAATCTGGGCGTCGGGTTAGCCCACACCCGTTCCCCGCGACGGCCGGAGGCACAAAGACCGAAATCCTGCAGTGCTCGGCATCAATGTCGATCCGTCCCATCTCGCGGAGCACGTTCAGAAGGTAACGACTAATCCCCACGCTGCGGAAGTGTGGATGAAGGAACAGCCCATCCACGCAAATGCTGCAAGCCATAATGGTGCGGAACTCCCACTCCGCGCCTCTTGAGAAGCCATGCTGAGTCTCTCAGCGCCGTTCCAGCGCAGCGCTGCAGGAAGCTTGACAATGTCCCGTACCCTGTCCCGTTCGTCAAGCTCCCCTGTGGCCAATGTCTGGGGATCCTGTTAAGGGAAACCCGGTGTGCAACGATTGGTTGGCAGAGCGCGAATTTTCGAAAGAACGCCATCAGAGCTAGGAGATGGCCCACAAGGACCGCGTGCCTAATTGTTCTTAGCAACAGCCCAGATGGCATCATATATGTTAACTCCCAGTGCGAATCTTAACCCTGCGCATGTTACGTAATAAAGATCTTCCTTCACTTTCCTCAGGCCTGTCGCTGCGTAGAAAGGATCGAGGGTGTTCTCGAGAACGGTAAAGCCACAGGCGTTGAGAAACCGTTCGAGCACCGCAGGAGTAAAATGAGAAACGTGAATCTCCTGCATGCTTCCGTCCAAAGCGATGCGCGTAAGTCCCGACTTCGAAGCACGACGCGAGCGGCTTGCTTTGCCGACCGATATGAGTTTTGTTATCCTCGGGCGAACACAGAGAATGTCATTTGGGACCGCAACCACAAGAACTCCCCCTTGGCTGAGCAAATGGCTGCACTTCTCGACAACGGATTTCGGATTGGGAACATGCTCAAGAACATGAAACAGCGTGATGTTGTCAAATTTCAGGCCTCCAAAATCAATACTCTCGAGGTCCCCCTTCATCACTTCCAAGCCATACCGGTCCTTGGCGATGCGAATCGCACTATCTGAAACTTCCGTTCCGTATACGTTGGAATAAGCGGCTTTTGCGTGATGCAAGAACTGACCTATTCCTGTTCCGACATCCAGCAACGTTCCCGGCTTCCGGGTACGTTTCATCTTTCTCAGTCTTCTCTTCCAGAGCAGATCCCGGGCTTTGTCCTCGGCAATCCACACGTTGTATTGGCCCGGTCTTGAGTAGAAAGCAGCAACCTCAGCCGCAGTGGGTCTAGGATTGTCAAAAACGTAACCGCAGACCCGACACTGACAGATGTTGTTTTCGGAGTCCAGAGCCAGTATGCCCTTGGCGTCGCAAAGGTTACACGACTCCAGCGTCTCGAGCTCCATTATTGACGCTCCTCAACATTCAATTCTCCGGCCACCGGGCTCAAAATGTTGAAGCCCCGAGGTTTGAGACCTTCTAAACTAATCGAAAATCAGAAAGCGTAGAGTAACGTAGGACCTTCGAACCAATTCATTGCGGTCGTGGCGAGTCCTGGGAAACAGTGCGAGCACGGCGGCTAGCGGCACACGGGCGGCAAAGATCAGTGCAAGCCCAAGTCTCAGTGCGTAGTACCGAAGGCGGCTCGAATGCTTCTTGAAGTAGTAAATCAGCGATCTCAAAAAAACAAGCCTGATTCTTAGAGATCCTAGAGCCTTGGAAGTAGCGGATCCGTAATGAATCACATGTGCTTCGCTGAGATAGAAGACTCTCCACCCGGCCCTTTTCATCCGATAGCACAGGTCGGCGTCCTCGAAATAGTAACGGAATCTCTCATCAAACAAGCCGACGACGTCTAGGGCCTCGCGCCGCAGTACCAGGCACGCACCGCAAATGTGGTCGGCATCCTGGCTTCGTGTCAAATCCATTCTCAGGGTGAAAAGGCTCCGCGTCGTGGCCCACCGATCGAAGAACCCGTCCAACTTCAGATACGGACACAGCACGCCCCTCAAGTGGGGGAACCGAAGGTTCGTGTGGCCTATCTGCGGAGGTCCCTCAGGACTGAGCAGCAGAGGGCCGAGTGCGCCGATCTTCGGATCCGATTCAAGTTTCTTCATCATCAGGCCTAAGGACCCTGGCTGAAGGACCACATCGTCGTTGAGAACCAGGATGTACGCTCCCCGAGTGACGCCGATGGCTCGATTGTAAGCTGCCGAAAAACCAAGGTTCTCTTCGTTCCGCAGCACTCGGACTTGACGAAGGGAAGCCGAGACTCTCTGGGGAGCGCCGTTCACCGAAGCGTTGTCAATAATGATCACTTCGGTCACTAGGCCTGATGTCTTAATCTCCCTGACACAAGACTCCACGCACAGCCGGAGAAGTTCATCCTGAGAGTGGGTTAAAATGCAAATTGAAACATCCACTGCGTCGTTCACGATTATCTTCTCGACCCGAGGTCCAACCCAGGCCAACGGCCCATAGGCGCTAAGACAGGCCGCCCAGTGTTGTGGCCCCGGCGGGGGCCACCCGTAAGTAGCCGTAGGTGGAGCCTACGGATGCGTCCACGCCCAACCGTCCCAACCCAGTGAGGGGGTTGACCGTGGCCCACTGTTCGGCCCCGCCAGGGCCGCGACCATGTTGGGACGTTCGGTTTCCGCAGGCCCTCTACCAAGGGGAGAGGCTGGTCCTTCGTCGCGGGACTGTTGAGGGGTCTCCTGCTTCGAACGCTGCCCGAAAAACTCGACTCAGAAAGTCAAGTTCCGAACGCCAAGCCTTTTAGCTCTGTCCCCATTGCCCGGCCGCACTCCTGAACGAAAGGAGTCTCTTTCGTTCCATGCTTTTCAGAAGGACTGCCTCAACTTCCCTTCCTCGTATCTCCCACGAACTCTCTTCCGCGACTTTCCTGCGATCCGCGGCGAGTTTGGCCGCAACATGTGGATCGTCAACTTCCTTTAGGGCAGCCGAAATGGCCTCCAGAAACTCATTGTGGGATCTGGCCAAGTAGCAGAGCTTTCTGAACGGTTCCAGCTCCGGAAGCGCTACAGACACGATGGGTTTGCCGGCGGCACAGTACTCATATAACTTAATGGGGTTGACCGCTGCAGTCAAGTCGTTGAATCGAAACGGAATCAGGCAAACGTCAAATTCACGAATGTAGCGAGGCACCTCGGCGAAGGGCTTGAGTCCCAGGAAGTGAACGTTTGGCAAGTTCGAGAGTCCCCTCACCGGGACAGCCACAGGGCCGACAATGACCAGCGACGCCTCTGGGTAGCGAGCCGCCAAGGCCTCCAGCAATTCCAAATCAACCCAGTGAGCGATGTGGCCGATGTAGCCCAAAATGGGACGCCGGATCTTCTGCAGATCCGAGGGTGAAACTAAGCCGTCTCCGGAATACAAGTTCACCGCTACGCCATTGCGCACTAAATGGACATTGGCGTTCGCCTTGCCGCATCGGGCATGAAGCTCTTCCGAGCTGGTGATGACCAGGTCGCTCACCTGCAGCAGTTCAGAATCAAGCGCCTGAAAGACGCGACGCCATCTTCCCTGGAACATCAGGGGGAAATCATCCATACAGTCATAGCAGACCAAAGAGGCGCGAATGTGCTTTACCATCGAGACCGCCCATGGCAAGCCCGTCCATAGAATGCAATTCTCAAAACCTAACTGGTGAATGGCGCGCCGCAGGTGTTGTGCTGCCGTCCACATCCTCAGCCGGTTGCTTGGCAGGCCCAGTGCGTTCGGCACCAACGTAACCAGGTCCGCCGTCCACAGATTCGAACTGATCGAACGCACGCCTGGCCGGCGGCGTGAATACCTCCTGAAGCACCAATCGTACAGGAGGTGAGGTAGCGAATAGCAATCGGGATTCACATAAAGGACTCGGAACGAGCGGGCTAGTTCAATGGCGAGGGCCTGGCAACGCGAAAAAATACCCTCCTGCAAATTTTGAGGCGCCAGATAGACGATGTCGAATCGACTCGGGGGTTGCCTACCTTCGGCTGTCATGTAGCTCATCGTGATATCGACCGTTGTCGTGCCGCTGATACCTTCATACATCGCCGGTTTGATATCGAGAAGATCCAGCTAACGCCCGATGGTCTCAACACTTTCTGCTGCTGCGGGACCTGCCGAATCGGACTCTGCCCTGCTCGAGAATCTCTGCCGCACAAGACGGCGACATTGGCCCAGAGCCCGGCGCCAGGGGTTCGGCAGGCGGTCTTTCACTTCTACCAGGTCTGGTGCAAGCCTCGGAATATGATGGCGGCTCAGCGGTTGCACGGCCAGGCTGCGAATAAGTGCGACGTAGTCGTCGATCATTCGTTGCGCCCGAAATCGCTCGCGAGCAGTCTCCCACGCAGCTAAGCGCATCCGGTCGAGCAACGCCCGATCTTGGCCGAGCCGCACGAGCGCCAGGCGAAAACCTTCGACGTCACCCGGAGGGACCAGGAAACCCGAGACGTCGTGCTGCACCACCCAGTCGGTGATGCCCGGCAGCAATGAGGCGACTGGCGCGCATCCGTTGGCCATGGCCTCCAATAAGCTGAGCGGCAGGCCCTCAAAAAAGGACGGCATAAGGAAAACGGCAGCTTGTCGGACGCGCTCTAGAGCGGCGCTATGCTCCAACTCTCCACACAGCTTAAACAGTGGAGTCAGGTCCCGTTGGGCAATCAACCTCGTCAACCGTTCGAGGTCGGGACCTCCTCCTACCACCTCGCATCGAGCCCGGACTCCGCAATCGACCAGCGCCTTGATGATATCAGGGAGGAGCAACACCCCCTTCTGGCGATGGTCCAGTCGGCCGCAATAAACAACACGCAGCTCATCGGACGATGCCGACCGCTCCGGCAAGGAATCCGGCACGGCCACGCCATGCGGTATCAGGTGAAGCTTCTTAGGATCTGACAGCAAACGCCTGGCACCCTCATAGGTTCCTTGGGAGGGCGCAATGAACGCATTGCAGGCGCGCTCGTTAGAGCATGCAGTAGACATGATTGAGGCAAATGAATTGTGAACGACGCTTAGCGCGACCGTCGAGGAATCCAGCATTCCGAGCGCCGCCTGAACGAACCAACTGCCGTTGTTGATGACCACGGCGTAGCGACGCGCCCTTAGAAAACTGCCGACCCTTCTTGCATGCCTTGCTCGTGAGGTTCCAGCCAGCCCTTCCAAGAAGTGAGCTTGGGCACCGACTTCACCGATGCGCGAGAACCATTCACCTCGATCATCCGTCGCGATGATATCGACGTCGTGACCCTCGCGCACCAACCCTGCGGCGAGCGTTAGAATGAACATTTCTAGCCCCCCCACGTTCATGGCGTAGGTTGTGAGCGCCATCTTCCTTGTCCGCCGGCCAGCTTCTGCTACCCGCACTCCTGACCCTCAATCAACTGGCCGGCCTGGCCATTGCCCAGACGCCCAGTGGGCTCTGGGCCTGACCCAGCAACTGCCGCGCCAGCCTCTTCATTCCCCACTTAAGTGCCGGCCACCGATGGGACGGGGGACCGGGAATATAGCCGGTGTCCAACACTTGAAATCCACTTGTTTCCAGAGTGATGGGCAGAGCGCGCCGGGTAAAAAACAGGAGGTGGACAGGCGGAACCCAGTCGGGCCGGACGGCCGTTTTCACCGCCGGGTGCTCCCAGGAGGGGACAGTACAAAAGAAGCGACCGTGCACCTTCAACGCGGCCAGCACTTGCGCCAGGAATCTACGAATATCAGACTGGTGTTCGAGCAATTCAAAAGCCGTAACCACATCAAATTTTTCATAGGTTCTCGTGACATCTTCCAGGTCGATGCGTCCGTAGGGCAGCGAATCGACCTCTGTTGCAAACTGAATGGCTACTTCCGAGACGTCTATGCCAAACGTCTTCCAGCCGCGCTTTGATGCCGCTCTGCAGAATCGCCCACCTCCACAACCGACGTCAAGGACCCGATTCCGGTCCCTGCGGGGCTGGAGGCTTCGAAAGAAGGGGATATACGTTTCCATATGACTGGCATCGATGCCCTCGGCCTCGTTGCGACGCATGACCTCCACCGCTTGGTCAGGATAAGCGCCTTGAGCATAAACCTCATCATAGTTCACGGCTACCCCGAAGGCTTCAGGCGCAAAACGTAACGTGCAATGAGGGCAAACATAGATGCGATAGCCGCCTAGCTCATAGTCATCAGGCTGACTATCGACACCGCACGTCGGACAGGAGTAAGCGTTCATGACCGTTTGGCCGTAGCTCTCTCAAGATGACGCGAACGCGCAAAGCTTGCTCAGCATTCTACGTGTAAACCCTGGATAACCACAGGGCCCTATCGGCTTCCAGCATCAATTTCGGGTTGCGGAACACTGCGCATTTGTCGCCGGATCCGGAATTTCCCTTTTTGAACGTCGACAGACAATCGATGCAAAACCTCGTGCCCACCCAGTTGACGAGTTCCTGCTTTGTGCAGGATAAGTCCGCTTCCGTGCAGAATGCCTGGAACAAGCTGGCAGTCATAGAGGAGGCGCGCCAGTGCTCCTGTTGCTGAATGAACGTCGAACGGCGATAGAGCCGCAATCGCTTGCTCCACTCAATCAGCCTGATCAGCCAGGGGAAATCCCCTAGGGTCGAGTGGTGGATGAATCCGCCACCCCTGTCTCTCAGTTTCCTGGAGATCTGTAAGAGATACTGCCGGATTACTTCCGCTTCGGCATGCACCAGAGAGTCGAAGCTGAACACAAAATCCAGGGAACGGTCAGGAATCATGTCCAGAGACGTACCGTCATTGACGTGATATGTAATATGACGGTCGGTCGCAAACCTCTTCTTGCACGCGTCAATACAACTTGGGCTGAGATCGACCAGGATGAGCGTGTGACATAGTGTCTTGAGAAACTGTGTCCACCTGCCATGCCCGGGCGCAATTTCCAAGATGGTTCCTGTTGGCAGAAATCCGTGAATGCGAGGCAGCAGCGTACAGTACCACTGAGCGGTGCTGCTACCCCACCGCTCCGACCATTTGTCCCCCTGTTGCGGCCACTCGTAATCGTCGTTCCAAGCTTTGAGGTTCTCCTCAATGCTAGGCATCGCTGTCAGATCCCTCATGGCTGAGAGTCAGGACTGTGGCTCACCAAAGTATGCGGGCTCCCTGTTCGGTGCTGAAACAGTACGCGCCACCCATGGGGACTACACCCCTGCATTGAGCTCCGCCCTTGGAATTCACCGAGAGGATCAGGAGTTCACCTTCTTAAAAGCTTCGTTATTAAAACGCAGGTTCCTTTCCGAGATTTCCCGCTTGAAGCGTCTGTACGCCCTCAAACGCTGAATCGAATCCACCACACTCGGGAAGACTCGCTCAAGAAATGTGACTGCTGAGCTTCGGAACGTAGAGGAAGCCACGTCGGGCCGAGAAGGGGCGGCAGAGGCTAGGGTGTCAGTCGTCCAGGCATTCGAATAGTCGCTCTGCTGCGGAAACGATGTCAGGCAGGCGTTTGTAACCCTAATTCTACGAGCAACAACCCATAAAATGATCCTCTGTCCTGTGCCCCACAACTCGACTCTTTTTCCGAGTTTTTCGGGATCCTCGACTTCATACCAGGACCCGCACTCCCGCCAATCAAAGGCTATCATGCGCTCAACGCGAAATCCGTTTGCCATGGAAAACAACCGAAAGAATAGTTCGGGGCTGAACTGATAAAAGCCGTGTCCCATGAAGTTATTGGCTGGAGTGGCGGCTATGAAGACCCCTGATTGCCTCAACATGAGCATACAGTTCTTGATGGCTTGTGGGAAATTAAAGATATGTTCTAAAGTACCTGAGTCGAAAACGGCATCGAAAGCGTTCTGGTAAACCTCAGGAATAGGCAGGTTCATGTCATGACAGACAGTGGCTCCCTCAAAATCCGAATAGTCAAAGCTCACCACTTCACCGGCTCCCAGCAGTTTAAAGAGCTCGTCAGCGAAAGCGGAGGATCCTGTCAAGAACTCATCCAGCGAGCCTCGAGGTATGGCTTCCGCTTCTCTGAAGATCCTCCTGAGGCCGGGAAGGCTCAAGTATAGACACTGTCTTCCCAGAGTGGCCGTACGCCCCAAAGGTCCATTGGTTTTGTAGACTCCGACGAGTGCTTTTGCTTCGTGCCAACCTATGCCCATCAACAAAATTCTCCTTCATTTGGGCTCGCAAGTTTCCGCGAGGCAAGACGTGCACTCAAACGAAGCACCAAACTCTGCCTTCCGTTCCCCCGGGGCAAGGGAAGCCCAAGGCTAAGGGTTCCGAACTACTCCCCGGTGCAGCAGACTCGCAGCCTCCCGTCCCGCCACCCGCGACACACGTTCAGGAAGCAGTATCCATGCAGCCACCAGAGACACGGCCCACACCGCCGGGCTCACCGCGACCCGGAGGGCGGGGGAAAGATAGAGCGGACCGAAGGCGAAGACCAACAGTACTATACACGCCAAAGAGGTGCGACTCGCCAGCCGCCAAGGGTAGTAGCCTGCCTTTGAGACGTACCACAAGACCAGCAGGGTGAGACTGAGAGCCGAAAACGCAGAGGCCGTCGATAGACCCCACGCGCCTCGAGAAAGAAGAAAGAAACGGAAAGAACCCAGCATTAGTCCAGCCCAAATCAAATTTACTGCCAATCCCAACCACATTGCCGCTTTAGCCTGTATCGCAAGACCTCCGGGCGCGCCCAGGACCATGACCCCACCTGTGTACAACACTCCGGAAAGTGGGCCTGTCATCCCTCCGAAATCCTTTCCATACGCGGCCGCAATCAGCGGGCTCGCGAAGCTGAGAAGGGCAATCAGAGGAAAGGCAATAGCGACGGCTGCGGAGAACCCAACTTCGAGGGCGTTGGAGAAATGACTCGCTTCATCTGCCGACTCCCTTGAATGGCTGCTCAGGATAGGGAGAAGCACTCGCGAGATAATTCCGGGCAGGAAAAGTACGACATTTCGCCACTGGTTAGCAGCACTGAAGAGCCCCATTTCCGCATACCCGTTCGGCTGGTTGACCAGCATGGTATTACATATCCATGTCGTCGGCGTCACAACCGCACTGGCGAGAAATGCGGGCACGCTGAACTTCCACAAAACGGCCTTCTCCTTCCAGGATCCGGGCAATGAAAGGGGAACACCTATATTACCCGCCTCACGGCGCAAGGCCACATTGTTCAGAATGCAGTTTATTGCTGCCGACAGAACAAGTCCCGAGACGGCGCCCTTCAAACCCCAAAGGTACGTGGCTATGACAATGATGGGAAAGGAACAGAGGCCAGCCCACAAACTGGCGCCCGCGATGGCGACAAAGGCCTCGAGCCCCGAAAGGATTCCTGACTGCACTCCGTTTAACTCGCCGAAAAACAAGAGTCCTGAGCCGATGGCTAGCGGTGTCGCCACACGGGGCGAAGCTAAGGTATGCGACGCCAACCAGGGCGATAGCAGGATAAGGGCGAGAGTAACCATGGACCCTGACACAAGCGCGATACCCAAAGT
>Ga0306920_100012033_pt1 | contig 11733 bp, 13 predicted proteins | sample flu12Cox44000170_FD_204666 | JGI IMG/M metagenome (GOLD analysis project Ga0306920, IMG submission 204666) | Lab enrichment of tropical soil microbial communities from Luquillo Experimental Forest, Puerto Rico - flux4day.12C.oxic.44.000.170 (v2)... | ecosystem: Environmental > Terrestrial >...
TGTCCGGCACCAAGTGCAGATGCGCATTGCTTTGCCGTTGCGGGTTTTTTCTAATTTTCATTGGCACGCTGTCGCCCTCGGGGTTTCTGTTCGGCGTCGGCACGCTGATCCTATCTGGAGTTCTCATTGACCATGGCGTTGTGGCGGTTGGCGTCCTTGCACGGGTATCATGACTTTGTCGAGCGGCCGCAGGGCACCTTTCTTTCTCGATCCCGCCACTGACCGATCGGGAGACCCGCTCGCTCAGTCGAACGGTGGTATCTCGTCGTTCAGCTGCGCCTTCAACGACGTATCCGGACGTACTGCGCTGTCCGCAGGGACGCGTCCACAAACAACAAAGACGGGCGTCGTCACCCAGCCTATGCGCTCGTCCTTGTGGCTGAAGCCGCCAGTTTTGAGCCGAATCACAGGGAGCTCGTCCGGGTGCGTTTTGCGCATCCTGTCGTAGTGCCGCAAAAGATTCCCGACGGCGCTGCGGCCGGTGCGCGAGCTAGTGACGAACGTGAAGAGCTCGCGCGTGTCGGCCTGTTGTAGGACAAGATACTGTTGATGTTGCCAAGGATCGGCCGGCGCGCCGGACAGGCCGAGCGGCCACTGCGATTCGTCGAGGTCGCCGAGTGATTCGCGCGGCGGCATTACGAAGTCACTATAAAGGAGCCCCATCACCCGATCCGGCGGTGTCTCCTCGTTGAACTTGATCCACCCGACAAAGGTCTGATCGGCTAGACAGATGAAATCCATCTCGTCGCCGCCGATCTCTTCTTGGGTATCGTTGGCGATGAATTTTCCTTCTTTGCTGAATTTCACCAGCCGGCCGACGATCATCGACGGCGCCACTTCGTCGAGGTAGCGTTCAACATTAGTGCGCGTATCGGGCACGGCCGGCAGGTTGCCAGCGGGCTTCGCCGGCACGACGGCGCCGCTGTTACCGGGCGGCGCGGTCGTTGTTACGGCGGATTGACGCGTGAGAACTTCTTCGGTGGTCGGTGGTCTGCGTTTTGACTTCGGTTGCATTTGTTTCCTCGTTTCATCTTGCGTGCGGATGATGATGCCGGTGCACGCGATTCCGGCGTGAACGCTTGAGGGCCGTGGTTTGCTTTACTACTATGGCGCGCTGTGCTCGCGTGGGGTTCTTTCCCGCAATGGCGCACTAAGTTTTGTTCTCCTTTGTTAGTTGCGAACTTTTTGGTCTCGTTCCCCCAGACATCCCATCCCTGTCGTGCGGTACGAGCAAACAATTCAATGCGGGGGACATCGCCTACGAGCCGCACGATGCGGTCGGCGATCTCGTCAGGTTTGCGCGAGTGCTCGCGCACGGGCGTGAGCAGGACTTGCTCTACGTTCCGCGCTGCTCGTTTGTAGCCTCTGCCGCGAGTAGCAAGCCAGCATTGCTCGCTGCTGCTGCGTGTGTGGAAGCCGAGCCCGATCCTCGGCCGCGGCGGTTCGCCCCACAGATTGAGTTGCGGCTGCCAACTATGGGGCATTTTTATCCAGACAAACGCTACGGTTTTATACGTGAACTCCCAAGCGTCGATCACCTTCAGCGCCTGCGGCAGCATCGGCTGTGTAACCCACAGGAACAAAACCGAATCATCTTCCGCGAGCTCGCTCACGTGCCGCCCTTCGATCCGCAACGCGCAGATGTCCTTGATCGACATGCACGTGTAATATTGCGACGGCGCCTTGCCCTGCCCGCGCTCGGACCATGTCGCGAAGCTCCACGGTGGGTCCGCGTATAAAATTTTGAAGCGCTTCACTTCCGCTCGTCCATTAGGTCGCGGATCTGTTCGTTGAGGTTCTCGCGCGCCTGCGGCTGCAGCGCGAAATAATAGTGCCGATGCTGGTGCAGGATGTCAGAAACCTCCCTCCAATCTTCCGCGCACGCGACCTCCTGAAGAATTCGGTTATTCGTCTCGGCGACGAGCTCGTCCGAGAGGCGACGTGGTGCCATCGCAGCCTCACTTGCTCGGTAGCGAATCAATGATGGCATTGAGGATGGTGTAGTCGACGAGCGTCGCCGAGCCGTATTTCTTGAACAGGCCGACGTGCTGGCGCGACAGTTCGTACAATGTGGTGCGGCTGAAGCCGCTGTACGCGACAGCGTCAGGGATCCGCCCGGAACGCCTGACCGTCACTTCAGGCCGGCGTCGTTTATCTTCCTCGTGTTCGTCTTTTTTGGTTCGCACGGTGGGCCTCGTATACGAGGCACCGTTTACCGTGATTCCGAACTGTGAAAGTGCCGAAACAATTTAGGCGCTTCGGCTTTTACCCCGAATTATTTTCTCTGGCCGGTTGCTTTAAAGAGTATGTCCCAGACTACGCGCTCTGCAAACTCGAACCGAGCGCGTTTAGTTTTGAACGAACGGTAGCTGAGCAGATCCGCTATGCGATTCCCCAGGTCCGCGGCCCGGTCGGCGTCAATAAACTGTAGGACGTCTATGTCCTCCATGACGCGAAGCTGCTTTGCGGTAAAAGGCCGATATTGCACTTGAGCGAGTATCAGCGGGTTTTCCGCGATCTTCGGCAGTAATTCCACTCCTTCAAACTTTTCATCCGCCCGGGTTCGCTTCTTCCGGTTCTCGAAGTTTCTCTTTATCGCGATCTCAGGCCCGGAAATGTGGCCGTTAATGGTCATGCTCCGGCTGCGAGAGAGATCAAACGAGCCAAGCCACCGCAGGACGGTCTCCCGGTACTCCGGGAAACGCAAAAAGTATCCCTCTAAGTGTCGCAGTGCCTCTTTGACGATCCAGACCGCGCAAGCATTCTCGTCGTTGACCTCGTCCTCCGGTATGAAACGCGTGTTGCAAAGGGGGAACCCAAAGCGGGCCTTGACCTTGAGTATGGTGGCGTCGACCTGGGCGTCTCGCTCGGCGTAGGATGGGTGGCCGGGGTTGCGCCCTAGCGGGTATCCAAAGGGGTCGTCCAACTTAAGAATGCCTTCGCCCATCTCCCCGTAGGCGAATATAATCGCCTCCTTCATTCTGACCGTGGACGGCGGCGCCTTCCTACGCATCGACGCCGACCTGCCGAATCGGAGTGACCGTGGCGGCGCCGACGGGCCGGCTAAGGAATTTCTGCCACTGGTCCATCAGGCGCGCGCGCTTCTCGAACAGATGGCCGCGGCGGTAGGCGCGCTCGGTCTTGTCGCGAACGACATGCGACAGCGCCATCTTAATGACGACGTCGGCGACTCCGGTGTACTCGCTGGCCCAGTCGTGGAAACTGCTTCTAAAGCCGTGTGGAGTAAACGACGGCCGTAGACGCTGCAGTAATTCCCGCATCGCGTCTTTGTGCATCGGGAAGATGCGGTCGCCGGTGCGCTCGATACCGGCTAGGAGCTCGACGGCGCGATCGCACAGAGGAACAACGTGCTCGCGCTGCCGTTTCATCTTCGCCGCCGGGATTACCCACTGCTTTGCGGCCAGATCGATCTCGCTCCAAACGGCGTTAACGATCGGGCTGGTGCGGGAGGCTGTTAAAATGAGGAGCTCGAGCGCCTTGGCGGGCAGTGAATTCCGCTGGCGCAAGTCAGCCACGAACGCAGGCATTTCACTGATCGGGACAGCCGCGTAGTGCTCGACCGGCGCCGTCTTGGCCGGGAAGAGCTCAGATAAATGCCCTTTCCATCTTGCCGGATTGTCGCCGTGGCGAAATTCCCTGACGGTCGCGAAGTCGAGAACACTTTCGATCCGGCCGCGAACGCGGCTTGCGGTTTCCCGTTTCGGCCCCCAGATCGGCTCAAGGATTCGCACGACAGCAGCGGTGTCGACGTCAGCGATCGGGAGGCCGCCGATCCGTGGAAAGACATAGGTGGCTAGCGAATTCTTCCACTGCTGCCGGTGGTCTGCGTTGCGCCAGTTGTCGCCGTGCGCGCGCAGGTACATGTCGGCCGCCTCGCGGAAGGTGACGACTTTCGCCTTCGCTGCCAGCAGCGTCTGGCGCGCTTTGCGCTTCTCGCTGAGCGGATCGACACTGTCGAGAATCTGCTGGCGCAGACGGCGAGCTTTCTCCCGTGCCTCGCGCAGGCTGATGGTCTGAACCGGGCCTAGCCCCACCTCGTGACGTACGTGGCCGAGCTGATAACGGAACACCCAAGACCGGCGGACGTTCTTCTCCTTGCCGAGCGAGCATTGCAAGTACAACCCACCACCGTCGGCGATGACGCCGGCCTTTCGCTTACGTGGTGGTTTGGCGGTGACGACCTGACGCGCCCGTAGACGATTGATTCGCACCGCTGCCCCCTCCCGCTGTCCAGGCAAATACCCATGCCTGCGACCCCTATCCTAGCGGATACGGGCGAACACACATAGATATAGCGAATGAAAATCCCCAGATATATCAATTATGCCACGGACGGCCACGAACGGGAGCGGACGGAAACTGCTAGATCGCCAATCCCGCCGGAAGATCAGCTGCTGCTCGACGCCTATTCCCGCGCCGTTATTGATGTCGTGGAGCGCGTCGGCCCAGCCGTGGTCCGGCTTGACACGAAAGCCCATGCTGGGCCCGGTCACGGCGGCAGCGGCTCGGGTGTCGTTGTTGCCCCCGATGGGCTCGTCCTCACCAACAGCCACGTGATCGACGGGGCCGGCCGCGTCGCGCTCACCACTGTCGATGGACGCGACTTTGGCGCGCGCGTCGTCGGCGATGATCCCGATACGGATCTCGCGCTGGTGCGCGTCGACGCACCCGTGAGCCTGCCTGCTGCCGTGCTGGGGAATTCCAAGCTGCTGCAGCGCGGGCAATTGGTCATTGCCATCGGAAATCCACTCGGTTTCGAATCGACTGTGACGACGGGTGTCGTCTCGGCGCTCGGACGCTCGCTGCGCTCGCGCTCAGGGCGGCTCATCGACGACGTGATTCAAACCGATGCGGCGCTCAATCCCGGGAATTCGGGTGGGCCGCTCGTCTCCTCGCACGGCGAGGTCGTCGGCATCAACACCGCGGTCATCATGGGCGCGCAGGGGATCTGCTTTGCAGTGGCCTCGAACACTGCCAATTTCGTCCTTGGTGAGCTGGTTCGCCATGGCCGTGTCCGGCGCGCCTATATCGGGGTCGCCGCGCAGCAGTCTCGCATCCCGCGACGGCTTCGGCATGCGGCCGGGATAACCCAGCCCAGCGCAGTCATGATTGCAACAGTCGAGCCTGGAAGCCCCGCCGCACGCGGGGGTCTGCACGCTGGCGATATTATTCTCGCGCTCGACGGCGTTGCCGTTACCGGCGCCGACGATCTGATCCGCCTGCTCGCAGGCGAAAAGATCGGACGCACGGTGGCGGTTGATGTGCTGCGCAGCGGCAGCCGTCATGCGCTCTCCGTGGTTCCGGATGAGCGGGCCCGCCGGCGCTAGTGCAAAGGCCGTCGTAGCTGTCCGCCCGGACGCGCTGGCACGATGGTTTAAATCGGTGCAAAATCTTGCGCCGGCGAGCGAGGCCTGGCGCCGCGCCATACCGCTCGCCGGGAAGGAGCCTGCACATGTCCCGCATGCTTGCTCGAGCCGCTCTGGGCGCGCTCGGTGCGCTGGTCGCGCATCCCGGTGGGCCGGCCGCCGCCTTTGATCGCGTGCAGGCCTCGCCGAAGCCGGAAATGCGGGAGAGCTGCCCGGGTCCTGTTGCCAGGAATGATACGCGAGTCATTCCCGCCGATTTCCGCGTCGCGCTCAACGCCGATCAGGTCCGTATCACCTATATCGGGCATTCAACGTTCCTGATCGAGAGCCCACGGCTCGTGCGTATCGCGACCGACTACAACAATTACGTTCGCCCGCCCGTGCTGCCCGACATCATTACGATGAATCACGCGCACAGCACGCACTACACAGACTCTCCTGATCTCGCGATCAAGCACGTGCTGCGCGGCTGGGGACCGACCCCGAGCGAGCCGGCGCGCCACGACATCACGGTTGGAGATGTCCGTGTCCGCAACGTGCCCACCAACATCCGCGACTGGGGTGGCGGCACCGAGCGGCATGGCAACTCGATCTTCATTTTCGAGACCGCCAACATGTGCATCGCGCATCTGGGGCATCTGCACCACACGCTCACTCAGCAGCAGCTCGATGAGATCGGGCGTCTCGACGTTGTATTCGTGCCGGTTGACGGCGCCTACACCCTCGATCTCGATGGAATGATCGAGGTCCTGCGCGCCTTGAAGGCACCGCTGATGGTCCCCATGCATTTCTTCAGTACTTTCACCCTTCAGCGGTTTCTCGATCGTATCCGCGACAGCTGGGCGGTGGAACTAAGCGAAATCCCCTCGCTCATTGTCTCGAAATCGACGTTGCCGTTGACGCCGAAGGTCACCGTTCTGCCAGGGCACTGAAACCTGGAGAAACGCCGTGTTGAGTGCCGAGCAGAACGATCTCATCACCCGCACGGGGCCGGGCACGCCCGCCGGACGCTTGATGCGCTGCTACTGGCAGCCGGCCGCGCTGCCTGACGAGCTCTCGGGAAGCCGGCCGGTCAAGCCAATTCGCCTGTTGGGCGAGAGCCTCGTTCTCTTCCGTGATCGGCAAGGCCGCTACGGTTTGATCGCACGCGCCTGCCCGCATCGGGGGACGGACCTTGCCTTTGGCCGCTTGGAGGAGGCCGGTTTGCGCTGCTCTTTCCACGGCTGGCTGTTCGATGTCACGGGGCAATGCCTGGAGACGCCGGCCGAGCCGGAAGGCAGCCGCATGCACGCCAATATCAGGCAAACCGCTTATCCGGTGGTGGAGAAGAGTGGAATCCTGTTTGCCTACATGGGCGGCGGCGAGCCGCCGGCATTTCCGTGTCTTGACTGCTTTACGGCACCCGCCACGCATACCTTTGCGTTCAAGGGCAGGATCGATTGCAATTGGCTCCAATCGCTCGAGGTCGGAATCGATCCCGCGCATACCTCGTTTCTTCACCGCTTCTTCCATGACGAGGAGCCCGAGCAAGGTTACGGTAAGGTGTTTCGCGATCGCTCGACCGATTCGCAAATGCCTGTCACCCGGATCATGCGCGAGTTCCCCCGGCCGCAAATCGAGGTCGAGCCGACGGAATTCGGCATGCGGGTGATTACGCTGCGTGCGATCAGCGATGCTCATACGCACGTGCGGGTCACCAATCTTCTGTTCCCACACGCTTTCACCATACCCCTGAGCAGCGAGATGACGATCACCCAGTGGCACGTGCCCATAGATGATCAGAAACACTACTGGTACGCCATTTTCACGAGCTTCGGCGCGCCGGTGGATAAGGAAGAGATGCGCCGCCAGCGTCTCGATCTCTATGCGCTGCCCGATTACGTCCCGCGCAAGAACAAGAGCAACGATTACGGCTTCGATCCGCACGAGCAGGAGGACGAAACCTTCACCGGCATGGGCACGGACATCAACGTGCACGACCAGTGGGCGTGCGAATCCATGGGCGCGATCGCGGACCGCACAAAGGAGCATCTCGGACAGTCTGACAAGGCGATCACCGCCTATCGCCGCCTCTTACGCTCTGCCATCGATACGGTCGGGAGCGGCGGGAAGCCTTTGATGGTGCTTGATCGTGCAGCCGCCGGGCGCATCACTGGGCCGGCCGCCGTCGACGGCATCGGCCCGAGCAATGATTGGCAGGGTTATTGGCGCAAGACCGACCAGATACGCCGCCAAGCCTCGAGCTGGGCGGCGGCGATGGGCTGATAAGCCATACCCCAAAATTGAAAGCATTTCTGGTTGCAGTGTCCTGGCGAGCGGATGGCTGCTCTTCCCGGCCGTGATTTTACCTCGCTCCGAGATCAGCCAACATTCGTCTCACTATCGTTTCGAGCTTCGGTAACTCGATCGTGGCGATGTCCCACATGATCGCGGGATCGACGCGCTCGTACTCGTGCCGCAGAATATTGCCGATACCCGCGATCTTGGTCCACTCGACTTCAGGATATCGCGCCGTAATTTCGCTCGGCAGCGTGCGGACGGCTTCCGAAATTATCTGCGCTGCGCGCTCGACGGTGCGCTCCATGTGATAAACGGAGGTATAAATTTCAAACGAAAATGTGAAATAGGATATGCTCGAGCCGCGCACGCGGATTCGCGCTTGCCGCCATCAGAATATCCTGATGGCCTCGCGCTCGATGTCTGGGCGATAGAATTCCACCAGTCCCTCGCGCGTCGTATAGCCCACTTCAACGCCAAGCGCTTCCCGCAACGTCAGATAAATTCCCATGAACTCGTGAAACCCGAAATGACGTGACGGTTCCTTATCGATGAAAACGTCAACGTCGGAATCCGGACGAGCCTCATCGCGCGCATGTGATCCGAATAAGTAAAGCGATGCTGCACCAAGCGCACGGATCGCGGGCTCAGCCTGCTTCAGTCGAGCGACGGCTTCATGTCTGCGCATGCGGTCAATATAACCGCGGCAGCGCGCGCGTAAGGGCAAGGCATGATGCGGTCTACGGCCGGGTCCACGGCCGGCCGTGCTCGCTATGGGGAGCGGCCCCCGCCGAGGTCGGAGATCGCCATTTCGCCTGCGGTCGTGATTTGAACCCAGCTCGCCAAAGGCTCCGTGCCTTCCGGGGGCCCAGTCAATCTTATTGTTGCGATGCGGGAGTCAGGAACTGGCACATCGCTCCGCTGCGTGTTGCGCTGCGCCCCGCGTCTGCTGCGCTGGGAATACAGCATCGCTCCCGGCTCGCGGCTGCCGGCGATTCTCGCCGGAGCATGGCCGGGATGGCGGCCAATTGCTCGTATGCCGGTCCACAACTAAAGTTCAGCGCTCGCCGTCTCGCTGCCGCTGCCCGCAACCCATGTCGCAAACACCGTCATGTCGTTGGGATCGAAGGCGACGAGATCGGCGCGGTAGCCGGGGAGAAGCTTGCCCAGCGTATGCTCGAGACCGATGAAAGCCGCGGGATTTGCCGACGCAAAGCGCAGCGCATCGGGCAACGGCACTCCGAGGAGCCGAACACAGTTCTTTACGGCGGTCGCCATGTCGAGAACGGTGCCGGCGAGCAAGCCATCATCGGTGCGGCAGCAGCCGTCGCGGACAGCGATCTTTTTCCCGCGCAGGAGGAAATCGGACCGGCTGCCGCCCACGGGCGGCATCGCATCGGTCACCAGCAGAGGCCGCCCACGGCCACGCAACGCGAGGCGGAGCATCGCGGGGTCGACGTGCACGCCGTCGACGATCAGCCCGTAATAAGCATGCGTTGAATCCAGAGCCCGCGCGATAGGTCCCCCTTCCCGGCTGGCCAGCGGCCGCATGGCATTGAACAAGTGGGTAAAGCCGCGCAGCCCTTCTGCCATGGCAGCTTGCGTCTGCTGGTAGGAGGCCATCGAATGGCCGAGTGAGACCCGCACGCCTGCCGCGACCAGCTGAGCTATGAAACCGGGCGGCACCACTTCGGGTGCTAATGTTACCAGCAGCACGCCATGCCGCGGGGCAGTCAACATCGCGATATCGTCCGCTGCGGGCCGCCTTATGTGCCATGCATCATGGATTCCCGGCTTCTCCGGAGAGAGATATGGGCCTTCGAGATGAAGACCGAGGATGCATGGCTCGTGGCCGGCGACGGCATTGACCGTGCGCAAAGCCATCCTCACCTTGTCGTCGCTGTCGGTGATGAGAGTGAGCAGCAATCCGGTTGTTCCGAAACGTCGATGGGCGGTCGCGATCGCGCAGGCACCCTCCGGCGTCGGCTGGTCGTTGAACAGCACGTCGCCGCCGCCGTTGACCTGCACATCGACAAATCCCGGGGCGAGCCATGCACCCCCAGGCAGAACGCGGACAGGCAGCCGAGCCGGCACCTCCGCCCGCGGCACGAGCTGTGTGATTCGGGTCCCTCGGATAATCACAGCCGCACTCTCGTGCACGGCCCTGCCGTCAAAGACGTGATCGGCAATAACCGCGTGGAATTCGGTCCTGATCATCTGGCCTGGTTCACCTGTTCCGTCATGGGATTGCGCATGGCCCAGGCCTATCGTATTCGGACGAACGGTGCAGCGAATCGCCCGCGTAGCGGGGCAGGTATTACGTGACATATGGATACGGAGCGCCCAAGCCCCCGCTATTCGGATATCGATGTCTGGGAACCTGCAGACATCGCCGAGGCCATGATTGAGGGGCAATTCACGGCCGTGGCCGCGGTGCGGGCCGCACGTCCCGCGCTTGTGCAAGCCGCGCTTGCCGCGCAGGCAAAATTGCGACACGGGGGCCGGCTGGTCTATGTCGGCGCCGGCACCTCGGGCCGGCTCGCCGTCCAGGACGGAGCTGAGCTCATTCCAACGTTCAGTTGGCCGCAAGATCGGCTGCTGCTGCTCATTGCGGGGGGCCGCGACGCCTTGCTGCGGTCGATTGAAGGCGCCGAGGACGCGGTGGATCAAGCGATCCGACTCGTTCGCGAGCACGAAATCGGCTCCGGCGACGTTCTCATCGCCGTTGCGGCCAGTGGAACTACACCCTTCACATTGTCCTGCCTGAGGGAAGCAAGACGGCGCCACGCTCTGACAATCGGGATCGCAAACAACCGCGACACCCCAATTCTCAAGGATGCCGATCATGCGATCTGGCTCGACACCGGCGCAGAGCCGATTGCCGGCTCGACGAGGATGAAGGCTGGAACAGCCCAGCGCATTACGCTCAACGTCTTCTCATCCCTGGTCATGATATTGCTCGGCCGGGTCTACGACGGCCTCATGGTTGATCTTCAAGCCGTCAACCAAAAGCTCGTGCGGCGCAGCGAAAGCATACTCACGCGGCTCACCGGGTGCAGCGGCGAGCAGGCGCGCGGTGCCTTGCGAAGGGCAAACGGCAACGTCAAGCTGGCTGTCCTCATTCTGCATGGCTGCGATTTGCAGGAGGCGGCTGATATTCTCGATCGTGCGGGTGGTCAGCTGCGTGCAGCGCTTGCCAGTATCGGCAGGCCAGGTCCGGAGCCGGCGGACTTGGGCGACCTGACCCGGGTGGAGGCACCGAAGATTTGATTTATCCTCTCACACATCCACGCTGGCGGCGAGCGCGTTCGCCTCGATGAAGGCGCGGCGAGGCTCGACCTTGTCGCCCATGAGCTCGTCAAACAGAATGTTGGCCTCATCGATCTCTTTCACGCTGACCTGGAGGAGCGAGCGCGCGTTGGTATCGAGCGTGGTCTCCCACAGCTGGCCGGGATTCATCTCGCCCAAGCCCTTGTAGCGTTGCAGCGAGAGCCCTTTGCGTCCGGCGTTGGTAATGGCCTCGAAGAGGGCGACCGGCCCGTGAATTGCCGTTTCCTCATCCTTGCGCCGCAGCGTTGCCGGACGCGGATAGACCCGCTGCAGGGTTCCCGCATGCTCATCGAGCTTGCGCGCATCGACGGAGCCCAGCAACGCCTGATCGAGAATGGCGAGGTCGGTGACACCGCGGACGCTGTGCTGAAATACGAAGCCCTGGCCTTCGCGGAACTCGCCTTGCCAGCCGCGTTCGGTCTCATCTGAAAGCGCATCGAGACGGCGCGCGATGTAGCGCGCTGCCTCGACCGCGTTGGCCTGATCGCCGAAAATACGCTCGGTCAACACCCCCGCAATCGCTGCCTGCTCGACGACCTGGCGATTGTAGCGGCTATGCAGCCCGTTGAGCAGGTTGCGTATGGCGCGCGCCTGCTCGACCAGGCTTTGCAGATCGGCGCCCGCGCGATGCTCGCCCGAGGAAAGCTGCAAGACCGAATCCTCCAGGCCGGTCGCGATGAGGAAGTCCTCGAGCGCGCGCTCGTCCTTGAGGTACTGCTCCGATTTTCCGCGCGTGACC
>Ga0306920_100012034_pt1 | contig 11732 bp, 11 predicted proteins | sample flu12Cox44000170_FD_204666 | JGI IMG/M metagenome (GOLD analysis project Ga0306920, IMG submission 204666) | Lab enrichment of tropical soil microbial communities from Luquillo Experimental Forest, Puerto Rico - flux4day.12C.oxic.44.000.170 (v2)... | ecosystem: Environmental > Terrestrial >...
GAGCCATTACGGCGCGTCCATGATCGCATCATCCGCGTTTTTTGGCCAATAAATTTTGCTCACAAACGGTAACGAGTCCGTTCGTAAGGGACTAAGGAACATTCCGAATTTCAGCCGGCACCGAGAGGGGTGATGCTCTCTGCATCCAACTGGTTTGGAGAGACATCATGTACAGGCACTTTGGCAACACCGGTTATCGTAACGCGTCGGCACCGCTGGAGCGCGACGCGGTCAACGTCGCGCAATCGGGTCAGCTCGACGCGCTTCTGGCGCTGGAGAGGATTGGTACGCGGCTCAGCTTCTCGCGCAATGACGAGATCTATGGCGAGGGCGACACCTCGGATTGTGGTACAAGGTCGTCTCCGATACGGTTCGCATCTGCAAGCTTCTCGCCGACGGCCGGCGTCACATTGCCGAGTTCTGTTTCAGCGGCGACTGCTTTGGCGTCGATGGTATCAACGAACGCCCATATTCGGCCGAAGCGGTGGATAATGCCGTCGTCATGCGCTACAGGCGGAGCACGACCGAACAGCTGATTGACCATAACGCCGCGCTGGCGGCCTCCTGCGCAACACGATGCTGCGCGATCTCGCTCACGCCCATGGCCGCACATTGCTGCTGGGCCGCATGACCGCACCCGAACGCGTTGCGGCCTTCCTTCTTGAGATGTGCGAGCAGCGCGACCGAACCAAGATCCTCGACCTGCCGATGTCGCGCAACGACATTGCGGATTATCTCGGCCTGACGATCGAAACGGTGTGCCGCGTCCTGTCGAGCTTCAGGCGCGAAGGCGTGATCGCAATCCCCAACCCGCATCGCATCGAGCTGCGTGATCGAGACGCTCTGGAGGCGGCGGTCGAAGCCTAATGGTGTGTGTGAGCAGTTGATTCAGATCAGTGAGCAAGATCCCGAGTCCGGATCTGATTGGGGCACTGACGGAGAGGTCAGCATGCCCGTTCCTTTGGCGACGCATCGCCCGCCCGAACCGACCAATAAGCCGATTTGCATCGTCGATGACGACAAATGGGTCGCTGAATCGCTGACAATATTGCTCGAAACCTTTGGGTTCGAGGTGCGGTCGTACGGCTCGGGAGCCGACTTCCTGGCCGATTGTCGGCACAGGTCGACGGCATGTCTGATCATCGACCAGCACATGCCCGGTATGACCGGTCTCGACGTCATTGCCCGCCTGCAGCGAGAAGGCCTTCGGCGCCCGACGATTCTGATTTCGGGCCGGCTCGACACAAAGACAACGGAGCGTGCTGCAGGGCTCGGCGTGACGAGAGTCGTCGAGAAGCCTTTCGCGGCCGAAGGGCTGGTCGATCTTATCCGGACGACCTTGATGGAAGGCGATTGATGCCGCTTGTGGCATACCGGTTGCCGAGCACCATTTCCGCTATGTCGTCACGGTAAGCTGGCCGCACCAGATCGCGCTGGTGAGCCTGACGGTGATTACCTTCCTGCTCGAAGCGGCGCCGCTGGAGATCCAGAGCCGGGTCGTCAACAACCTCGTTAAAGAGCGACCCTTTCAGCTCGTCGTGACCTTGTGCGCCGCCTATGCCGGCGCCGTTCTTGTTCAGGGCGCGACCAAGCTCGGCCTCAATGTGGATCGCAGCTGGGTCGGCGAGAATTCAAAACGGGATCTGCGCCGGCACGTCATCGCTTATCTGAGGGTCGCCCGGGCGATCGCACCGGGGCCGGAGGCGCGCGGTGTCGAGACTGCGATGATTGTCGCAGAAGTCGAACCGATCGGAATTTTTATTGGCGGCAGCATCTCCGAGCCGCTGCTGCAGGCCGGAATATTACTCTCGGTATTAACCTATATCCTGCATCTCGACCGATGGATGGCGGCGGCGGCGCTTGTCATTTTCGTGCCGCAGCTCGTGTTCGTGCCGCTGATGCAGCATGCGATAAATCGCCGCGCCGGCACCCGGATTTGGGTCTTGCGGCAGCTCGGCATCAGCACCGTCGCGACCCGTGCCGCCTCGGCCGATCAAGAGCGGTCGGACCGGAAGCGGATCGACCGTGTTATGCAGCTCAATATGGGTATCTTGAAGCTGAAGTTTTCGATGAAATTTCCTAATGAACATCTGCAACCATCTGCAGGTAATCGCGGCGGCTGCTGATCGGATGCTGGATGGTGCACACTGACCAGCTCGAGCTGGGCGGAGTCGTCGCATTTATCTCCGCGGTCGGACGTCTGAACGATCCCTGGGGCGATCTGGTGAACTACTTTCGTGATCTGAACGTGTCGCTGGTGCGGTTCGGTCTGGTCGCCGACAGGGTCAACCAGCTAGCCGACCGCTGGACTTCCTTTCCGACCGACCGGGAGGTCGAGCAATCGACAGGCGCGAATGTCCGTTCGTAATCTCGATAAGCTGTTCGAACCGCGATCCGTAGCGCTAATCGGCGCCACCCCGCGGCCCGGCTCGGTCGGCGCGATAGTCTTGCGCAATCTGCGCCGCGCCGGGTTTGCCGGCGAGCTGATGCTGGTCAATCCGCATCACTCCACGATTGATGGACTGCCCGTTCATTTCAGTATCGCAAGTCTCCCGCAACCCCCGGACCTTGCGGTCATTGCCACACCGGCCGAGACGGCGCCTTCGCTAATCGGCGAGTTGGGCGAGCGTGGCACGCGCGCAGTGGTCATCATTACGGCCGGTTTTGGCGAGTTCGGTGAGCGGGGTCTCACACTGCAGCAGGCCGCACTCGATGCGGCAAAGCCCCACCTTCTGCGCGTCGTTGGACCGAACTGCGTCGGCATCATGGTGCCGCGGCTTGGCCTCGACGCGACCTTTTCACATTTGGCGGCATCGGCGGGAGATATCGCCTTCCTTAGCCAATCGGGTGCGATGATCACGGCGATGCTCGATTGGGCGGTGCCGCGCGGCATCGGCTTTTCGCATGTCGTCTCGCTGGGCGATATGGCGGACGTCGATTTCGGCGATATGCTCGACTATCTCGCCGCCGATCCGCACACCCGGGCTATTCTGCTGTATGCCGAGGGTATCACCCACGGCCGCAAATTCATGTCCGCGGCGCGAGCAGCCTCGCGCATCAAGCCGGTCCTGGTACTAAAGGCCGGACGCTCGAATGCAGGGGCGCGGGCCGCCACCTCGCATACGGGGGTCCTCGCCGGCGCCGACGCGGTCTATGACGCGGCCTTTCGTCGCGCCGGCATGCTGCGGGTCGGGACGATGGCTGAGCTCTTCGATGCCGCTGAGACTCTGGCATTGACCCGCGAGCAGGTTGGCGAGCGGCTCGTGATCCTGACCAATGGCGGCGGCGCGGGCGTGCTCGCCACGGATGCCTTGATTGCAACCGGCGGCCAATTGGCCGAACTGTCGCAAGATACAATCGACGAATTGAACCGGTGTCTGCCCGCGACATGGAGCCACGGCAACCCAGTCGATATCATCGGCGACGCACCGGCGACGCGGTATGCCGATGCTCTAGCGGTATTGATCCGCGACCCTGAGGTCGATGCCATTCTGGTGCTCAACTGCCCCACCGCACTGGCGCAGCCCGAGGAGGCCGCCCGAGCGGTGATAGACGTGGTCGGTGCGGCAGAGCCCGGGGCGCTGCGTCATCGTAACGTGATCACCGCCTGGCTCGGCGAGCATTCCGCAAGGCCGGCGCGGCGGCTCTTTGCGGAAGCTCGCATCGCCACTTATGAAACCCCTGACAGCGCGATTGGCGGTTTCATGCATCGGGTACAGCATCGGCGCAATCGAGAGCTGCTGATGGAAACGCCACCCGCGAGGGCGGACGCGTTCGCAGCCGATCTGGAAGCGGCACGGCGCGTGATCGCAACCGCGCTCGCCGCCAGGAAAACCTGGCTCGACCCGGAAGCGACCGACGCCATACTCGCGGCTTATGCCATCCCGCTCGCTGCGAGCCACCCCGCCGACGATCCGGACCAAGCTGCCCGGGTGGCTGCGACTATCGGGTTTCCGGTCGCGCTCAAGATCCGTTCGCCCGATATCACCCACAAAACCGATGTCGGCGGTGTTGCGCTCAGCCTCGGCAATGCCGATCGGGTCCGTCGGGAGGCGGCTGCGATGCTCGAACGCGTCAGGGCGGCATGTCCCGGGGCGTGCCTTGACGGGTTCTTCGTTCAGTCCATGATTGGCCGCCCTGCTGCCGTGGAGCTCCTCGTCGGCCTCGTCGAAGACCCGGTATTCGGCCCGCTGGTGGCGTTCGGCCAAGGAGGTACCGTGGTCGAGGTCGTGCGCGACGCCTCGCTCGAGCTGCCGCCGCTCAACGTATTGCTGGCGCGCAGGCTGATGGCACGCACCCGAGTGTGGCGACTGCTGCAAGGCTATCGTGGCCAACCGCCCGCCAAGATCGAGGCCGTCATCGAAGTGTTGATCCGCCTCGGCCAGCTCGCCGCCGATCACCCGGAGATCCGTGAGCTGGACCTTAACCCCTTGCTCGCGGACGCGGCCGGCATCATCGCCCTCGATGCTCGGCTGCGCGTCGCGCCGGCTGAAAGGCCGGGTGCGGCAAGGCTGGCCATCGCGCCTTATCCGCAACATCTCGAAACCGTCGACCGGTTGCGCGAGGGTACGGCACTCCGCATGCGGCCGTTGCGTCCGGAGGACGAGCCGATGCTGCACGATCTCGCCGCGCATATGAGCCACGAGGATTTACGGCTCCGGTTCTTCACCCCGGTGCACGGGCTCACCCACGCGGTCGCGGCACGGCTCTCCCAGCTCGACTACGACCGGGAGTTGGCTCTCGTGGCCGAGCGCGACGGCACGGCCCTGGGTGTCGCGCATTTCTTTGGCGATCCCGACAATTTGCGCGCTGAATATGCCATCGCCGTTCGCAGCGACTGGAAGGGACGCGGTGTGGGATATGTGCTGATGAGACGCCTTATCGACATCGCCCGAGAGCGCGGCATCGGGGAACTGGTCGGCGAGGTGTTGCGCGAGAACGAGCCGATGCTGCAAATGTGCCGCGAGCTCGATTTCGCAATTGCCCCGGAGCCGCGCGATCCCGCGGTCAGGCTGGTCAGGAAGAGGCTCGGCTGCGTCACACCATAACCGATAGCTGCTCCATGGCCGAGCGATCCCGAGCCAGCGGATGAACGCGCGACGTGACGACCTCGGAACCACGCGACCGCCTATTGTGCGCGGTCGGCCGTCGGCCCCGATGCGGGTGATATCGCCACACTGGAACACCAACCGCGCCGACGCCGGCCGGTCATGCTCTCCCCCGACACTCCGACTGCGAGTCGTAAAGCATGTCGTGCAGCGGCAGAAGGACCCTTGGACTGCTGGCGTAGAAGGTCAGCGCATTCAAAGCTGAAGTGACGGAAGGCATAGGTTGATCCAAATCAGAGCGATCTCTTTCGCGTCTCGCCATTTTGGCTCATGAGCTGGCACGTGCATTACCAGAGCGGTGGTCAACAGTTCCGTGCCCCGGCAGCAGATCGGACAACGGCAATCGCGGTGGCCTGCATCCTGCTCCGTGATGGTCACGATGTGGTGAGGCTCGAAGCGGCGGGCGAAACTATCGAGCCGGACGAGATCAAGCGTCTTTGCGAGCGCTGATCCGGATACCTCCCCTTCACGTTTCCGCCGACCGGCGCACTTGTGGTATCCGATGACCGCGAGGCGGGGACATAGCCGGCACGGGCTCCATCGGTTGAGCCATTTTAAGGATTAGGTAGCTGAGTTCGACAACATCGAGCCGGCAGCACGATAATGGCGGGAGTCTTGCCGACTCCCTCTATCGCGCGATCGTCGACACCGCCGTCGATGCCATTGTGGTCATCGACCGCGACGGCGCGATCCGCTCGGTCAACAAGGCGACCGAGCAGCTCTTCGGCTATGCGGCCAGCGAACTGATCGGGTGCAATGTCAAGATCCTGATGCCGGAGCCCTACGCGCGGGAGCATGACACGTATCTCGCGAATTATCTGCGCACCGGCCGCAAGAAGATCATAGGGATCGGCCACGAGGTCGTCGGGCGGCGCAAGGATGGGTCGGTGTTTCCTATGGATCTTTCCGTCGGCGAGGCGCACGACGGGAGCGCACCGATTTTTGTCGGCATCATCCGCGTGATATCACTGACCGCAAGGCAGCCGATCTCGCGCGTCGCGAAAGCGAGTTGCGGCTGCGCTCGATTCTCGACACGGTTCCCCATGCGATTGTCGTCATTGGCCTGAGAGGGCCATTCCTGCGGCTGCTTTATAGGCGTATTGAGATCGCAGGAAAAAAGGCCCGTTATAGCGGGCTTTGGGTCGATGAGATTCTCCACGCCGCGCACAAAGCAATTGTCCACTCGCTCGATTAGACTGTACGGCTGCGGGAATCTCTGCCGATTTCCACATTGATTTCGGTGCGCGGTTTCTAGGAACTCCACAAAGTCGCCGGTGGCCAAATCTCCCCTCCCAAAAATTGGGCAACTAGATGGTGCGGCGGCCCACGGTCCGCTAGGTCGTGGCATCAGGTGATCCACTGCCGGCACAAAAAAATGTCGGCGCAAGATAGAATATCACCCGGCGTGCAAAGTAGAGATGACATTCCGTTGGCGGCGGACACGACCAACGCGACACGGAATCACAGCCAGACGCCGGATCGGGATTGAGCTACTATTGTCGCCGTCCGGTGCGGGACGGCGAGCGCGGTTTGTGCTCAAGGAGGCGGCCGTCTATGGCGATGATCCAACGCCAGCGTTCTCGGTTACGCCGCCCGAAACGGTCCGCCCGCCGAACCAGGCCGATCGGGATGGCGGCTTCGCGGTTTGGGAGAGCACAATCAAGCCCGCGCTCGCCATCGTCGGCCCAGCCGCAGATGCACGAAAGATGGGGCTCGCCCCACGCACCGCGCGGGCATGGGCATCAGGAGAACGCCAGCCCGAAAAGGCGGGCAAAGTCGCGCGGGCGATCGTCGCAGTGGCACGCGAGGCCGGGCTCGGCTTCGAGAGCGCCGAGCACCTTCGCGCCGAGCAGATCTGTGCCGAATTGCCGGGCCGTGCCGCCGCGGTCCAGTGCTTCGCCTCCCTCGCAGTAGCGATGCTTACCGAACACCACGACGGCATCCAGGCCCTCGCCTGCGCCATGGCGGGAGAAGTTGACACCGATCTCGAACCCACCGTGCGCCGCTGGTCGCTTTGGCAAGGGTCGAGTAGCGTCGAATCTGTGACCTGAACGGTATCGTCGCGCGCCTCGCCAAATTCGGCCGCTCCCAAACCCGGAAGCTCCGGCGGCCCATTGGCAAGGAACCTGGTCCGGCGGATGATCGGCAAGCAATCGGCGGGTATTTGTCGCTGGCTTACGGCGCCGAAAAGCCGGTCGTGCTCACACCGAATGAGACGCTTGCTTTTCCTGCTGCCCTCGTTCTCGCTGCTCTGCTCGGGCTAGTTTGCCTGGCGGTCAGCTACATATAATTCGTTGATAAAGACGACACTCCGCTGGATCTTTAACTGCCGATGGCTTGTGCTAGCTAGTTCCGGATTATGTCGTGACTGCCCGGTATGGGAGAAGGGGGACCACCAGGAGATTCACGGGGATTACTAAGCAATAATGTGGACTCTGGTTGAGAAACCTGCTGCGATCCATGGGCCATGACGTGAGAAAATTCACCTCCCGAATAAATTTGAGCTTCGTATGTATAAAAAACTTTACCGGGTTCCCATCGGTCCAGGCTTCTACACTGCCTGTCGAAAATGGTGTACTGACCCCAAAGCGCGTGGGCTGGAATTATACCTCGTTGTACATAATCAGGATCATCATCCCAGTTGGCACTCTCTGGCTGCGGTTTAGAGAGGGATACTGTGGTGTCTCTCCCAGTATTGTTACATATTTCGATCGAAAATGATGCGCGCCCGCGCTCCTGAATTGCGGCCTGTTCGTGCTCCGGTGATGGCGTCGCTCTCGGCGGCGGAGACACGGATGACCTCGGTTGGCGGCTCGTGAGCTGCCAAGTGTAGTGCCAGTCGTCGCGGACTTGCTCCATGATGGGCCTGATAGGTGTAGCCTCGGTGTTAAGTTCAATATCCGCGACGATCATTCCGACGATGCCGTCGGCCGAAATTAACGGTCCACCGGAGCTGCCCTGTCGCGCCGGGAGGCCGTCTACCTGGATACGTCCGGTAAGCGGATCTATCCGCGCGACGACCCCGGGCTGGGGCGGAATGTTCCAGCTTCCCGCCCGGCCCACGAGCCAAACGCGATGCCCTCTAGCCACCGGCTCGGCGGCGATCGAATCCGTCAGATAGGAAACGAACTCGGGGCGCGGCGCCAGGATTACTGCGAGGTCGCCGCGATCGCGCGCCGAGTGTACCGTCTGTAGCTCACCCCGCACTGAGGAGCCTTGACTTTCAAAGAACGTCACGAGCGGATGGTTGTCCTCCGCGTCCGGATCGTCGCCGCGCACCACGTGATCGGCGGTAACTATGACGAGTGAGCCTCCTTGCCGGCCGACTATGAAACCGAAACCGAGATTCGGCGCTCCTCCCTGCTTCAGTGTGGCAGTGATCTTCACTACATTCGGCTGCAGCGCCGCTGCCTTTGCATCACCGCTCGGTGTCGGCGGCGGAGGCACGGGTGACGTCGACGGCGGCGGAGGCACGCGTGACGTCGGCGGCGGCACGGTCTTCTGACCCTCCAAGGCTAAGGGCGAAGCGACGTACGTCGCTAGCAGAGCCTCGATCAGAAACAAAACTCCGGTGAAACGCATCGAAAGTTCCCGGTAATTGTAAGAACCCCGAATTTTGTGCTTTTATCGCACTTTGACCAACGTTGGTATACACCCGTGATATAGAGGCTGATAGCAAGGAAGGTCACTCCAATGCGCTCAATCGCGGTTTTAGCCCTCCCGCTGCTCGTGCTCGGCAGCATTCCGGCGCTAGCGCAGCCTTGTCCGGTGAATCTCCGTCCCGTCGGCGACAACAACCTCGGCTACCGACATCGTCCCGCACCTGATCGCTGTGAAGGTTTTTACACCTCGCCAGTATCCGGCGAAGAGCTGGAGTTACTTTCTTTCTTGGAAGGCCGGATTGCGCTAGATCAAAATCCGGCCCACAGCCTGCTTATCACCGCACCTGACCTGCGAGCACTTGGTTCTCCGCCAGTGACTGTCGTCGCGCGCGCCCTCCCGCTCCACGTTTATTACCGGATGGACGCGACACTGCCTTCTGGTGGATCTATGCAATGGCCTATTGGGGAGGTGGTTCTTCCCGGTGGGCTCGACCCTGGCAAGATCGGCGTCATTGGCAGTATTCGTACGAGCGAAGGTAACGTTTATGTGCCGCTGCGGATCTCTGCACCGAATTCCCATGAAGCGTTGCGGAGTCCTTCCTTGCCTGAGATCACGTTCCGGGCGCCAGTGGATCTCGAGATCTTCCAGTGGCGACTCTACGAAGCCGAACGCACTGTGCCGGCCTGGAATAGGTACGCCCACGCCGTGAGCGAGGGCGACCCGGTCTCGCTGACGCTTGATACGCCTGCCGGAAAGGAGATGACATTGGATGTCGCGACGCGCCCGAGTGGGGCCGACTACATCGAAATCCGGTATAAGATCTTCCGTCCGTGACGAACTCATCACCCACAGAAACACACGCGCTCCGCCGCGAGATTGAGCGGGTTGCGGCCGAGGCGCGACGGAAAGCGTTGGATGGGGAGACCCCGACGGAGGAAATAAACCGAGTCAAGGCGCTGCAGGACATTTTGGTGGCGCTGCCTGAAAAAAGAAGCCACCAGTTTTATTGGGCAATTATCACCGCCGCGGTCTGTCTGATCGCCGTGAGCCTTGCTTGGACTGTGCCCATCCGCGAGACGCGTGTTCAGCTAGACGTCACGACGACCTCGGTCAGCATGCGGCTCGCCGATAGTTTCGCCTGGTCCGGTACTTGGCGGATCGATCCCACCCAGGTTCGTTTAGAGCATTTTTCGAATCTCGACCTTCCACCCGAATACTTCGCATCTGATTCTATCCCGCGCGAAGGATCGCTTGACTTCAAAGTACCTGGTGGTGATGTACGCTTACGGGATCTGTTTGTGGGACAAGGCGGCCTTTTAACAATCGAACGGTCCGAAGCCAGCGCAACGGACATTGTAGTCCAAGACGCGTCGGCCCATGGCGACATTTATGTCTCGGGAACAGTAACCGGCCGGGTGGGGCCCAGCCTTGATGCGAACCTGGCGCCGAAGCGCTTTGATCCGGAGTGGCCACCCGGTAGGTTCGGCTTTCGGTATGACGACGGTCACGGCGCTCTACCCGCGTTGCTGCATGTCAAATTCACCGACATGTTGAGCTTGCGTGAGATTTCGGTAAATGGCCTCGACTTTTTCGCGGAACGGGCGGGCGGTACAGGAAATCCAGCCTTCACCTCGCAGATCGTCTCCGGCACCTTGACCATTATAGATACGGGCGAGCACGTCCCACTCAGCGCCGCCGCGGCTCTGCAGCTCAACACCCACGGCCTCGTCTCCGTGCTCCAGGTAACGCAGGAAGGAGTGCGGGTGAAGTTCGAAGGCTGGGCTCGCCGCGTTGAATTGGGGAAGGGCGATTTCGCGCGCAGTCTGAAGCCGACGATCATCGAATGGTTGTTCCATCAACGGAAGCTGGGCTTCTTTTGGAGCGCAATTACGGTCCTTTGGGGGATCGGATGGGGCGCGCGTAAGCTATTATCAGGAAAGGATTAAAGCCGGATGCGTCCGGTTTGCAAGGATCTCAGTACAAAACGGCTGCAAACTTTGGTAATCTCGATGCCGCTGTGTCTACTGGTCGGCTACGGAGTGGCAGCAAAGTCGTTAATTAAACACAATATCGCATTTGCAATGGGGCGTTTGCATAGACTCAATGCGCAGGAAGGGTGGTGCAATCGGCGAGTGCGTCACGAAACGGCACACCACACCCTTTTCCCCGCTTCCCGCCCTCGAAACAGAAGGGGATGTGGATGGGTGGCGTGCCGCCGCTTGGGTATCACGCCGAGGACCACAGGCTCAGCGTCGTCGACAGCGAAGCGGAGATCGTGCGCGCGATCTTTCGCCGTTATGCCGAACTCGGCTCGGTGCGGTTGTTGAAGGCGGAGCTTGAAGCGCAGGGCATCAAGAGCAAGTTGTGGACGAGTGCTTCGGGTCGGGTCATCGGTGGCAAGCCGTTCTCGCGCGGTGCGCTCTACCTGATATTGCAGAACCGCACCTATCTCGGCGAGATCGTTCACAAGGGTCAATCCCATCCTGGCGAACACACGCCAATCATCGACCCTCCGATGTGGGATGCGGTTCAGATGCGGCTCGCCGGCAACACCGCCGAGCGCAACTCCGGCACCCGCACGCGCCAGCCGAGCCTGCTCACCGGCATGCTGTTCGACGCCAACGGCAACCCGATGACGCCGAGCCACGCCGTCAAACAGGGTACCCGCTACCGCTACTATGCCTCCCGCCCCCTGATCACCAAAGATCAGCCCGAGAGCTCCGCCGGGCTGCGCATCCCCGCTGAGGAGATCGAGCAGCTCGTGCCCAGCCGCGTGCGCCAATGGCTTCTCGATCCCGGCAGCATCTACAGTGCAACACGGCTTGTCGATGCGTCAGCGCAGCGCTGGCTCGTGGCGCGAGCCAGAGAACTCGGCAACAGCTGGCCCGGCTTGCCCGCGACACGCCAGCGTGCCCTGCTTACTGCCCTGATCGAGCGCATCGACGTCGGGACCAATCGGATCGACATCCATATCCGCCCGACAGGGCTGGGCGCGCTTCTTGATCCTGCCGCTGCGCTATC
>Ga0306920_100012036_pt1 | contig 11730 bp, 10 predicted proteins | sample flu12Cox44000170_FD_204666 | JGI IMG/M metagenome (GOLD analysis project Ga0306920, IMG submission 204666) | Lab enrichment of tropical soil microbial communities from Luquillo Experimental Forest, Puerto Rico - flux4day.12C.oxic.44.000.170 (v2)... | ecosystem: Environmental > Terrestrial >...
TGCATCCGAAGCCGCGTCACCAGGAAGCCGTGGACCGAGCCCAGCACCACGCCGCCCAGCGTAGTCACCAGCACGGCCAACCACCACGGCAACTGCCAGGTCACCAGCAGGTCGATGTAGATCACACCCAGCAAGGCGAACATCGAGCCGATCGACAGGTCGATGCCGCCGGTGATGATGACGAAGGCCTCGCCGATCGAGAACAGCCCGAACAAGCCGATCAGGTTGGCGGTGTTGCCGAGATTGATCGGCGACAGGAAGCGCGGATTGAGGATCGCCACCACGCAGCCCACCACCAGAATCAGCAGGAAGAGACCGAGATCCTTCTTCAGCATCCCACGGCCTCCGCCTCGCGCATGTCGCGCCGCCCCACGGCCAGCCGCATCACGTTCTCCTCGCTGAATTCCGTCCGCTCGAGGAAGCCGGCAATGCGGCCCTCGCGCATCACCACGATGCGGTCGCTGACGCCGATCACCTCTTCCATGTCGCTCGATATCATGAGCACGGCGACGCCGGCATCGGCCAGCCCGCGCATCAGCCGGTAGATCTCCGACTTCGACCCGACATCGATGCCGCGCGTCGGCTCGTCGAAGATAACCACCCGGGGTTTCATCGACAGCCACTTGGCGAGCACCACCTTCTGCTGGTTGCCGCCCGACAGCGTGCCGACCAGGGTGTCGATCGACGCCGTCCGGATATTGAGGGCGGCGCTCTGCTCGCTGGCATTGCGCCGCTCGGCGCTGCGCCGGATCAGCAGCCCGGAGGCGAAGGCCTTGAGATTGGCGAGCGAGATGTTCTCGGTTACGGTCTGCTCAAGCACCAGGCCGGTGCGCTTGCGGTCCTCCGGCACCAGGAAAATGCCCTGGTCGATGGCGTCGCGCGGGCTGCGCACCGCAAGCTTGCGGCCGTCGAGCCGGAGCTCGCCGCCGGCCGGGCGATCGACGCCGAACACCGCACAGGCCAGCTCGGTGCGGCCGGCGCCCACCAGCCCCGCCATGCCTAAAATCTCGCCTGAGCGCAGCGCGAGATCGAGCGCCTGCTCAGGGTGCGCCGGGGTCTTGAGGCCCGCCACCTCGAGCACGGCGTCGCCGGGCGGGCGGCCAGGCGGAATGTAAAGCGCTTTCAGATCGCGGCCGATCATCATGCGGATCATCTTGTCGTGCGCAATCTCGCCCTTGGCCAGTCCACCCACCACCGCGCCGTCGCGCAGCACCACGACCCGGTCGGCGCACTGCTCGACCTCGTTCAGGCGATGCGAGATGAAGATCACCGACACACCGGCCGCCTTCAGCTCGGCGATCACCTTGAGCAGCCGCGCGGTCTCCGACGCGGTGAGGCTCGAGGTCGGCTCGTCCATGATGACGACCCGCGCCTCGAGCGACAGAGCTTTTACGATCTCGACCAACTGGCACTGCGCCAGCGACAGGTCGGCCACCGGCGTGTGCGCCTCGAAGTCGACGCCGAGACGGCGCAGCAGCGGCGTCACCTTGGCCTCGAGCGCCGCGCGGTCGATCAGGCGAAACGGACCCGGCTGGAGCGGCTCGCGGCCGATCATGACGTTGGCTGCGACGTCGAGATTGTCGAACAGGTTGAGTTCCTGGTGGACGAAGGCGATGCCGGCTTTCATCGAATCGGCGACCTCGAGCGAGGGCCGCTCGGCGCCGTCGATGCGGATCGTGCCCTCGCTCGGCTCGACCACACCGCCCAGGATCTTCATCAGGGTCGATTTTCCGGCGCCGTTCTCGCCGATCAGCGCCAGCACCTCGCCGTGCCCGACCTGCAGGTTGACGCGGTCGAGGGCCTTCACGCCGGGATAGGTCTTGCTGACGGCGACGAGTTCGAGAAGCGGTGGAGTCACGGGTCCTTGCGCGCAAAAAGGGCGTCGCGCGGAACGCGACGCCCGGCAGTGTACGGTAAATCCGTTCCTACTTCTTGCCCTGCCGCTCCTTCAGCTCGGCCCAGAAAGCATCGACATTGCCCTTTTCGATGATCTTGGTCGGGATGATGATCAGCTTGTTGGCCGGAATGAAGGACTTGTCGCCTTCCAGGTACTTGGCCAAGAGCTTCATGCCCTGGTAGCCCCATTCGTAGGGCTGCTGCACGACGGTGCCGACGATGGTGCCTTCCTTGACGCCGCCCAGGGTGATCGGATCCTCGTCGAAGCCGATGATCGTCACCTTGCCGATCTTGCCCGCCTCCTTGAGCGCCTCGTAGATGCGCGGCGTGTTGTAGGAGTAGAAGCCCACCATGCAGTTGATGTCGGGGCGCGCGGTGATCGTGTCCTCGACGTTGCGCTTGGCGCGGGTCTGGTCGATGTCGTCGGCGCGCACGTCGACCAGCTCGATCTTGGTGCCCTTGATGGTTTCCTTCACGCCCTCGATGCGCTCGCGCGCATTGTCGGCACCCGGCAGGCCGACGAAGCCCATGCACTTGCCGCCGTTGGGCATCGCCTTGACCATCAGCTGGCCGGCCTGCTTGCCGGCGTCAGTGTTGGAGGAGCCGATATAGACGATACGCTTGCTGTTGGGCGCGTCGCTGTCGGTGGTGAACAGCGCCACCTGGCCGCCGACCCGGTTCAGCGCATCGCCCATGGTCTTCGGGTCCACCGGACTCACCAGGATGCCGGCAACGCCCGCGGCGACGAGGTCGTCCATGATGCGGGTCTGGATGGCCGCCGAGGACTGCTCGGGATACTTGAAGGTCAGGCTGTAGTTCGGCAGCTCGGTTTGCGCCTTCTTGACGCCGGCCTCCGCCGCCTTCCAGAAATCGGAGGCGCCGTTGACGACGAAGGCCAGGGTCTTCTTACCCTGCGCATCGGTCGTGCCGCCAAGCGCGGCCAAGGCGATGGTGGCAGTGGCAGCAAGCAAAAGCTTCTTCACTAGCTCCTCCCTAGGTTTTTGCTGGGAGGAAGGCTAGGCAGAGGGTGACGGGACCGTCAATCTGCGCAGGAAGGCTACGAGCTATGCAACTGTCACGTCGCAGTCATCGTGAATGGCGGATCATCCTTTGGGTCAGCCTGGCCAGCGCCATCGTCAGCGCCTGGTTTGGAATACGCATCGCGCCGGCCGATCAGTCGCCTCTGCTCGGGATGGCGCAGGGCGTGCTGAGTTCCCTGCTCATTGCGACGCCAATCGTGCTCGTGCAGGCCAAGGGCGACAGGGTCGCGCGACGCTTGCGGCGCCTGCCGCTGGCCGCCTTCTTCGCCGTCAAGGTCGTGTTCTATTCCGTCGTGATCGTCGGCGGCCTGATGCTGGTGCGCTATCTGTTCGCGCGGGACGGCGTCTCCTTCGACGAACAATTCCGTCGCTCCCTGGTCTTTGCCATTACCATGTCGGTTGTCGGCAACCTGTTCTTCGACATGGGTAGCCTGCTGGGCTTTGGCACGCTCACAAACATCTTCATCGGTCGCTATGCCAAGCCGCGCCGCGAGCAGCGCGCCTTCCTGCTGATCGACATGAAGGACTCGACCGGCCTGGCCGAACGGCTCGGACCGTTGCGTTTCCATGAACTGCTGAACGACTTCTTTCGCGATATCTCCGACGCCGCTCTCGAATGCAGCGCGGAGATCCACAAGTACGTCGGCGACGAGGTCATCCTGACCTGGAGCGGCAAGGCCGCCCTGGGCGACGGCGAGTGCCTCGCCTGTCCCTTTGTCGCGCAGGATCTAATCGAGTCGAATCGGCAGCGCTACCTTGGCCGCTACGGCGCCGTGCCCGCCCTGCGTGCCGCCAGCCACTATGGCGAAATCGTCACCGGCGAAATCGGCGACGTGCGCCGCGAGATCGCCTATGTCGGCGACACGCTGAACGTCGCCGCTCGCCTGCTCGAGGCGGCCAAGGAGCTCGGCCGCGACGTGCTGGTCTCGACCGATCTCCTCGAGCACGCGGCCCTGCCGCCGGAGACCAAGGCCGAGAAGCTGCCGACGCTCGCCGTGCGCGGTCGTACCGCGCCGCTCGGCATCGCGGCGCTGGAGCGCGCCTAGAGCACAGGCCGTCCGGCTGGAATCAGCCGGACGGCCTGTGCCTTTGATCGAGGCGCCTCGGACAACGCGCTTCCAATCAACCGGAACCGCTTTGCGGTTCCGTTTGATTGGAAGCCGCTCTAGCGCCGGGCCCGCACGCGCTCGAGGAAGCTGCCCAAAATGCCCTTGGGCAGGAAGATGATGAACAGCACCAAGAGCACGCCGTAGATCAGGTTGTCCCAGCCGACCGCTTTGGTGCCGAACGAGATGCGCAGGATCTCGGCCATCAGGATGGTGATGACCGCGCCCACCGTGGGCCCGAGCGCCACGTAGAGGCCGCCGACCACGGCGGCGAACACCATCTGCAGCGACACGGCGATGCCGCTCACCGTGTCGGGCGAGATGAACATCTGGTACTGGCAATAGATCGCGCCGGCGAACGCGGTCATCATCGCGCTCAGCACCGTGATCTTGAGTTTCTCGGCCGTGACGTTGACGCCCGCCGCCGCCGCCGCATCCTCGTCCTCGGAGATCGCCTCCATGGCCGATCGCATCATGCTGCGATCGACCCAGGTCCAGATCGCGAGGCCGAGCGCCCACACCACCAACGCCACCAGGTACCAGACGACCTTGTCGCTCGATTGCAGGGCCAGGAGCTTGCTGCCCTTGGTCGCCTCGGGGGTATAGCCGAGCGACCCGCCGGTATAGTCGCGCGTGGCGGTGATGACCTGCAGCACGATGCCGGACAGCGCCAAGGTCACCAGAACGAAGTAGTGGCCGGTGATGCGAAAACGAAAGCAGGGATAGCCGACGATCAGTGCCAGCACGGCGGCGCACAGGAGCGCGATCGGAATGCCGAGCCACGGCGTGATGCCGAGATGGTTCCACAAGAGCGCGGTCACGTAGGCGCCGGCGCCCATGAAGCCGCCATGGCCCAGGGACGTCAGCCCGAAGCGGCCCATCATCGACCACGACGTGTAGGCGAACGACCAGATCAGGATGAGAATGAGAATGTGCAGGTGATAGGGATCGCTGTGCACGAACGGCACCGCGGCCAGCGCCACGGCGGCGACAGCCCATGCGGCGTAGGTGTTCCGTTGCCTCACGCCCCCCTTCATCACGACCGCCTGGCCAGCAGGCCGGCGGGCCGGATGAACATCATGAGGATGAAGAAGGCGAAGGCCAGCACATAACCCCATTCGAGGTCGGAGAACATGCCGCCCATGGAAATGATCTCGGCGAACAGGAAGGAGGCGACGAAGCCGCCGACGAAGTTGCCCAGACCGCCCAGCACGCAGATCAGGAAGGTGATCGGCCCGATCGACAGGCCGATGAACGGATGCACGTCGTACATCAGCACCAGCAGGCAGGCGGCGAGGCCAGCGAGCGAGCCGCCGAGCGCCGAGGTGATGATGTAGATGCGGCGCGTATCGACGCCCATCAGCACCATGATCTGGCGGTCCTGGGCGATCGCCCGGATGGCGGTGCCGGTGTAGGTTTTCTTCATGAAGACATAGACCGCGGCCATGCCGACGGCCGAGGCGATGAAGGCGAGCAGCCGGGCGTAGCTGAAATTCATGTCGCCCAGCGCCAGCACCGGCAGCCGGATGCCGATGTTGCGGAAGTCGATGCCGAACGCAACGGTGGCGAAGCTCTGCAGGAAGAACAGCACGCCGCCAGTGGCCAGCAGCTGGTTGATCGGCGGCGCCGACAAAAGCGGCTCGATCACCAGCAGGTGCAGGAGCACGCCCAGCCACGCGACCAGCAGGATGCAGATCGGCGCGGCCACCCAGTAGGGCACGCCAAAGACCGCGTACAGATAGTACATGGCGTACATGCCGATCATGATCAGCTCGGCGTAGCAGATCCAGGTGACGTCGATGACGCCGAAGATCAGGTTCAGCCCGAGCGCGAGCAGCGCCAGCACACCGCCCAGCAGGATGCCGTTCAGCACCGCTTCCAGCAGATAGATGTCGAAGATCTCGAGGAAGGATTCCATCGTTACACCCCGAGATAAGCCTGTTTGATGGTGTCGCTCTCCAGCATCTCGGCCGACGTGCCCGAGGCGCGGATGGTGCCGGCTTCGAGGAGATAGGCCCGGTCGACCGCATGCAGCACCTGCTGCACGTTCTGCTCGACGATCAGCACGGTGAGGCCGCTTTCACGGATGCGCTTCACCAGCTCGAAGACCTGCTGCACGACGACGGGGGCGAGGCCGGCCGACGGCTCGTCGAGCAGCAGGAGCTTCGGATCGCTCATCAGCGCGCGGCCGATGGCGCACATCTGCTGCTCGCCGCCCGATAGGGTGCCCGCCATCTGGTGGCGCCGCTCCTTCATGCGCGGGAAGAGGCCGAACACGAACTCGAGACGCTCATCGTGCCGTTTGCGCGCCTCGCGCATGAAGGCGCCCATCTTGAGGTTCTCCTCGACGGTGAGCCGCGGGAATAGCCGGCGGTTCTCCGGCACATGGGCGATGCCGAGGCTGACGATGCGATAGGGCGGCGTGGCCAGCACGTCCGTGCCCTGCATGGTGATGGAGCCGGCGCGCGGCCGGATCAGACCGGAGATGACGCGCATCAGCGTGGTCTTGCCGGCGCCATTGGGGCCGATCACGCCGACCGCCTCGCCCGCCCTGACCTCGAGGCTGACGCCGAACAGTGCCTGGAAAGTGCCGTAGCCGGCATCGACCGACTTCAGATCGAGCACGCGCCGCTCACTTTCTCGCCGCCGCGGCCTGCGTCGCCTGCGCGTCGGTGCCGAGATAGACCTCGATGACGCGCGGGTCGCTCGCCACCTGGCTGGGCAGCCCCTCGGAGATCTTCTCGCCGTGATCCAGCACCATGACGCGGTCGACCACGCGCATCAGCACGCCCATGATGTGCTCGACCCAGATGATGGTGATGCCGAGCTCGTCGCGGATGCGGCGCAGCATGTCGGCGGCCTGGTCCATCTCGGCCTCGTCGAGGCCGCCCAGGCTCTCGTCGGCCAGCAGGAGCTTGGGCCCAGTGGCGAGCGCCTTGGCGAGCTCGAGCTTCTTCAGCCCGGCGGCACCCAGGCCGTCGACCAGGACCTTGCGGTCGGTCGGCAGGCCGACGATCGAAAGCGCCCGCTCCGCCGAGTCGAAGGCCTTGGCTTCGCTGTGGCGGTTCTGGCCGTAGTAGCCGGCCAGGGCCACGTTCTCGAAGATCGACAGGCGACGAAAGGGCCGCGGGATCTGGAAGGTGCGGCCGATGCCGCGGTTGATGATCTTGTGCGGCGCCAGGCCCGAGAGCTCGTGGCCCTCGAACTTGATCGAGCCGGCGGTCGGCGGGAACGTGCCCGACAGCATGTTGAAGATCGTGCTCTTGCCCGAGCCGTTGGGGCCGATCAGGCCGAGAATCTCGCCCTGATCGACCCGAAACGACACGTTGCTGACGGCGGTGAAGCCGCCGAAGCGCTTGATCAGATTTTCAACGACGAGCATGGCCCGCCTGTACGCTTACGCGGAGCACCTATTTGTAGCTATAGGTCATGCCCGCCGGCAGCGGCAGCACGGGATCGGCCATCTGCTGGCTCTTCGGCCACACCACGACCGGCTTGTCGTTGACGTACTGGATGACGACTGGGAAGGCCCGGTCGTTCTGGCCGGCCATGACCTCCTTCTCGTCCTCGAACTTGACGCCGAAGCCCAGCATGGTGGCACCTTCCGGCAGGTCGAGGTCCATCGCCGCCTTGCGCAGCGCCTCGCCGTCGATGCCGCCATACTTCTTGATGGCGACCGGCAGCACCTTGGTGAGGAACAGGTAGGTGTTGGAGGCGGCCATGCCGACATGCGCCGAGCGGATGGCGACGCCCGGCTTCACCTTGTCGAACTCCTCGCCGATGTACTGGACCATCGGCGGCAGGCTGGGATCGAGCGACTTGGGATTGGTCAGCCAGATCGAGATCGGGTCGATGTTGAACAGGTACTGGGCATCGGGTCCCAGGCTCTCCTTCAGCTTCTCGTAGACGCCATAGCCCGCGCCCTGGCCGACGATGGCGCCGACCTTGAGCCCCTGCTCGCGCGCCTGCCGCATGAACAGCGTGATGTCCGGGTTGTAGCCGGTGTGGAAGATGACGTCCGGCTTGGCGCGCTTGAGCTTGGTGACCAGAGCGGAGAGATCGGGCGCGCTGACCGAGTAGCCCTCCTTCAGCACGATGTTGAAGCCGTGCTTCTTGGATCCGAGTTCGTCGCCCTTGGCGACGTCGACGCCGTAGGAGCCGTCCTCGTGGATGATCGCCACGCGCAGATCCTTGGGATCCTTGCCGAACTTCTCCTTGGAGTAGGCGGCGATCATGTCGGTCGCCTGCTTGCCGTAGAGTGCGCCGCTGGTCTGCGGCCGGAACACGTAGTGCAGGTGCCGGTTCTCGAGCACCGCCGAGGAGATGCAGGTGGTGATCCACATGAACTTCTTGAGCTGCTCGACGCGGGCCGCCACCGGCACGCACTGCGCCGACGAATAGAAGCCCAGCAACATGTCGACGTTCTCTTTCTCGACCAGTCGCACGGCTTCGTTGATGGCGACGTCGGGCTTGCTCTGCGAGTCGGCGTAGACCGGCTCGATCTGGTAACCCTCGACCCCGCCCTTCTTGATGAAGTAGTCGAACACGATCTTGGCGCCGGTGTATTGCAGCTCCGAGCCTGCACCGGCGAACGGGCCGGTCAGGTCGTAGATGACGCCGATCTTGATCTTCTTCTGTTGCGCCTCGGCGCCCGCCGCCACGCCGAGCACCGCGATCGCGGCCGCGACACAGCTTATGAGACGCCCAATCTTACCCATGGACATGCTTCACTCCCTGAAATCAGTGTGTTTTTCACGTTTTTATTGGCTGGCATCACACGGGCGGCGGTGGCCGATGTCAAGGCCTAGCGCCCGTCGCCCGGGGTCAGGATGTCGAACATCAGGTTGGCCGGCGGATCGAGTGCCGCGAACAGGACGGCAAGACGTGTCGGGTCGCCCTCGATCTTGATCAGGCCCTCCCTCACCGCGTCCTGGATGGGGCGCTTGCCGAGCACGATCGAATCGAGAACCGCGCGCGTGGTGATGATCGATGCGTTGGCGCTGTCGGACCATTCGCCGAGGCGATGGGTCATCGTGCAGTGCCCGAGCGTCAGCACCAACATCTCGCCGCGGTCGGTGAATCGCCAATTGACCACCATCGATTGGTCCGCGGCTTTCTGCGGGTCGAGGCGGATCGCCATGGCGTCGAAAAAGGCATCGGTGCTGAGCCCGGCCAGGGTGTCGGCGCCGATGGCGATGCGGGCCGGCATCTTGAACACGCCATGGCGCAACTCCTGTGCGCCGTAGAGGAAGGCGTTGCGCCACGTCGCCGACTCGGCCTGGTAGCCCATCTGCTCCAGCGCATCGGCGCAAAGTGCCCGCGCCTCCTTGTTGTCCGGCTCGGCGTAGACGACTTCCTTCATGACCTGCGCCACCCAGCGGAACTCGCCCTTGGCGAAATCGGCCTTGGCCCGCGCGATCGCCGCCGCCGCCCCGCCCATGTACTCGACGAACTTCCGTGCGGCGGGCGCCGGCGGCAGTGGATGGAGATTGCAGGGATTGCCGTCGTACCAGCTGAGATATCGCTGATAGACCGCCTTCACGTTGTGACTGACCGTGCCGTAGTAGCCGCGCACCGACCAGCGGTCTGAAAGTCCCGGCGGCAGGTCGATCGCTTCGGCGATCTCGGCCGGCCGCCAGCCCTTCATCATGTGGCGCAGCGTCTGGTCGTGGATGTGCTTGTAGACGTCGCGCTGCGCCTCGAGATAGTCGATGACGGCGTCGCGTCCCCAGGTCGGCCAATGGTGCTGGCCGATCATCACCTCGGTGCCAGGGCCGTACAGCCGGATGGCGTCGCCGATGTACTTGGCCCAGATGCGCGGGTCGCGCGCCACCGAACCGCGCAACGGGATGAAGTTGTGCAGCAGCGGGCAAGCATTCTCCGCCATATTGAGCACGCCGAGCTCGGGATAGAACATGTGCATCTCAGCCGGTGCCTCGGTTTCCGGGGCGAGCTGGAAGATGATCTTCACGCCGTCGATCGTGTGCTCCTCGACCGGCTGGGCGATCAGCTGAGTCGGCGCGATCAGCCCGGGCGTGCCGCGCGCGACGCCCTTGCCCAGGCCGGCATCGACCTGGCCGCGCGGGCCGCGCGGCAGCAGGGGACCGAACTGGAACTGGGCGCGCCGGTTCATCGCCAGGCCCGCCAGCACGTTCTCCGCCGAAATCGCCTCCATGAAGCCGTCGGGCGCGATCACCTTGACCTTGCCGGCCTTGACATCGGCTTCGTCGATCACGCCACGCACGCCGCCGTAATGGTCGATGTGGCTGTGGGTATAGATCACCGCCACCACCGGCTTCCGCGGCCGGTGGGCGTAGTAGAGCTTGAGCGCGGCGCGTGCCGACTCCGCCACGGTCAGCGGATCGATCAGGATCAGGCCGGTCTCGCCCTCGATCACTGTCAGGTTGGCGATGTCGAAGCCGCGCAGCTGATAGAGCCGCTCGGTCACCTTGAACAGGCCATTGGCGAGGTTGAGCCGCGCGATGCGCCACAGGCTGGGGTTCACCGTCGCCGGCGCGAGCTCGCCGTCGATGAAGGCGTACTCGCCGAGGTTCCACAGCACCGCGCCGCTCGCGCTGGTGATCGTGCCGTCGGGCAGCGGCGCGATCAGGCCGCGCTTGGCCGCTTCGAAGTCGCGGCTGTCGGCGAAGGGCAGCGTCGTCGCCATCGCCGCGTTGGCGGCCTTGGTCGCGGGCTCGGCGTCGCGCGCAGCGTCGAGATGCGAAGCCGGCACCGGGACGGCTGAGCCTGTGGCCATCGTTCTTCCCCTTGTTGCGTAGGCAGGGCACTGTGAAAGCCGTCATGGCCCCGCGCAAGCTTACGCTGGCAACCATTCGGAAAGTGGCAACGTCCTTTCCCGGAGTCGAAGAAGGCACGTCCTACGGCACGCCAGCCTTCCGCTGCAAAAAGAAGCTGATCGCCCGTCTGCACCAGGACGGCAGGTCGCTGGTGCTGAAAGTCGGCGATGCCACGCGAGATCACCTGCTGCAGGCCGATCCCGGCACCTTCTTCATCACCGATCACTATCGCGGTTACCCGTATGTGCTGGCGCATCTCGATCGGCTGAGTGCAACCGATCTACGCAAGCTGCTCGCCCGAGCGATCGAGGCTAGCTCTCGACTTTGATGCCGTTGTCCTTGACCACCTTGGTCCAGCGCTCGGTCTCGAACTTGAGCTTGGCCGCGTACGCCTCCGGCGTGGAGCCGGTGGTGACGTAGCCCATCTCGATGAACTTCTTCTCGACCTCGGGATCCTTGATGATCTGGCGCAACAGGCCGTTCAGCCGGTCGACCACCGGCCTCGGCACGCCGGCCGGCGCCACGATGCCGAAGAACACCGCGCTCACCAAATCAGGCATGCCGAGCTCGACCACCGTCGGCACGTTGGGCGCCACCGGCGAACGCTTCTCGGAGGACACCACCAGCCCGGTCAGGCGGCCCTGCGCGGCGTGCTGGCCGGCCGGCATGACGACGTCGACGATCAGCGGCACGTGGCCGCCCATCACATCGCGCAGCGCGTCGGCGGCGCCCTTGTAGGCGACGAACTCCATGTTGAGCTTGTTTTGCGTCTTGAACAGCTCGCCCCACAGATGCGGCTGGTTGCCGAGACCTGAGGTGGCGAAGCGGACTTTCTCCGGCTGTTTGTTCACCCAGTCGGCGAACGCCTTGTAGTCCTTGGCCGGATGGTCC
>Ga0306920_100012037_pt1 | contig 11730 bp, 7 predicted proteins | sample flu12Cox44000170_FD_204666 | JGI IMG/M metagenome (GOLD analysis project Ga0306920, IMG submission 204666) | Lab enrichment of tropical soil microbial communities from Luquillo Experimental Forest, Puerto Rico - flux4day.12C.oxic.44.000.170 (v2)... | ecosystem: Environmental > Terrestrial >...
CCGTCCCCTGTGATCCGCAGGCCGCGAGGCCGAATGCGAGGAGCAGCGACAGGGAAAGGTAAGAGGTCTTCAATGATGGTCCTCCTTAAGTGACGGTCGGGCCCGACGGGGAAAGGGAGCGGCCCGCCTACGATCTTCAAGAAATCGCCGTCGGGGCGCAACCGGATCGTGGCCGGTGACGCAGGAGGACGAACGCCAGCCGTCACTCGTGCCGAAGGGCCTCGACGGCGACGACGACGGCCGGGAGGGAGATGGAGAGCGGCCAGTCGAGGCCGCGCCCGACCGCGGAGATCGCCGCGGCGCTCACCTCGAACAGCTGCCCGGAGGGCCGATGTGGGTGGCTCTGTCATGTCGCGAGGGAGATCACGGCGACGATGCTAGCAGACCCGCCGTGCAATCTGCCGGCAGCCGACCCGCGCCATGCACGATCGGGGCGCCCGTCACGTCATCCAGCTGAGCCGTGGGAATTGTCAATCGGCAGCAATGAACAAAGATGACCGCATTGCGCGAACGTTGTGCACCTGGATCAATGACCTGACCACCGCATCGGCAACTGCAATTAGCTTCTACAAGGTTTATGCAACGTCGGCTGCAATGTTCTGAGTGTTGTTTGATGAGCGGCCGAAGCGTATGAAGAACCAGGAGATGAATGATGGATCTTGGTTACATCACACGTCGAGCGTGGCGCTCTGCCCGCTGGGTCATTGTTGCCGGTGTTGCGTGTGCCTTGTGGGCGTGCAACTCGCGGACGTTCGAGGCCCCTGCGGTGAAGCCGCATGCGAACTTCCTCAATAACTTTCAGCAGACCATCAACCGTCAAATCGATCTGCTGTTCATGATCGACGACTCCTCGTCGATGGAGACCGCCCAGGCCAACCTGAAGGCGAACATTCCGAACTTCATGAACGTCCTCAAGGCGCTCCCCGGCGGGCTGCCGGACCTCCATCTCGCGGTCATCAGCCAGGACATGGGGGCCGGGGACGGGTCGTCGATCGCGGGCTGCTCCACCATGGGGGACGCGGGGGCGTTCCACTACACGCCCACCGACACGTGCACCGCCACCGGCCTCGCTCAGGGGGCGACGTTCCTGGTCGATTCTGGAGGGGCCAACCCGACGACCAACTTCGGCAGCCAGGACATCACCACGGTGTTCCAGTGCATCGCCGTGCTGGGGGCGAGCGGCTGCGGCCTCGAGGCCCAGCTGTTCTCGGTGGTGCACGCGCTCGGCGCCGACAACCTCGACGCCCAGGGGAACCCGCAGCCGCCTCCCGGCAACGCGGGGTTTCTGCGGCCCGACGCCTATCTCGGTATCGTGCTCGTGACCAATGAGGACGACTGCTCGGCGCCTTGGGGGACGCCGCTGTTCAACCCTGCGACCTCCGATATCAACTCGCAGTACGGACCGATCGAGAACTTCATCTGCAACGAGTGGGGCCACCTCTGCTCCTTGAACGGCGGCCCGCTGATGAAGCCGTCACGGTTCGCGCCGAACAACTCGGTCAACGACGTCGTGACCTACTCGCCGGCGAACGGCCCCAACAACTGCACCTCCGCCGAAGGGCAGGGGGTGTTGAGCTCCGTCGGCGACACGGGCTTCTCCGGCATGATCAAGAAGCTCAAGCCGGATCCGATGAACCAGATCCTCGTCGCCGGCCTGTTCGGTCCTCCCTACGAGTACACCGTCACCTGGAGGACCGCCCCGGTCCCTGGGCAGATCTGGCCGACGATCAAGCACTCCTGCGGGAGCGAGAACTCGGTGACCAGCTTCGCCGACCCCGGCGTTCGCGAGGACTACTTCATCCAGCAGTTCGGCGCCAACGGCCTCGAGGACACCTTCTGCCAGGCGAACTACGGACAGTCGTTGGCGACCATCGCGCAGAAGCTGAGCGCTTTGCTCGCCCCGCAGTGCATCGTCGGCACCGTCGCCACCAGGTCCAACTCCCCGACGCTCGACTGCACCGTCACCGACGTCGCCCCCAACATGAGCGACCCGAGCCATCCGATCCAGACCGTCGTGCCCGCCTGCGCGGACACCGGCGGTATGACCCCGTGCTGGACGCTCGATCCCGGGACCGGCCCGTCGCCCGGAAACGGCTGCGCCCCGGCCGATCACGTCCTCAACATCATGCGCGGGGGCGTCATGCCGCCGAACGACACCAAATCCACGGTCAACTGCTCGATCTGCACGCCCGGCTATCCCGACCCCAGCGTCGGGTGCCCCTAGAGCGCCAGGATCACCGTGCCGAGCAGGCGCTGCTCGTCCGAGTGGAAAGCGGTGCCGGGGATGGTGCTGTCACGGATGTCCTCGTCGGCTTCTGCCGCCAGCCGGATCGGTCCACCGAACGGCTGTAGCGTCGCGATCGCGCGCAGGTAGACGCGGGTGTCGTGCAGCGCGAAGTTGTTCTGGATGCGCCCCTGGTTCGTGTCGTCGCCGTTGAACGACCAGTAGCTCGCCGCCCGGCCGTCGAGCGTGAGGCGGAGCTCGCCGATCTCGCCCTCCACGGTGGCGTACGACACCGGCCCTTGGCCGTAGTAGTAGCCGCGCAGCTGGAGCTCGCTCTTGATGAACACGTCGGCGAACCGGGGCGCCGCCTCGGCGTAGGCGAGCGACGCGACCTGCGCGAAGGCGTAGACGGCGGCCAGCCGCGCCCTGAGGGCGAAGACGCCCCGGCGCGCATCGGCCTCCAGGACGGGGCCGGCGAAGCCGACGCTCGCCACCCGATCCCACGCCGGCGCGAGCAGCCGGGTGTCGTAGTCGAACGTGCTGCCGAGCCCGACGAGCAGGCCCTGCCCGTCGGGCTCGAGCGTCGCCGCCACACGATCGTCGTATCGGCGCAGGTAGCGGCCGACGAGCAGCGAATCAGCGTGGAAGGACGAGCCGTGCACGGACCCGCCTGCCAAGAACCAGCGCCCGCCGATCGAGGTCCACTGCCCCGGCCAGGCGGGCAGGCCGCCGTCTCCGGGCTGGCGGTAGCCGGCGTTGGCCACGATGCGCGCGCCGGCGCCGAGCACGGCCTCGGTCTCGGTCAGGTCGTGCGCGATCGCGTCGCGGCCGGCCCCCGTCTCGAAGTCCAGCCGATGCCAGACGCGCCGCGAGAACCCCCAGCGATCGAAGGGCGGGTCGTTGGGGCGCCCCCGGCAGACGCGCGACTCGTTCAGCGAGGCGACCGGCGAGAACACCACGGCGCCCACGCAGTTGACGACGCCCGGCTCCCCGGCGGCGAAGAACCGCCCGAGGCGAAAGCTGGCCTCGCCGAGCACCCAGCCCGCCGCCGGGGTGACGATGATGTCGTTGGTCGCCGGCTTCGTATTCCACTCCCCGAGGTACTGCCAGGCGACCGAGGAGATGAACGTTGCGATGAACGACGCGCCGGCCCCAAACCCGTTGCCGCGCGCGATCTGATAGTAGACCGTGCCGGCCAGCGGGTGGCCGATGCCGCCGGTGACGAACTTGTCGTCGTCGAAGACCAGGTCGCGGTAGGAGAGCTTCTCCTCCCAGGTGGACCCGGTGAAGGGCAGGTCCTCGGTCGACGGCTGGATGTGGCCCCAGTACCAGCCGGCCTGGAGGATGAGCGCGCTCAGCTCTCCGAGCACGGTCCTGACATACGGGCTGCGCGGGAGGGTGACGGACGGCTCGTCGTCGTCGGCGAGCAGATCCGCTGCATGCGACCCGGTGATCCGCCCGCAGGTCACGGCGGCGACGACCGCGGCCAGCAGACAGCGCCGACCCGTGGTACGCATGCTTCCCCCTCGGGGCGTCACGCCCCTCGCGCGCGGAACGTAGCCGAAGGCTACTTACAACCTTCCGTCACCGTCTCTTGCGGACCCGTCGACGCGCACCCCGATCCGCTGGGTGCGCAGGCGGTCTGGATCAGCTTCTCTCCGCAATCGGTGGACCCGCCGGGCCCGGGCTCCCAGCCCTTCGCCGGGCAGGCCGACGCCGAGAAGGACGAGCACGCAGCGAGCGGGTACTGCCGGTCGACGCTGTTGTTGCAGTTCCAGTCCCACGACCCGTTGGGCGCCGCGTTCGTGTGGAAGGACTCGTCGGGCTGTCCGGGCGTCGCCGAGCAGGCGGCCGTGGAGGGGTCGCTGCAGATCACGGTTCCCATCACCCCGCAGGCGCCGATGCCGGGGTAGCAGTGGCTCCCCACCGCAGTCCCCATCCAGGTGGAGCCATTGCAGCTGTCGGCCGGGTGTCCGCCGGCGCCGGTCGTCGTGGCGCCGGCCTCGGGCCCCGGCGATCGAGCGTCCGTCGGATCGACGAGCGCCGCGCCGTCCGTCGTCGCCTGTCCGCCCGAGCAGGCGGCGAGACCCAGCACCGTCGCCAGGAGCGCGCAGGCCGCCGCCGGCTCGCCTTTCGAGAAGAGAAGGGCGCGCATGGCGGCTATTCCCCCGCGAAGTCGCCGCTCTTGCCGGTGCCGTCCCCTGAGCTGTCGACGACGTTGCCGGGGATGGGCGTCTCGTTCCCGTCTTGGCGCTTGCCATGGAAAATGACGTCGCCGCCGTTGCCGTTTACCTTGCCGCCGCGGGCAAAGATTTGGCCGCGGTTGTCGATCCAGCCCCGGTCGCTACCGTGGACTCCGTCGCTGTTGATGAGCACAGCCACTTGCTCGACGTCATACTCGTCGTCCTGCTTGACAGGGAACAGCGCGACCGACCCCGCCTTGCCGTCGTTTCTGGCGCTGCCACCAACGGTGCCGTCGCCGCCTGAAGTGTCAATGACGCCGTCCGTTTCCACGATCAGAATGCCGCTCATGCGGTCGTGGAAGTTACCCGTGAAGACGTATACGAACCCGCCTCCGCCGCCAGTGCCACCTGGATCGTTGTCGGCACCACCCCGCGCGAGCATTTTGCCGTGTATGGAGACGTCCGCGTGGTTCGTAAACAGGTAGATGAGGCCACCGCCGCCTGCCGTCCCAGCACCGGCCGAGCTGCCGCCATCAGCCTGTACCTGTCCCGTTGGCTCGATGGTGCCCTTGCCGTCGGGTGCCAGGACGACGAGCTTGATGATCCCGCCCGAGGCGCCGTTTCCTGCCCCTCCCTTCGTGATCGAGCCGCCGTTAGACGCGACCTGACCGGCGATGTCGATTCCCGCACTGGATCCTTCCGGGCCCGGGTTGCCGTTAACCGCGCCGCCGGCACCGGGCTTCGTGGCCGAGTCGCCGCCGCTGGCATCGACCACGCCGCTCACCCGGAGGTCGCCACCGTGGGCCTCGAGCGCCACCGTGCCGCCGTCGCCGCCGGAGGCCTGCCCGTCTCCACCCTTGGTCACCAGTGGGACGGTCAGGCCGATCGCCGAAGGGCGCGTGGTCTCCCCGACCTTGAGCGCTCCGGCTGCACCGCCCGTCGCGGCGCTCCCGCCCGTCGCAGAGCCGCCGCGCATGTCGAAGGTCCCCGTGACGGCGACGGTTCCCGAGCTGTCGATCGTGACGCTCCCGCCATCACCTCCGGTCGAGCTGCCGTCGCCGCCGTGAGTGAGGAGCTTTCCGCTGACGATCACCTGCTGGGCCATGATGGTGACCGGACCGCCCCCTTGCCCAGAGCCGTCCGCGCCGCTCGTGTCGATGGATCCGGTGACGTAGACGGTGCCCGAGGCCTTCAGTGCGAGCCCTTGACGCGCGCCTCCGAGATCGGCGCCGCGCAGCGTGCCACTGATGAAGATGTCGCCGCCGGCGGTGATCGTCCGGACCGCATCCGTTCCACCCGAGCTCTGCGTCCCCGAGATCGAGACGCTCCCTGGCGCCTGGACGTCAGACGAGAGGTCCGACGCAGCGACGGCCATCGCATTCCCGGGCGGGCTCGCAGCGGGCGGTTGGAAGTCCGGACCGATCGTGATGGCGCCGCTCGACACGAGGTGGGCCGCGCCTCCGGTCTTCCCCTGACCGCCGGCCGCGGTGGCCGAGCCGCCCTGCAGGGTGACGCTGGGGGCCGGCGGGTCGCCCATCCCCGGGCCGCGCGTCGACGACCCGGGACCGCTGCCCGTGCCGCCGCCTCCACCGCCGCACCCGATTCCCGCCGCACACAACAAGAACGCGCCAACGACCCGGGCCGCGTCTGCGACAATCCCCTCCACCTTCACCATCTCCGTCGCCTCCCCCCTCTGAAACGCCCTGTCAACTGCCTTTCAATGCCCGTGCCACCGGATGTCTCGGAACCTATGGTCGATCGGCCGGCGCCCGTCGCTCACCCGTAGCGCTCTGTGACACCAACGACGCTCGCGACGTTACCGACACCGTCACTGCGTGCCCCCATCGGCCGGCTCCTTGGCCAGGCAGCGTTTGGTGGAGGTCGCGAGGTCGTCGCCCGCGTGCGCCGGATCGTCGAGGCAGGTCAGCCATGCGGCGACGAACGCCGCCCGCGGCGGGATGCCGTCGCGGAGGTGCTGCACCGAGTAGGCGTAGTTGCCGTAGGCGTACTTCGGGCGCGTCTCCGCGTGGGCCGCCTGGTCCGTCTGCGCTGCCCAGGCGTCGACCCGCCCCTGGAGCGTGGCGACGTCGTAGCCGGCGTGCGCCGCCCTCACCGCGTCGACGAACTTCTTGAGACCCCCCGCGTCGTCGATGACGGCGGTGAAGCGGGCATCGGGCACGATGCCGGGGCGCCCCTTCCACCAGTAGACCGGATCGAGGTTGGGGAGCGGGTAGTCGAACGACGGATCGGGGTTGTGGACGAGCCACTCGAACGTCCCCGTGAGCGGGTTGTCGTAGACCATGTAGTCGTGGTTCGCGCCCCAGAAGCCGTCGAAGTGCGGGAGCACCGCCTCCGCCGCCCAGTCGGCGACGGTCCGGTCGACATTCACGAGCTTGGTCATGCCGGCGTAGTCCATCACCCCGCGCAGCATGTTGATGCGCGTGTCGTCGGCCGAGCTCTTGTGCGTCTCCCGGATCCAGAGCGTCTTGAACAGGTCGCCGTTGCCGCCGCCTGGATAGATGCGCCCCAGGAACAGGGCGTCGGGCGGCTCGACGTTGACGTAGAGCCCGTAGAACTGTCCGTTCACCGAGACGACGGCGTTGTTGGCGCATTGCGCGGCGACGCCGATGTCGCGCAGGAAGGAGAGCGCCAGCCGTTCGTGCAGCACGGAGAGGTCGTCGTTGTGTGGCAGCAGGATCGAGGTGAGGCCCTGGAACCGATGACTCGCGTTGACCTTGTTGAACGCGATGTCGAACTGCATCTTGGGGTTCGCGTCGCCCTCGTTGACGATCCAGCTCTCGGTCCCGCGCAGGCGGAGCATGGCGTCCGCTATCGCTTGGCCCTGGTAGTGGAAGACGATCGGGTGATAGGGGTGGATGTTCCGGCCAGCGGCCTGGTTCTGTGCGCGGTTGTGGAAGTCGTCGAGCACGCCCGCCCATTCCGCCGTGCTGATCTCGATGTTGTAGGCGGGGAGGGTGTCCTGCGCGAAGACCGGGGCGCACCCCCCCGGCGACGTTCCGCCGTCGCCCGGGGACGGCGGGGGATCCCCGTTCTGGCCCTGCGAGCCGCCGTGCGACGAGGAGCAGGCGGCTCCCCACAGCCCGGCGACGGCCACCAACCTCGACAGCGAACGGTGAACGCGCATGAACCCCCTCCCTCCGCGCGCGGCGCCCCGGTCTCCAGCGGCTACGGCATCGTGACCGCCGACAGCTCCAGCGTTTCATCGTTGAACGCGCCGGCACCGGTCTCCTTGACCTTCCCCACGCCGTCCGCGTACCAGGAGACCGTGTTCGAGGGCGTCTTGCTCGACGTGTGGTTGCGTCGGACGCGAATGCAGGTATACGTCCCCGCCGGCACGGTCACCGTGTCGGCGACCGCCTCGACCGTCCAGTCCGTCGTCTCCTTGGTGGCCTTCTTCTTCGTCGACGGCGTCTTGGTCTCCATGTACTGCTCGGTCCAGGTCGCGCCGGACACTAGGTGGGCGGCCGACTCGTCGAGCACCAGGATGGGCGGCGCGTACTGCTTGTCGACGAGGACCGCCCCCGTCTGGTCGAGCTGCTTCTCCTCGAGGCGCACGACGCCCGCGCCGGTCGACTGCTGCCAGGCGATGGTCCCGCCGTCGAGCAACACCGTGTGGACGCGCAGCGCTGACTGGCCGTCGCCGGGCGCGTTCTCCGCGGCCTCGACGGTGATCGTCCCCTGTCCGGTCATGCCGGTGGCGGCCGTGACCGCGTAGGTCCACGACGCGCCCACCGACAGCGGCAGGTAGTTCTTGCCGGAGGCGGCGCCCGGGTCTCCCGTGGCGGTGCCGCTTCCTCCGCTGCAGCCCGCACCGCAGCCCGCGACGGCGATCGTCAGCGCCGCCAATCGTCGAGACGTCATGCCCGGCTGAAACAGCAAGCGACATGCCGCGCGACGATCGACGCGCGCCGCGCGTTCGCGCTTCGCTGGCGGGGGGCCGAAGGTGATCGGTAACCGCGTCGCACGACCGCGCGTCGCGGTCGACTGAAAGGAGCTTTCAGAGGCGGCGATCGCCACGCGCATCGGCGGGGCCGACGGGCGTGTGTTTCGAAGGCTTCTTTCACCCGGCGGCAGGCGACGTAACGACCGAGGTCCGCCCGTTACCGCGCGGTCGTGGCTGCGGGAGCGGCCGGCTCAGGGGACGATGCAGATGTAGGCGATGAGGACGTCCTTGATGGTGCCGGCCTTGATGGCGTCGCAGGTGGGGCCGTAGACCGTGATCTGCGAGGTCCCCATGCTGTAGTCCCAGCCGTTCGTGTGGGTCATGTCCTGCTTGATCAACGTGTTGTCGCCGTAGACGTCGATGGCCGAGTTGCTGGTCATGCCGTTGGGTGGGGCGCCGAGGTTGAAGATGCACGTCGCGGTCGACCCGAGGATCGTCCCCAGCGCCGCCACCAGGCTGGCGGTGTCGTTGACCTGGTAGAAGGACGTCGCCGCGCCCATCTGCGGCTTGCCGCCGGCCATGGCCATGCTGTTGAGTGTGGCCGTCCCCATCGTGTTGCCGATGCCGACGACGAAGGTGGGGAAGCCGGCGGCAAGCGCGGCGGCCACGGCCGCTATCGCTCCCGGCGAGTCATCCGCCTGCGTGCTGCCGTTGCCGGGCATGCAGTTCGGGAGGCCGTCGGTGGCGAGCAGCAGGTACTTCGGGTTCGTGTCGGTGACCCCCTGCATGATGGTCACCGCGTTCTGAACCGCGACGCGCGTGGGCGTGCTGCTCCCCGGGCCCGCGCGGCCGATCGCGGTCATGATCGCGTTGGCGTTGTTCGGGCCGACGGGCACCTCGGCGGTGGTGCTCACGTTGCAGCCGGTGTTGCTCGTCGCGAAAAACTTCAGCCCCCAGTTCACGGTGGTGTCCGTCATGCCGATGACCATGTTGAGCGCCGTGGTGGTCTGACTCCATTTCGAGTTCGCGCCGCAGCCACCGTTACAGGTCGTGCCGTCGGCCTGGTCGTTCATCGAGCCCGACTTGTCCTGGACGATGAGGATGTCCGGCGGAACCTTCTGCGCGGGCTGCATGAAGGTCCCGCAGTTGACGTCTTTGTTGGCGCTCCCCGGAGAACCGCCGCCGCCGCTCGTCGCACCGGCGCCCGTCGAATTGCCGGTCCCGGTCAGGTGCCCCGATGAGTTTGCGGCGCCGGTCGAGCTGCCCGTCAACTCCGCTTTGGGCGTGAATCCGCAGCCGCCGAGGGCGGCCCACGCGATCGAGAACAGACCTGTAGCGAACCGACGCATGACGACCTCCCCATGCTCGTTGCGTTCGAGCACGCCGCGCGTGCTCGTTGCGTTCGAGCACGCCCTGCGTGCTCGTGGCTTCCGATTACCCTGTGCGTTCGCGCCAAAAAACCTGTTCAGAAAAAATCGCGCCGGTGACGGCCATCATGGCGCGGCGAGTTGACCGGGAGGCCCCCGGCCGCTACTTTGGCCGGCTTCATGCGCCGTGCACGCCTCGCCCTCCTGTGCTTCAGTATCGTCGCCATGACCTCAGCCGCCGCCCTAGCCGGGGAACGCAAGGACGTCCCCGACAAGTACAAGTGGAACCTGGCCGACCTCTATCCGTCCGAGGCGGCGTGGACCGCCGCGAAGGACGCGCTCGGCAAGCGCCTGCCGGAGCTGGGCAAGTACCGCGGCCGGCTGGGCAAGTCGCCCAGGGAGCTGCTGGCGGCGCTGCAGACGATGTTCGAGATCGATCTCGAGCTGTCGCGGCTGTCGGTCTACGCGCACGGGCTGTCCGACGAGGACGTGCGCGCGGCGCGCCCGCGCGAGATGAAGCAGGCCGCGGAGGAGCTGGCCACGGCGTTCTCGTCGGCGACGTCCTGGATCCGCCCGGAGATCCTCGCGCTCGACCAGGCCAAGGTGCGGAAGTGGATCAAGGACGAGAAGAAGCTCGCGCCTTACCGCGTCTTCCTGGAGGAGACGCTGCGACGCAAGCCGCACACCCTCGGCGCCGGTGAGGAGCGGGTCGCCGCGGAGGCCGGCGAGCTCGAGCGGGCAGGGGGCGAGGTGCACGGCGTGCTGTCGAACGCCGACCTGCCGTACCCGACGATCAAGCTGTCGACCGGCGAGTCGGTGCGCCTCGACGCGTCGGCTTACTCGCTGCACCGTCAGGCGCGGGTCCGCGCCGATCGCGACAAGGTGTTCGCCGAGTTCTTCGGCGCGCTCAAGACCTACGAACGCACCATGGGCTCGACGCTCGCGGCGGCCGTGAAGGGCCACCTGTTCGAGAAGCGCGTCCGCCACTTCGACACCGCGCTCGAGGCGGCGTTGTTCCAGGACAACATCCCGACCGCCGTCTACAAGCAGCTGCTCGCCGACGTCCACCGCAGCCTGCCGACGCTGCACCGGTACCTCGGCCTGCGCAAACGGATGCTGGGCCTCTCCGAGCTGCGTTATCAGGACCTCTACGTCCCGCTGGTGGCGAGCGTCGACATGCACTTCCAGCCCGACGAGGCGCGGGGCATCGTCCTCGACGCGCTGGCGCCGCTCGGCAAGGCGTACACCGACACCCTCCACAAGGGGTTCGAGAGCCGCTGGACGGACTACCTGCCGTCGACGGGGAAGCGCTCGGGTGCCTACTCGACCGGCGTCTACGGCGTGCACCCCTACCAGCTCCTGAACTTCAACGGTCGCTACGAGGACCTCACCACGCTGGCGCACGAGTCGGGGCACTCGATGCACACGTTCCTGTCGCACGGGGCGCAGCCGTACCCGACCGCGGACTACCCGATCTTCGTCGCCGAGGTGGCCTCGACGTTCAACGAGAACCTGCTCATCCACTACATGCTCGATCACGCCAAGGACGACGCCACCCGGCTGTTTCTCCTGGGCACGCTGCTCGACGGGCTACGGACGACGCTGTTCCGCCAGACGCAGTTCGCGGAGTTCGAGCTCGCCTTCCACGAGCAGGCCGAGCGCGGGGAGCCCCTCACCGGCGAGAACCTGTCGAAGCTCTACCTCCAGATCGCGCGCGACTACTACGGCCACGCCAAGAACGTCTGCCGGGTCGACGATCTCCTGGCCATCGAATGGGCCTACGTGCCGCACTTCTATTACGACTTCTACGTGTACCAGTACGCCACCAGCATGGTGGCCTCCACCTCGCTGGCGCGCGCCGTGCGGGAAGAGGCCAAGACCGGCAAGACGGCCCATCGCGACGCCTACCTCAAGATGCTCTCGTCGGGGAGCTCGCGGTACGCCATCGACCTCCTCAAGGACGCGGGCGTGGACATGACCACCTCGGCGCCGTTCGACGCCGCCATCGCCGAGATGAACGCGACGATGGACGAGATGGAGCGGATCCTCGAC
>Ga0306920_100012039_pt1 | contig 11728 bp, 18 predicted proteins | sample flu12Cox44000170_FD_204666 | JGI IMG/M metagenome (GOLD analysis project Ga0306920, IMG submission 204666) | Lab enrichment of tropical soil microbial communities from Luquillo Experimental Forest, Puerto Rico - flux4day.12C.oxic.44.000.170 (v2)... | ecosystem: Environmental > Terrestrial >...
AACGTCGCGTGCCGGCCGGGCACGCAAGTGCAGAACGAGCGCACAAGATCTTCGCCTCGGGGGCGCGCTTGCTGCAATTCCAAGATTTCCGCGGAAGGTGCCTGATAGGGGATTCCTTGAGCCGCCAGCATCGCCGGGGGATCACCTGGGTAGGGCCATATCTGGGGCGGCCATTGCGGCATCGGCATCGCGTTCCGGAGTTCGCGGATTTGAAAATCCGCGTGGGCGAGCAATTGAACCAGCCCGCCGTGGGCGCTCTCCCCCGCAATCCGGCGCTCCCGCTCGCCCGCGAGATCGCTGGCAAGCCGCGCAGAGCGGCGGTGCTCGTCCTTGAGGGTTGCCTTGAGCTCGTCGCGCTCATTCTTCAGCTTGGCGACGCGCTCCTTCAGCTTCGCGATCACCTTCATCTGCCGGGCGGCAACGCCGTCCTTCTTCTTCCTGATCACAGCGGGGACCGCTGCAACCAACGCCATCAGTCCAGTCATGCTCATCCTAGTCTCCCTTCGCTTTTTGAACCGGCACATCGATCATCATATGCAGGAGCCGGTTCTGCTCCTGCATCGCCAGTCACCGTATTCCCTCGATCCAGTCGATGACGTCTTTTTGCTTCCCGTCCATCGCGAGGAGCATGCCCTTGGTCGTATCGGCATGGTGCGTGCGCGTGTCTTCACGCCTCATCAGCCCGGCGGTCATGGCTTCGACGGCGAGTTTCAGTTCGCCGACGCGGGCCAAGTCGAGGGCGCCGACCTTGAGGTTGAAGATGTACATCTCACGGGTTAGCGCCATCTTGCACCTGTTTTGCGATGTTGCGCCACTCGGTCATTTGCGCGAGCGAGACGCGCGCCATGTCATCCGCCGGCATAGTCGCGATCCAGTCTTCGAGCGGCTTCGAGCCTTTGTTCGCGAGCGCAAGGCCGCGCTCACTCAGCGAGGGCGCGAGCAAGTCTGGTTCTTTGTCGCGCTTGCGCTTACCAGGGGAGCCGCCAGGGGCCTCGCTGGGGGGCTGAGGTTGGGTCCCTGGCGGCCTGTCGGACGCGCTAGGAGTCGCGTCCGCGTGGGACGAGACCTCCGCACCAGGGGACGACAATGGACCGCCCTGGTCGATCGTCTCGCCCGTTCCTCCGGAGGCGTGCTCGTCGCCGGAGGAATAGTCAGCCCCGTCATCGACGAGGGCGTCTAATCTGTCCGACAGGTCGCGTGGAGCTTCGACGCGCGGCACCTTCTCAGACATGACGTCGATTGTCGGCAATTCGTCGTCCGCGTATACACCCAACAAAACATCCGGGAAATAGCGCCGGCACAACGCGCGGCTGGTGTAATAGAATTGTTGCTGGTCCGGATCGGATTTCCACAAAGGCGAGTTCTTCGGCGTGATCTTCTCCCTAGGCGGCGAAGCGTGCTCGATCCGCTCGCCAACTTTTGGCTGCACCGAGACAATGCAAACTCGATGATCGCCCGCGCCTTCATATTTTACCTCGAACCGCCCCTTAATCGGCGCTCGGCTCAAGACCACGGCATTGATAAGCTGCGCCTCATAGGCGATCCGGTCGTTGACGTTGTATGACTTATTGGCCACGGAAAAGGGCGACATCCTCCATTCCAACGCTTGTGTGGCGATCGCCAAGCAAGCGCCTGGATTGCCGCGCAAGTACTTGGGCACGGCGACGTCGGAGATGGCCATCAGCTTGGCGAATTCCATCACTTGGGCCAGCGTCTCCATGGACAGGCCGGCGGCTTGGCTCTTGGTAACTGGAACGACGCTGGTGACTGATTTATCGATCCGCTGCGAAATGCGATCCTCTGCTTCAGTCATTCGTCACCTTTGGGGGCTTGAGCCGGATAAGGGGATAGTGCTGCGCTCGCACGGTGTAGGATTTCTTGTCGATCATCGCCACCATCACCTCAGCGCCGCCATCCACGATTGCGCGCGAGGAATTGCCCATGCGGCGAATCAACTGCGCGTCGACCTGTTTGCGCTGCTCGTTCGCCGTCCGCGCGTCGCGCTCGATCTTCATCAACCCCTCGCGCGCGAACACCAAGGACGTGAACTCGTCGTCGTGGCTGAGATCGACCGCAGGACCGGGCTCCCACAGATCCATCACCAACTGCCGATCACGCCCGGGCAGTTCCGGCTCGTAGGGGCGATTCTCCTTGATCCGGAGCCAGAACTCGTCGGCGAGTTCCTCGATTTTCCTGATCAAGGGCAGCTTCAGCGGGATGTCGACGTAGAGGACATCCAACCCCCCGTCGCCCAGGCGCAGCGCGGCTACGCCGGCTTCAGCTGCTCCGGTTAAGTAAGCCTCGACATTCGCTTGCACGGCCACCCAGAGCGGAACTGCAATTTCGCCTTCAGGTGTGTGCCAATGGCGGCGAAAGGCGAACTGCCCTACTGTTTTCACTTGAATGGTCAGCGGACCATATGCAAGAGGCCGGGTAGCCCAGAAATCGGGGGTAGCTCCTAACCGTTTTTCCTCATCCCAAAAATAGGATGTATGCTTTGTGATCGTCCAATCGGGGTAATCTTCGCGAAGAATATCAGCGACCACGGGCTCGAAATAACGACCACGTCTCTTTGTAGGACTATCACCTTCTTCCGTAAGAATGCCAGACTTTAGCGCAAACAGTTTTAGCGGCGTCAAAAATGGATGTACGCGCTGGCCGAATAAGGCGGCGACTTCTGAGGCGTTAATATTTTTCCCCCTACGCGCTAACCAAGTATCTCGATCGGTTATCTCCCATGAGTGTATCATAATTGATCACGCAGCGGCCGATGCCGTTGGAACCCACTTCCACATGCCGTCATCGTTCACTAGGCGGCCGGCGCGCCGGAGCGGGCCAAGCATGTTGTTGAGCGAGGCCTTTCGGAAGCCAGCCATCTCCAGCGCTTCTCCCATTTCGGCGAAGGTCTTAGGACCGGACTTCATATAGCTTTCGAGGACATCGATCCGCTTGAGCGAGTGCTCGCGAACGGTGGGGCTGCGCTTGACGGGGCCTTTCCTCGTCGGCTTGAGCGGCACCGCCGTTCGCACGTCATGGACTTGCGGATGGTGACCAAGGCGGCGCTCGGGGACGATCATGACCTCGGGGTCGAAGTCCACCTCTTGGTTGTAGAGGAGGGCGACCATCTGCCCCAGTTTCATAGGCTCGACGATGCACGAAAAACGAAACCGTACCATCTGGTAAAACCTCCTTTATCTGTCCGTCGGGGGCGGCCCCGAATGTGACCGCCCCCGCCTCCCTGGACCGGCTGGCCCCGACGCTCGCGATTTAGCCTACGCGAGAACCGCTCCCGAAAGCCGCTCTCGTCCGGCCCGGGGACAGCCGATTGCAGAATCGAAGATTGCAGTTGGTGCAATGGCGCGTCAAGAGGTTTTTGCATTGACTGCAATCGACCCCGGCCCATAATAGCGGGATGACGCTCACCGAATATCTAATTAAACACAACGAAAGCGGGGAGGAGTTCGCGAAACGAACCGGCTTGCACCCGACTACGATCTTCAGGATTTCCACCGGGAAAACGATCCCCAAAAAAGCGAATATGCTCATAATCATTGCCGCGACCAACGGACACGTCACGGCGAATGACCTCTATGGCGTCGCTCCAAAAACGCGAAACACAAGGGAAGCCCATGAACCCCCAGCCGCAGCTAGAAGCCGGGCATAACGGACCAACCGAAGCCCAAACTGAAAGTGTTGTCGCTGCTATCGAGGCCAAGATGGCGGACTTGCGCTCCGAAAGGGCGCTCTACATGTCGCGGTGCAGGCCTCACCACGACAGGATCAAGGAAATCATCGACGACGCCGTCGAGCGCATGAATTTCGAGCGGAAGGCGTTGAAAATCACGGTCAAACAGCGCGAGTTCATCCGCAAGGCGGAGGCGCTGGAAGACGAACTCGAAACCATCGTTCAGGACGCGCTCGATCTCCTCCAGCGCCAACTCGGCAGCTTCGCCGATACGCTCCTGGGCCGCGCCGCCGTTCAGGAGGCCAGGGAGGCGATCAAGAAGACGGCGGAGACGGGAAAGCGCAATCGCAAGCGCTCGGAACCGCCCCCCGATTTCATCGATGACACGCCCGATGTCCCGTTTGTGCGGGATGAGGAGCCGGAAGAGCCCCGCGACGCCGCCGCCGAATAGATGCGGCTATGATCATCAGCGATTCCTCTGAATGGCGAGCGATTCCGACTGCGCCGAACTATTATGTGTCGGGGCGGGGTGATGTGCGGACGCGAATCAACGCCACCCACCCTGAACGGTCTCAATGGTGCCGTATCAAACCGTATCGCCTAAAAAGCGGCCATTTAAGTTTATCTATTAAGAAACACCATTACCTCGTTCATCGGCTGGTTTATCAAGCGTTCTGCGGGCCTCTGATTAACGATATGGTTGTCTGTCACTTGGACGGAAATCCCGCTAACAATCACTACAGCAATCTTTTACAAACAACGCAATACGAGAATATGTCTCATAAGTATAAGCACGGTACGTCGCAAGAAGGCGAGCGTCACCCTCATGCACTTTATTCCAATGAAACGGTAGCGTGTGTATCACGAGCGATTGCGCTAGCTCCGCGTTCCGCAACTGGCCGCCTCAAAAAAGGCATACCCCAAGCTATCGCGGACGAATATGGCGTAACACGCCAATTAGTGTACGATATTTCCAATCACAACAGCTGGAAGTGCGTCTCTAGTAAAGGAGACCGTCAGTGATTTGTGGTATAGATATCGGCTCCACGGGGGCCGTTGCCCTATTGGACGACCACGGCGAACTCCTCGACGTGAGGGACATGCCCTGCCTCAACGATGGCCCGGCAGGGCGCCGGGCGGTCAATCCGCGCCTTCTCGCCGACGTCTTCCTCGACTTTTCCGTCCGCGATCCCCTCCATTGGAAGGGTCGCACGGCCTTCGTCGAGCATGTCGCCTCGCGCCCAGGCGAGGGGGTCGTGAGCGCCTTTGCCTTCGGCCGATCGCGCGGCGTGGTCGAGGGCGTGCTCGGGACGCTCCTGATCCCGTACACTCTGATCACCCCCAAAGTCTGGAAGGGAATCATTGGCATCCCTCCAGGCAAAGAGGGAGCCAAGGAGGCCGCGCGCTCGCTGGCGATCAGGCGGTGGCCGGACAAGGCGCAGCTTTTCCGCCGGGTGCTCGACCACAACCGGGCTGAGGCGGCGCTCATTGGTTTCGCAGGCCTGCGCATGACAGAGCGCGCTAAGGAGCCAGCATGAGCGACAGTTATCCACCGCCTCGCCAGCGTGAAACGTTGCTAAAGCTCGTTGAGGCGCTCGGATGCCGCGACAACGTCCTGCGCCGCGACGAATGCTCCGACTGGATGATCAAGGGCAAGCTCGGCCACATCTATGCCGTGCCCGGCACACTCGACCGGCCCAAGGCCGAAGGCTTCCAAATCTACTTCCGTGGGGCGCCAGAATTCGAGGAGCCTACCACCGGCAAGGCATGGACCTACGCCAAGCAGGCGTTGAAGCCGTTCTGCGCCGTGACGCAAGACGGCGACTGGGAAGGTCTGTTGTTTCTCGACCGCTTGCCGACCAAGGAAGAGGCCGAAATTGTCCGCAACAAGCTCGGCGTTCCCAAGAAGCGGGAGATCAGCGACGCGGAACGGGAGCGTCTCCGGGCCATGGGCTTTGCGCCGTCCCACGTTGTTGGCGACAATCAGACCAAAAAACCGCCATCGGGTGATGCGTCCGGGGGGCAGGAGCCAAACCGATGAGCGAGGCCGCGATTGCCGACGACAAGAAGGTCTCGGACTCGCTACGGCGGCGCAAATTAATGCTGGTGTATATCCGCGACACGTTGATCGCCCGCGCCGCCGACCGGCGTAGTTCCTATGCCTTTCTGGGCGGTGATCCAGAGTGGCAAGCCTCAGCGGACGGTAAGATCGAGCTAAGGCGCATCGTCGCGCTCGAAGCGGCTGCGGACATTTTCACCCATCTTCACGCCGAATGGTGCAAGGGCGAGGAATCCAAATCCGGCGAAATCCCTGAATGGTTGAGGAAAGTTGCCTCACAGGGGATGTCGACGTTCAAGCAAGGGCTAGACCGACAATAGTTTCGGAGCATGGCGCGGGCATCGGACGCGGAGTGGAATCACTGGATCGACACTGCCAGGGCCAGGGACATCAGAGACGTAGCCCTGCAATTTGGCGCGGTCCTCCGGAGGCAAGGTTCAGCGGAATGGGTTGGCCCCTGTCCCGCGTGCGGCGGACGCGACCGCTTCGCTGTCAATACTCAAAAGCGGGTCTTCAATTGCCGTGGTGCTGAGGACGGCAAGGGCGACTGCATCTCGCTCGTGATGCACGTCCGCGGCTGTCACTTCTTGGATGCCGTCGAGGCGCTCACAGGAACCCCCAGGCCTGATCGCAGCCGCGACGAGACGGCGGAAGCTCGGGCGAGCCGCGAGCGCTTCTACGCAGCCAGGGCCATCGAGTATGCCCGCCGGCAAGCCGAAGAGGCGCAGCGGATCGAGGAAGAGGCCCAGCGAAACGAGGCGGCGATCGGCGACATCCTACGGCGCGCGATGGACCTCGAAGATCCTCGTGCTCGACAGGGCAAGGCCTATGTCACCCAGACGCGCGGGCTCAACGTCCCCAGGCGGCTCTTAGGCGACATCCGCTTCGTCGAGAAGCTGGATTACTGGGGCGTCGGCGACAACGGCGCTGAGGAGCCGATCTGCCTCGCCACGCTGCCGGCAATCGTCGCCCTGATCCGCAACGTCGAAGGCGACATCATCGGCCTCGCGCAAACCTATCTCGACTTCGACAAGCCGGAGAAGTGGACGCCCACGGGTTCGCCGCGTAACTCAAACAAGAAGGTTCGCGGCAAGAAGCAAGGTGGGATGATCCGCCTGGGGCCGATCGCCGAGACCATTGGAATAGCGGAAGGCTGGGAAAACGCGCTCTCGTTTTGGGCAATGGGGCTCGGACCAGAGGATCTTATGCTCGCCGCCGCCGTAGACCTCGGCAACCTAGTCGGCCGCTCGACCGGACGGACCCAGCACAAGAATCTCTTCGACCCCGAAGGGCGCCCGCGCCGCCACGCAAACGGTCAGCCTAAGATGGATGAGCCCGGCGTCATCCTGCCCGCCGGCATCAAAGATGTGATCATCATTGCCGACAGCGACTCAGAATGGTTCGCGACCACCGCGCACCTCCACACGGCGACGCTGCGGTGGATGAACGAAGGCAAGCAAGTCAGCCTTGCGTTTCCGCCAAGCGGCTTGGACTACAACAAATTTCTGCTTGAAGAACTCAAGAAAGGGCAGGCGTGAAGCATCTGTGTGAACATCCCACCGGGATCGAGACCGGCGAGGATTTCCTTAAGCGTGTTTCCTGGATCTTCGAGGAGGGCGTCCGGTCGAAATTTGGGGCGATGAGGCTCGACGAACTCGACGAGCCGGGGCCCGAACATTCTTGGCTCGTCAATGAATGGTTCTCGGACAACGACATCAGCGTGCTCGCGGGTGTTTCCCAGTCGGGAAAGACCTTCATCGCCTTGGAGCTCGCGCTCGACATCGCCGAGAACAGGCCATTTTTCGGGATGCGGACCCGCTACGGCGGGGTGGTGTATCAGGCCGGCGAAGCACCGAAGGGGGTCAAAAAGAGGCTCCGTGCTTGGCGTCAGCACCACGAGCGCCATTGGAATTCTGATGTGCCGTTCGTGCTCTTGCAGAAGCCGATCGACATCTATCACTCGGACGAAGGCCTCGACGATTTGATCAAAGAGATCATCGAGCACTCGAAAACCTTCGACGTCCCGCTGCGCTTGGTGGTCATCGACACATTCGCCACCGCGACGATCGGGGCCGACGAGAACAGCGGCAAGGATATGTCGCTCGTCCTGCGCAACGTCGCCACGATCCGCGACCGCTGCCAGTGCCATGTCCTGCTCGTGCATCACCTCAATGCGAACGCCAGCAAACTGAGAGGGCACACGAGCGTCTACGCGAATTCCGATCAGGTGGTCCTGGCGAGCCGCGACGACGACACGAAGATTCATACGCTGGTCTTGGACAAAGCCAAGGAAGGCGAGCGGGGGAAGGAATTAAAGTTTGAGTTGCCGCAAATTTTCCTGGGCATCAATGAGGACGGCGACAAGGTCACCTCGTGCGTCGTCGCGCCCGTGGGCGAGAAAGAAGCCATCCGCCGCGAGGAGATGATGAAAGGCCTCCGCCTCACCTCGCAGCAAGAAATCTTCATGCGCTGCTTTTTCGAGGCGGACAGGAAATGGGGCGGCCCAGTCCCGCCAAACCTCATCGTGCCGACGCTCACGCGGAGCGTTGTTCCATGGGAAACAGTCAAGAACGTGTTCGCCGACAAGCAGCCGTCCGACGTCCTCACGCCCGATGCGCAAACCACGGCCGAAGCCGCGATCGCCGAGAAGAAGTACAGGAATATGGTCGCGAAGCGCATCCAACGCCTGCGCGACGATCTCCTGGCGCTCGAAATTATCGGGATCGGGCGTCACGAGAACGAGGCTGTCGCGTGGTGGACGGGAAAAGCTTTAAGAGCCTTCCCCCAGACGCAACCGAAGCCCCAAGAGCCGCTGGAGGAGACCCTGACAGAGGACATCGAGTTTTGACTTTCTACTGGGATAAATTGGCATGGACAGATCTAGGGTTGCAGCCGATTCAACCTATTATGAACAACGTACGTTCGATGACGTATAAACATTGCCATGCAACGTATTACCATTATTGATTGTTCACTATCTGTCCCCGATCGGACAAATTGAAAGACAGAGTGTGTTACGTGAATTTCATTATGAACATAATACAGGGGCATGGCGGCTTGGGACGATGTGGACATTGCAAATGGTGCAATGTAGGGTGGCCTCGTCTAGGAGGCGCGCTTATGTCCTACGAGAAGGAAGCCGACCTCGAAGCCGCTATGGCGGAATTGGAGTGGTGATATGGCTCGCAGCGAAGCAGGGAAAACTAAAGGATCACAGCTTCACGATGACGAGGGACGTCGCCAAGACGGAGCCCCGCCTGATCCTCAGCGTGGTGGTCCGGCCGGCAGTCATCCCGGCTTCCATCTTGAATTCGCAGACCCCGAAGTCGCGCTCGGACAGCCCCAGCGCCAAAAATACTTCCGTGCGACGGAAGCCTTCGAAGCGCTCTTAGCCCAGGCGAAAGCCGATCAGATCGCGGCGCACGCGACGCTATGGATTCGGCCCGATGGGCAGATCGGGTGGACCTTCCACTCGGGTGACCGGAGCAAAGCCGAATTCATCGGCGGGCTCGCATGCATGATGCACGCCATTACGAGCGGCGCCATCAATGGGGTGCCGGTGATTCCGATGCCGGAAAACGCGACGAGGAATTAGTTCCGCCAGACAGTTGAGCAATCAGGCGTGGCCGGGCAAATGCTCCCCTTCGTCGTGCCCCTCAATGATATGGCGCTCGACGCTGTGGAGGAATTCGGGCCACTCCTCGGCTTTGTAGCCGAATTTGGCGATCGGCTCGTCGTCGTCATCCATGAGGTAGCAGTAATAGATGCCGCACCCGCACGAGCACAACATCACTTCGACATAGGTCGCGCACGGGATGCGCGCCGGGCTCAGATTACGGCGCCGCTTCGTGGTCATCGGCTTTCTCCTTTTTCGCGCGCTCAGCGACATTTCGCTCGAATGCAGCTTTCGCCTCGGCCTCGGATCGATAGTGACCGAGAACGCAGCTATCGCCTACAACCCAGACCGTCTCCTGAAGGATGTTCCTGAAGCTGTAGATTTTGGGCGACCAGTCGGGCGGCGCGGGCTTTGGCTCGGCGGATTCGCCGGAGGGCGTTGGCCCTTTCGCGGTGCTCTTGCCGGTACGCTTTGGTGTAGGCTTGGCTTTTTTCGCCACGGCGATACTCCCTCATGTAGGCATTTCGATCCGGCGGGTCATCCTGGGACCGCCGACAGGCGAGATAGAGGGGATCATCAAAGGCCCGGATCATGCCTTCGATTCGTCGCGCCCTGATGACAGGATCTCGCCACGATCGCCGCGCGCCATCGCTACTTGAGCCCTTCGAGCGCATTGAGGAGTTCCTCCAGTTGGCGGATCGGCAGGAGATCATACGGCAGATTCATTCGGCTCCTCCAAGTTGCGCGTCGCACCGCTGGGAAAGCGTAGGATGTTGTCGGGGAAGGCTCGTCGAAGCGCATGGCCCACGCTCATGCGCTTGGTGCCGTTCGAACCGTCGAGAGGCAGCCATTCAGGGTGCCCCAGAGCGACGCACAAATTGTGGAGTTGATCCACGTAATCCTCACCGGAGAAGCCCAGGCAGAGCCGGCTGAGAAACCGATCGACAGGGTCTCCGGCATGTCGCGGGTACTCGCGGCGCCCCATTATTTGCAGGCCTCCTTGGTCAGTTTCATGCTCACTTCGATGATGTCGAGCGGAAGCCGCCCGCGTTGAAACTTCGCGGCCTTCTCGCTCGTGTGTCGGCTGAAGATTTCGCCCTTTGCCGGCCCCTCTCGCAGCACGAGAACGTGAGTCCAGCCATCCTCGCGCAGCCCCTGGCGCACGAGAGCGTTATTGATGTTCCCGTACTTGCGCGCCGCCATTGCTTCCCCCCAGTTCGCACCACGCCTCAGCGATTCTGATGATCGTATCGCTGATGTCCTCGCCCCGCCGACGATTGTCGAACAGCAAATTGCAGGCCTTGCGCGGCAGCCAGATGCGATAGCCGCTGATGGTGCGCTGCGGCTGGAAGAGACGCGCGCCGGCCGCCAGCGAGGCCAGGATCGCGTTGTAGGCGTCCTCTCGGATGGTGATGCCAATCATTGGATCTGCGCCGCCTCGCTCATTGCAGCGTCCCCTGCGCTAGAAGGTTGCGGACCATCGGTCCCTCGAACTTGTCCTGGGCGCCGTCCAGGCGCTTTAGCTCGGCGCAACGGCCTTTCTTGTCGCGCAGGATCTCGCACGTACGGATGCGCGACTCAGCCTTGTTGCAGGCCTGAAACACAATCCCTTCGCGGCGCTTAGGATCGTTGCGCGGCATTACCAGCGGCCGGAAATTCATCGGATCAATCTTCGACGTATAGGCGAACGGCATGTCGGTGAACCAGTACTCAATCGTGACCACGTAGGCAGTCGCGCCCATCTTCCGCATCTCCTCTTGCATGGCGGCCATGAGCACAATCTTCTCGTCATCGTTGTGCCAGGGCGTGCCGGCGATCGTGGCCTCATCCTCCTCGTTCAGGATGACCCAAACCGGCATCAGTTCCTCTCTGGTGCCGACGAGGATGCGCCGGGCGTTGCTCTCCGCTTGGTCAAGGAGCGTGTCGAGGGAGACCATGGCGGCCTCGCTAATGTGGTGAGTTTCGTTTCGCATAGATCTCCTCCTTGAGGGCTTGAGCGGCGTCAAACGCCTTCATGAACGTTTCGACGAACTTGTCCGCAGTCTTGCGGTTGCCGATGAGGGCATTGCACGCCGCCCCCACGTGACTATTGACGTGGCTCATGACGAGACCTCCTCAACATTCGCAGGTGACTCGTCGTGACTAGGCCGAGCAGGAGCCCGACCCCCGCCACGAGCGACAGGGCCTCGCTTTCGTCCGAACGCGCGGACAGGTTCGCGTCTCACTGGCGCTACCCCGGCAGCTCTCACCACCGTCGCATCCCGAAGGATCACCCGTGCCGCAGCGGTGTCGCGGTCGTAAACCACGCCGCAATCGCCACAGGGCCAGGTGTCAATTCCAGGCTTCAATCGAGGGCCGACCCAGCCGC
>Ga0306920_100012043_pt1 | contig 11726 bp, 13 predicted proteins | sample flu12Cox44000170_FD_204666 | JGI IMG/M metagenome (GOLD analysis project Ga0306920, IMG submission 204666) | Lab enrichment of tropical soil microbial communities from Luquillo Experimental Forest, Puerto Rico - flux4day.12C.oxic.44.000.170 (v2)... | ecosystem: Environmental > Terrestrial >...
CCTGGTGTAAGCCTTGGCCAAGACTACTTCCCTTCTAGCACAGACTCCAGCATCGCTGGACTATCGCATGCCCGGCGAATGGGAACCGCACAAAGCGACATGGATTGCGTGGCCGCATAATCGTACTGATTGGCCCGGAAAATTCGCGTCGATTCCGTGGGTGTATGCCGAGGTTGTGCGTCACCTGGCGCGCGTGGAGCGGGTAAACGTCCTCGTCAATGACGAACGCGCGGAAGCGGCCGCACGCCGAGTGCTGGTTACGGCGGAGGTGCTGCCCAAGCGCGCCATCGAACCTGCCAGCCGCAGTGGGAAAGTGAAGTTCTGGCACATCCCAACGAACCGCGGCTGGACGCGTGACACAGGACCCAGCTTTGTTGTGAGAGGTGGGTTGTCTCCGCTGGCCGCGATCGCGTGGCGCTTCAATGCCTGGGTCAAATACAACGACTGGAAGCGCGATGCTCCGGTCTCAGCGGAGGTTGGGCGGCGGGTAAGCGTTCCGACTTGGCAGCCAGAGACGGAAGTAGACGGCAAGTTGCGTCGGGTTGTGCTGGAGGGCGGCAGTATTGACGTCAACGGACGCGGCACTCTGCTGACAACCGAGGAATGTCTGCTGAGTGAGGTGCAGCAGCGCAATCCTAGCGTCAGCCGCGAACAGCTGGAAAAGATATTTGTGGATTATCTAAGCATTCGCAAGGTCATCTGGCTAGGAAGTGGTATTGCCGGCGACGATACCCACGGCCACGTCGATGATATTTCCCGCTTTGTGGCTCCTAACGTTGTCATCACGGCTTATGAGCCTGACACCAGTGAAGACAACCATGCTCCGCTACTCGACAACTATCGACGACTGACGAAGAGCACCGATCAGTCGGGCAAGCCTCTACGCGTGATCAAACTGCCCATGCCCACTCCGGTGTATTTCGATGGGCAGCGGCTACCGGCAAGCTATGCGAATTTCTACATTGCGAACCGGCTGGTGCTAGTTCCGGTGTTTAACGATCCGAATGATCGGGTGGCGCTGAATGTAATCGCCGACGCGTTACCGGGGCGGACAGTAGTGGGGATCTATTGCGGGGATTTCATTCTGGGCCTGGGCGCGTTGCATTGCATGACGCAGCAGCAGCCGGCAGCGTGAGACCCCAGGTTACCGCCTCAGTGTTCTTGGCCAAAACGTCGTAATCGCCCAGTAAACGAAGGCCGCCAGGCCGGCGTAGAGTGCTCCGTTCGCGAAGACCATAATTCCCGCGGTTAGCATGAGCGAGAGAGTAGTGTCGGTGATGCCACCAACCGATCCGACAAGAATGAACGGAGGGCAAAGAGCTACCGCGAGTTGGTAAGCCGTGCCCTGCGCCACCGCGGGATGACTTCGCCAAAGCAGAGTGATAGCCAGAGCGACGGCCATTCCGCCTACAAAGGTGAGGGATAAGACCATGATCAGTGATTCGTGGCGCGTCTTTGAGGGTGGGGGCAAGTGGTGCCTTTCTGTCTGACCGTGATCCCAGCTTACTAAAGTTTGTGTGCGCTATTGCCGATGGATTCCTTGGTGGAAGCGGAGTGGGTCCCGATTTGGTCAAGGTATGCGGGCCGGTCTTGCGTCTCCAAAAGAGGGGTGGATGTCGCGACCGCTGATTCTGATCGCTGCCGTCCTGTTGGTGCGTCAATTTCTGCCGCGTCGCCGGCGGAAGTCTCCACGGAGATTACCCTTCCATGAATTCGGTGGACAAAATGATGTCGGCACAGCAGATCAGCCTTGTGATAGATGAGCTTCGCCTGCAGGAAGCACCTGTTGCGGTCGCTGCGGTTTCGACGAAGCAGACGCCGGGGGCGGCGACCCAGCGTCTTCGGTCCAGCCGGTTCCGTGCTATTCTGCGGCCAAAGTCATGCAGGAGAGTTTTTATGAGCAGCAACTTCGCCGCGCAGGCGCCCAGCAGCGCTCCGGCTGTACCGCATCACATGGTCACCACTGCTTTTACCCTTGATGGCTACAACATCGTGCGCAACCTTGGATTAGTGCGCGGCATCATTGTGCGTTCGCGGTCGATCGTGGGAACGATCGGCGCAACGCTGCAGACGATCGTCGGCGGCAATATCACGCTGCTGACGAATCTTTGCGAGCAGACCCGGGAACATGCGTTCGACCTGATGCTCGAACATGCGGCTGCTTTGGGTGCGAATGCAGTGGTTGGAATGCGTTACGACGCCACGGAAGTCATGCAAGGCGTCACGGAAGTACTGGCTTACGGGACAGCCGTGTACATGGAGAAGAAGTCGTGAATGGCCTCACGCGACCGAACTCAGCACTCGGTTGAGGTCTTCGCGGAAGCGCCTGAGGGCTTCGAGCTTCTCGGGCGTGGCTTCGACGGTCTCGGATTTGGCCTGAAAGATCTGGCGTCCATCCCGCTCGACGAGGACACCCATAACTTCACCCACTCGCCAGCCGGGAGTTCCGATGATTTCGAGGCCTTGCGGAGCGGTGCGGAGCAGAGCGATGCAGCCATCCCGCAACACTCCTACACTGGTTGGAAAGCGCTCGAAGGCTTGCAGTTCGAACCCGGCAAGATAGAGCTTTTGAAGCTGCTCAGAGGGGTCGGCCACGGCTACATTTTGTAGCGGCCGAGGTCGTCTTCGCCGAGGTTCTCGAGCCACCGGCGAAGGTCGTCGGAGGAGACGCGGTCGCTGGCCGCGGTCGTCAGCTTGCTGCTCTTGAGCACCTCTTCTTCCACGTAGATGGGGCAATCCATGCGAAGCGCCAGCGCGAGCGCGTCGGACGGGCGCGAGTCGATGCTGATGATCTCTCCTCCGCGATCGAGCCATATGACGGCGTAAAACGTATCGTCTTTCAGTTCGGTGACCACGACCTTGCGCACCGTGGTCTCCAGGCCGATGAGCAGGTTCTTGAGAAGGTCGTGGGTCATCGGACGCGGGGTTGAGACCTTCTCGATTTCAAGCGCTATGGCATTGGCTTCGTAGACGCCAACCCAGATGGGGAGCACGGTTTCGGAATCGGATTCGCGGAGAATCACGATGGGCATGTTGGTCACGGGATCCATAATCAGGCCCCGAATTTTCATCTCGACTTCCATCGTGGGTCCCTCCCTGGATTGTTCAGTCATACGCCAGATGCGGTGGGAGTGCAAGTGGGTTGGCTGGCGGCCGGACTTAGATTCAGACGGAGGAAGCGGAGCACATGAAGGAAAGCCACTAGCAGATAGCGAGCAGCTCTTTGGGACCGGAAATGTCTGGACCTCTGGATATGGATTTAGGGCAAAGCTGCCAAGAGACGATTTACCCAGGCAACAGTTCGCCCAGCAGGCTGTTGGGGAAAGATTGCGTGACCCGTACACGGACGTAATCGCCTGCTGCGGGTTCGGGACCGCCGTTGGTTACGAAATTCAGGGTCTTGTTTTGGGAGGTACGCCCGATGATCTGTTCGCGGGCCTCGTTCTTGCCTTCAACCATTACTTCAACTTGCTGACCCAAGTGGCGGCGATAGCTCTGGCGCTGGATCTCGCGCTGGCGCTCCTGCAAGATCTGCAGACGGTGCGATTTCTCAGCGTCGGGAATGGAGTCGGAGTACTGCAACGCGGGCGTGTTGGGTCGGGGCGAATACTTGAAGGAGAAGACCCCGTCGTAGCCGACCTCGGTGAGCAGCGTGAGGGTTTCGCGGAATTCCTCCTCGGTTTCGCCAGGAAAGCCGACGATGACGTCGGTGGTGAGGCTGATCTCGCGCTTGGCTGCCTTCATCCAGGAGATGCGCTCGAGGTATTCTTCGCGAGTGTAGTCGCGAAACATGGCGTCGAGTACACGGGACGAACCGCTCTGCACTGGCAGATGCACGTGATCGCAGAGGGTCGGGACGGCGTCGATGGCGTCCACAATGTCCTTGGTGAAGTCGCGCGGGTGAGATGTGGTGAAACGAACGCGGCGGATGCCGGGGATCTCGCCGACAGCGGCCAACAGTTCGGCGAAAGGCATCTTGTGCGAGGGGTCGGCGTAAGAATTGACGTTCTGGCCAAGCAGTTGTACGTCGGTGTAGCCGGCGTCGGCCATGCGGCGGGCTTCGGCGAGCACGGAGTCCGAGGTGCGACTGCGCTCCTTGCCGCGGGTGTACGGCACCACGCAGTATGCACAAAACTTGTCGCACCCTTCGATGATGGTGATGTAGCCGCGATGCGGATTGCTGCGCGCGGTGAATTCGGTGTCGAAGGTCTGGTCGGTCTGGCGATCGTCGAGGCCGGTGACGCGCGACTCGCCGTTGTTGATCTGCACCAGCATGTTCGGCAGGTTGCGGTACGACGCCGAGCCGGCGACCAGGGAGACAAATGGAGCGCGGTCGAAGATCTTTTCGCCTTCCTGCTGGGCTACGCAGCCGAGAACGGCAAAACGCTTGCCTTGCTTGTGTAGGGCCTTGAAATCGGCGAGACGATGGAAGACCTTCTGCTCTGCCTTATCGCGAATGGAGCAGGTGTTATAGACGATCAGGTCCGCGTCTTCTTCGCGATGGACCTGCTGATAGCCTTCAGAGATGAGCGTGCCTACGACCTTTTCGGAGTCGTGGAAGTTCATCTGGCAACCAAAGGTCTCGATGTAGAAGGTCTTGTGCGCTGTGGCCACGGCCATCCTTACTCGTTCAAGTATATCGTGAGGGGACGCAATGCACGCGGTCGCGATTCGCCTCCCGCTATTCGCTCTGGGTGTCGAGGAGCGCTTGGCGAATGGCGAAAAGCGAATGGCGCTATTTTGCCAGCTCGCGCTCGATGTCAGCGGAGATCCTCTCCGGCGCCGTCTGCGGTGCGAAGCGCTCGACGACAGTTCCCTGCTTGTCGACCAGGAATTTGGTGAAGTTCCACTTGATGGCGTCGCCAAGCAGCCCGCCTTTCTCGTTCTTGAGGAACTTGTACAGCGGGTGGGTGCCGCTGCCGTTGACCTCGATCTTCGAGAAGATCGGGAAGGTCACACCGTAGTTGAGCTCGCAGAAAGATTGAATTTCGGCGTCGGAACCGGGTTCCTGATGACCGAACTGATCGCACGGGAAGCCAAGGACTTCGAGGCCGCGGTGGTGATATTTGGCGTAGAGCTCTTGCAGGCCCTTGTATTGCGGGGTAAATCCGCACTCGCTGGCAGTGTTGACGATGAGCAGCACCTTGCCTTTGTAGTCGGACAGGGATCGGTCGGTGCCGTTGTTCAATTTCGCGGAAAAGTCGTATAGCCCCATGAAGCGCCTCCGTCCTTTCGAGGAACATTGTACGTGCGGGCCACGTAACAACTGGTGATCTCGACTGCCCAATACCGGTGATAGCATTGGCAGCCAAATGACCCGGAGGAAAATCATGCGCTTGAAACGACACTCGAGGACCTTGGTTGCGCTGCTGGTTGTGGCAGCTGCGCTCGTTACCGTCGCACAGGATAAGTTCACCACTTCACTGATACCGCGCGCAGTACTCTTCGGAAACCCGGAGCGGACGAACCCGCAGATTTCGCCCGATGGAACTCAGCTAGGTTATTTGGCGCCCGTGGACGGTGTTCTTAATATCTGGATCAAGACAATCGGCAAGAACGATGATCGCGCGGTGACGAACGACACCAAGCGTGGCATCCGGAATTTCACCTGGCAGTACGACAACAAACACGTGCTCTACCCGCAGGACGTAGGAGGCGACGAAAACTGGCGGCTGTATCAGACGGACATTGCGACCAAGCAGACAAAGGACCTGACGCCCTTCGAGAAAGTTAGAGTCGATCTGGTGGCCTACGACTGGAAGACGCCTGATACGGTGCTGTTCCAGGCCAACAAGCGCGATCCCAAGCTATTTGACGTTTACCGGGTGGACCTGAAGACCGGGAAGATCGAGATGGATACGGAGAACCCGGGCGACGTGCAGGGTTGGCAGGCTGACAACGCGCTCGAGGTGCGGGCCGCGCAAGTGCAGACGCCGGATGGCGGCACAATCATCCGGGTGCGGAACGACGCGAAGTCGCCGTGGAGGGAGCTGATCAGGTGGGGCCCGGACGAGACGTTTGGCGGCATTTCGGGCTTTTCGCCGGACAACAAGAAGATTTGGATTACCACCAGCCTGGACGTGAACGCGGCACGCCTGGTGGAGTACGACATTGCTACAGGCGCGCACAAGGTCATCGCCGAAGACTCGCAGTTCGATGTGGAGGGCGTGGTCACCAATCCGAAGACCAATGCGCTGGAGGTCGTGACGTTCGTCAAGCAGCGAACGGAGTATGACTTCATCGACCCGAGCCTAAAAGCCGATTACGAGGCGCTGCAGAAGGTCAATCACGGCGATATCGCAGGGCTGTCACGCACGCTGGATGACAGCAAGTGGATCGTGACGTTCGTCAGCGACGACGCCCCGGTGACACATTACGTGTATGACCGTGCCTCGAAGAAGGCGACGTTTCTGTTTACGGACAGGCCAGCGCTGGAGAAGTACAAGCTGGCATCCATGAAGTCGATCGAGTACACGGCGCGGGACGGCATGAACATCTATGGCTATCTCACAACACCTGTGGGCATGGATGCCAAGAACCTGCCGATGGTGCTGTTTGTGCATGGCGGTCCGTGGGGGCGCGACGTGTGGGGTTACAACCGCTATGCGCAGTGGCTAGCCAACCGCGGTTATGCCGTGCTGCAGGTCAACTTTCGCGGTTCGACAGGATACGGCAAGCAGTATGTGAACGCCGGCGATCGGCAGTGGGCGGTAGCCATGCACACCGATCTGCTGGACGGCAAGGACTGGGCCGTAAAACAGGGTGTTGCCGACGCAAATAAAGTCTGCATCATGGGCGGCAGCTACGGAGGTTATGCGACTCTTGCGGGCGTTGCGTTCTCGCCGGAGGCGTTTACCTGCGGAGTGGACATTGTGGGACCGTCGAACCTGAACACTCTGCTCAAGACAATTCCTCCATACTGGTCAACGATTCTTTCGACCTTCCATAAACGTATGGGCGACTCGGAAGAGGTGCTCAATGCGCAGTCGCCGTTGTTCAAGGCGAACCAGATCACAGCGCCGCTGCTAATCGGACAAGGCGCCAACGATCCGCGGGTAAACAAGGCGGAGAGCGACCAGATCGTCGCAGCGATGCGGAAGAACAACAAGGATGTGGTGTATTACGTTTTTCCCGATGAGGGGCACGGGTTCGCGCGGCCGGAGAACAACATGGCGTTCAATGCCGCTACGGAGAACTTTTTGGCGAAGTACCTCGGTGGTCGGGCCGAGCCTCCCACTGGGGCTGAGGCGAAGTTGCTGGCGAGCGTGAAGCAGTAACCTCGCGGTCAGGAGTGCTTGGCGGCCGCGCCGTTCTGAACCAGCTTGAGGAACTCGGCATGGACGCGAGGGTCGTCGGAGAGCTCGGGGTGGAACGTGGCTGCCATGACTTTTCCCTTCCGCACTAGCACCGGGTCGTTGCCACGGCGGGCCACGACCTCGATACCCTCACCGACGCGCTGGATGCGCGGGGCGCGGATGAAGACCATCTCAAGCGGTTCGCCGCCGAGAGCGGAAGGGGCGTGCAGGATGGTGGAGTCCATCTGGCGTCCGTAGGCGTTGCGCTCGACGGTCATGTCGAGGGCGTTGAGGCCGGGCTGGTCGGGATTCGTTACGTTCTTCGCCAGCATGATGGCGCCGGCGCAGGTACCGAACGTCGGCTTACTGTGGACGAAGTCGCGGAGGCGCTGGAAGACGTCCTTGCCGAGCAGCTTGAGAAATGTCGTGGATTCCCCTCCGGGAATGACTAGGCCGTCAATGTGGTCAAAATCTTCCGCTTTTCGTACGAGCATGACCGTCGCCCCGAGTTCTTCGAGACGGCGGCGGTGGGCGTCGAAATCGCCCTGGAGGGCTAGGACACCGATAGTCATGGAAGCCACTAGCAGCTAGTAATTAGCAACTGGCTTGCTGCTGTCTGTTTAGATCATCGCGGAATCAGCCGGCTCGGACCTCACCGGCCGCCCGATCTCCTTTCCCGTTAGGTGACAGCCTTAACGCCAGCGAGCTCCGAGCTCATAATTACCATGCGATTCGTCTACCACCCTCTCGTCTGCAGCAAGTCCTTCTCTTCAATGGCCGACACGGCGAGGCCCTTCATCGCTCCCGGCACCTGCTCGCTGACTTCAGCGAGAACCTTAGCGTCGTTGTAGTGCGTCGTGGCGATGACAATGGCCTTGGCGCGGGCTTCGGCTTCCTCACGTTCTTTTCTGTCGCTCAGGTCGAGCGGAGTTTTGCCATCCTTCATAAAGATTCCTGAGCCAACGAACACCGCTTCGGCGCCGAGCTGCATCATGAGCGAGGCGTCAGCGGGAGTGGCGATGCCTCCGGCGGAGAAGTTGGGAACGGGCAGCTTGCCCGCCTTGGCGACCATCTTGATGAGTTCGTATGGCGCCTGGTGATTTTTAGCCGCGGCGAAGAGCTCTTCTTCGCTCATCACGGTGAGCTGCTTCATTTCTTTCACGATCTGGCGCATGTGCTTGACAGCATGAATCACGTCCCCCGTGCCGGCTTCTCCCTTGGTGCGGATCATGGCCGCGCCTTCGGCGATGCGGCGCAGCGCTTCGCCGAGGTTGCGCGCTCCACAGACGAACGGCGTCTTCAAGGCGTGCTTATCCACGTGATGCTCTTCGTCAGCCGGAGTCAGCACTTCGGATTCGTCGATGTAATCGACACCAATTTCCTGCAGAACCTGTGCTTCGGCGAAGTGGCCGATACGGCATTTGGCCATGACCGGGATCGAGACCGTGCTCATGATCTGCTTGATGAGTTTGGGATTTGCCATGCGCGAGACGCCGCCTTCGGCGCGAATGATGGCGGGCACGCGCTCCAGTGCCATGACGGCGACGGCGCCGGCTTTTTCCGCGACTTCGGCCTGCGCGACGCTCATCACGTCCATAATCACGCCGCCCTTGAGCATTTCGGCGAGGCCGATCTTCAGACGGAGACTGGTGTTGCTGCCGTTGTTTTCTGACATAGTTCCTTCTTCCCAGTACACGAATGCGAGGCGCGTAGTCTCACGACACCATCAAAGGGATTCCTGTTCTGAGCCTCACATTGTGCCCCAACACGTAATTTTAGCGTGAGATGGCCTGCGGCGTAACCCCACACATCGTGTGGTTTTTGCGACGAGGAGCCTAGGTTGCGTCGCGTTGGTTCTCTTTCAGGAACTTAGCCCACATGCGGGTGGGGTCGACTTCGATAAAGGTTCCCGTGCTGGTGGCTAATACTTCGCCTGCGCTATTGCGGATCTCGGCGGCGCGGAACTGTTCGCGGCCATTGACGCCGACCTCCCAGCCTTCGGTGACCAAAGGCTTCTGGAGCGGGACAGGCCGAATGTAGGTGACCTGCATGGTCTGGGTCACAGCGATGATGCTGCGCAGCTTGCTGACCTTTCCCATGGCCTCGTCGAGGACGGTGGCAATGATGCCTCCGTGAGCATGAGAGGGCGGACCTTCGAAGCGGAGTGGCAATTCAAATTCGCAGATGAAGCGCTTGTGTTCTTCGTTCAGGTGAAACTCAAGATGGAGGCCGCCTTCGTTGGCGGGACCGCAACCGAAACAGTTGTTGCCGTAGACGCGCTGTTGAACTTCGTGTCCGGGGACGGGTTTGTGGCGAGGCATGAGACCAAGATGAAGCATTCGGCATCGTGAGCGCAAGTACAGCCGATCGGTGAGACGCGTTTACCACAGAGGCACCAGCGATTTTCTCGGATTGTTTTTCCTCCGTGCCTCTGTGTCCCTGTGGTGGTTTTGCGTAGTGTTAGGAGACTTCGACGCCTACCATCAATACAGACTCGGGTTGTTTGGATTACCGGAGTCGATGTTAATTTGCTGCTCCTTTTGCCGGCGCGCCAGCCAGCAGGGCTTCTCCCCGTATTGCGGCAAGAGACTATTGGGGCACTCGAATGCCTGCTGGCCTCCGGAGCTGAACTCGGTTTTGCCGTTCTTCAGTTTCACGGAGTAGTAGACGTCGCGAATGACGCTGCCGAAGGGATTACGGTTGGTGGCCATGCGGTAGCGCAGCCAGAGGTAGTCGCCACCGTAGAGTACCAGTACGACTAGAGCGACGGCTATGGCGATTCGTTTCACCGTTCGGTGAGCTTAGCTCCCTCGATTCCGGGAACGCAACTGGGGTCGGCAGCAGCGGCGCTTCCCTTAAATCGATTCTCGCGGGAGTCTACGGCACACTCCCGGTTGAAAAGTCGTCACGGCACGCGCATGATAGGCACACGCTGCTTCGGGTGAGGTTCCCGCCGGGGTCTCGCCAAGAACCTTCAGCCATGGCGTTCCTTTCCAAGACCGAGACGCGTCCTCCGAAGCCCGCCCACGGTGGCGGCGGCAGGGGTCCGACGGACGACTGGCCGGGCGGCGGCGGAGATGGCGGAGGCCGCGGCGGAGATGATGATTTTCCGAGCTACCGCGAGCGGCTTCGAAGATATCGGTTACTTGTCGCCTTTGCGCTCAGCTCGGTCGTGATGATTTTTGTCTCGTTCACCACGGCTTATGTGGTGCGAAAGGCAGGCGCGGTTTGGGACCCGGCGCGCAATGAGTACGTTAGCAACTGGATTCCGACGACGTTGCCGGTCACTACGCTGTTGGTGAATACATTCGTTCTGCTTTTGAGCAGCTTGAGCCTTGAACTCGCGCGGCGGCGTGCGGCGGAGGATGTCGTGCTCGCGCCAATTGCGAGGATTCCCGGAATCCGCGTGGCCGATAACCGCTCCCTGCCCTGGTTATGGCTGACTATCACCCTAGGGCTGATGTTTCTGGGCGGGCAATATGTGGCGTGGCGTCAACTTCAGCTCAGCCGCATCAACATCGAGACGAACATCAGCAGTTCATTTTTCTTCATTTTGACCGGAGTACACGCAGTTCATTTGATGGGCGGCATCCTGGCTCTGCTTTACGCGGGATGTACGACGTGGTTACATCGTCCGCCGGAAACGCGACGGATTGTGATCGACGTGACCGCGTGGTACTGGCACTTCATGGCAGTGCTGTGGATCTATGTGTTCGCACTGCTATACTTTGCGCGATGAATCGGCGCCTGCCCCGCAATTTCCCCAAAATCGTTTGCAGCTATAATAAGAAGTTTCAGCAGCCGGTTCTGACGACGTCTGTGGGGACGCGCGTACTTTTACATTGCCTGCTGAACTTCGAGGGCCATGTCGAACGACGCTATCGTGGTGCGGGGAGCACGCGTCCATAACCTGAAGAACATTGACCTGGAAATCCCCCATAATACACTGACGGTGATGACGGGGGTGTCGGGCTCAGGCAAATCCTCGCTGGCGTTCGACACCATTTATGCCGAGGGACAGCGGCGGTACGTGGAGTCGCTGTCGGCGTATGCCCGGCAATTTCTGGAGCGCATTGAGAAGCCGGACGCCGACCTAATCGAGGGCATCGCCCCGGCAGTGGCAATCCGGCAGAAGAACGCCACGCGCAATCCGCGCTCAACGGTCGCGACGGCAACTGAGATTTACGACTACCTTCGACTGCTTTATGCACGCATTGGCCGGACGTTCTGTTCCGTTTGCGGACAAGAGATAAAGAAAGACACGGTGGACGAGGTAGCCGATCGCATCGTCGCCCTGCCAGAGGGAACGCGCTTACAGGTCCTATTTCCGTTGCAATCTCCGCCTCAGCCGCCTCAGACCGAGAAGACGAAGGGGCGTCGTGCGGCGAAGAAGAAGAAAGCCAAGGCTGAAGACAATTTCCTCCTGAAAGA
>Ga0306920_100012044_pt1 | contig 11725 bp, 11 predicted proteins | sample flu12Cox44000170_FD_204666 | JGI IMG/M metagenome (GOLD analysis project Ga0306920, IMG submission 204666) | Lab enrichment of tropical soil microbial communities from Luquillo Experimental Forest, Puerto Rico - flux4day.12C.oxic.44.000.170 (v2)... | ecosystem: Environmental > Terrestrial >...
GCGGCTGCCGAGCACTTGCAAACGGAGGGATTCGCAGTGCGTGGCATCCGTCCGCCAACCGTGCCGGCGGGCAGTTCACGTTTGCGGCTCTCCCTGACGACGAAGGTTTCGTTGGATGAACTTTCCTGGTTGGTGCGTTCACTGGCTGTGTGGCGTTCGCAGCAAACCCGCTTGGCTACCGCGAGGCACGGATGAGGCGGCATTTTTTCATCACCGGCACGGACACCGGCGTTGGCAAGACCACCCTTTCGGCATTGCTTTGCGCGGCGCTCGACGCGATTTACTGGAAGCCGATTCAGACAGGGACACTCGAAGGCTCGGATCGTGTGACCGTTATGCGCCTGGCGGGAATCGGAACCGACCGCACCCTTGATGAAGTGTACAAGTTTGTTCCCCCGGTTTCCCCGGACCTGGCAGCACGCTGGGCTGGAGTCGAAATTGACCTAAACCGCATCAACCTACCTCCGAGCCTTATCAATGACTGGCTGGTTGTGGAAGGCGCGGGCGGCGTGCTGGTGCCCATCAATTCGAAGCAGTTCATGCTCGACATGATGGTGAAGTTCAAGCTGCCCGTGATTCTTGCCGCGCGCAGTGGGCTCGGCACGATCAACCACACATTGCTGACGCTGGCGGCGCTGCATGCGGCAGAACTGCCCGTTCATGGTGTGGTGCTCATCGGTGACCAGAACCGAGAGAACCGCGATACCATTGAGAAATTCGGCCACGTTCGCGTAATAGGAGAGATTCCCAAGCTGCCCAACCTCCACCGCACTGCGCTGATGCAGGTTTTCCTGAACCACTTTGACCGCTCAGCCTTTGCGCAATGAGCAAGCCTCTCAAAATCTGGCATCCCTTCTCGAACTCCGTTCTCGATCCGCCGCCGATACCTGTGGTTCGGGCCGAGGGCGTGCTACTGCATACGGCCGACGGGCGGCAAATCATCGATGCAATTTCCTCTTGGTGGGTGAACCTGCACGGGCACGCGAATCCGCGGATTGCGGCCGCCATTGCCGAACAGGCACGAAAGCTCGAGCACGTAATTCTTGCCGGCTTCACGCAGGATGCGGCGGAGGATCTCGCCGCTCGCTTGCGCAAGTGGGTGGCACGCGACCTGACGCATATGTTCTTCTCCGACGATGGCTCGACCGCTGTGGAAGTGGCGTTAAAGCTGGCGGTGCAGCATTTTCAGAACCTGTCGCGAACAGAAAAGTGCGAAATCGTGGCGCTCGAGCACGGATATCACGGAGATACGGCCGGCGCCATGTCTGTCAGCGACCAATCGCCCTTTACGAGGCCTTTTCAATCCATGCGCTATCCCGTGCACCGCGTGCATTCGGCGTATTGTTATCGCTGCCCGTTGGGTTTGAAGCGCGAGTCGTGCCACATCGAATGCGTGCAGCAACTCGAGAATCTGCTGATAGAGCGTGGAGAGTGCATCGCCGCAGTTATCGTGGAACCGTTGCTGCAGGGTGCGGGCGGAATGATCGTGCATCCGGTGGAATTTCTGCACAAGGTGCGCGCGCTGTGCACTCGCTACGACGTGTTGCTGATCGCCGATGAAGTGCTGACGGGTTTCGGCCGTACGGGGAAAATGTTTGCAAGCGATCTTGCGAGTGTCACGCCCGATCTCATGTGTCTTTCAAAGGGCATTACCGGCGGGTTCATGACCATGGGTGTCACCCTGTGTACGGACCGCGTGGAGTCCGCGTTTCGCAGCGAAAACCGGATGCATTCCTTCTATCACGGGCATTCCTACACCGGCAACGCGCTGGCTTGTGCGGCGGCGAACGCCAACCTGCGGATTTTCGACGACGAACCGGTGTTCGATCGCATCGATAGGATCGCGAAAATTCACGCCGAGCGCTTAGGGCAACTTCGCGACTTTCACCGCGTTGGGAATACGCGGCAGATCGGGTCGGTGGGAGCACTGGAGTTGAATGTGGAGGATCCGGGATATCTTTCCTCCCTGCGGCCGAAGCTCTACAACTTCTTCTTGGAACGCCAGGTGCTGTTGCGCCCCTTGGGGAATGTGGTTTACGTTCTGCCGCCGTATATCATTGAGCCGCAGCAGCTACATCGGGTGTATGACGTGATCGTCGAAGCGATTGAGACACTCCTGTGAGATGCGCCGCCCAGTCGAAGGGTCGGCCACTGTATTTGGCCGCCAGAACATGGCCACCACGGAGGAGTTCTTGGCTGGCCAGTTGAGTGGTTGGAAACAGAAGATTGTGGCGTTTGCGGGAGCCCTAGGCGCTCCGGGGCTTTTCCTGATTTCATTTCTGGATTCCTCCATACTCACGTTTCCCGTGATCAACGATCTGCTTCTGATCGAGCTTTGCATTCAGCATCCGGTCCGCATGCCTGTTTACGCATTCTTGGCCGCCGCGGGGTCCGTTATGGGCTGCGTGCTTTTGTATTTTCTGGCGCGGAAGGGCGGTGAGGCGTTTTTCCATCGCAAGGCAGGGGATCGCGCGGCGGCGATTCGCAACTGGGTTGAGAAGAACGGCTTCGTGGGCATGCTGATCGCCGCTTTGTTGCCGCCACCAACGCCGTTCAAGATTTTCGTTTTTGCCGCTGGAGTGTTTGAAGTGCCCCTGTGGAGCTTCACGGCGGCGATCAGCTTGGCGCGTGCCATCCGGTACTTTGGAATCGGGTATCTCGCCATCCGCTATGGCAATGACGCCCTGCCGTTTTTGAAAGAACACAAACTGGAAGCGGCGGCGGTGGTGGTTCTGTCTGTTTTGATCAGCTATCTGATCTCGCGAATCGTTCTAAAGGGCCGTCCATCGGCGGATGGCACCGACCAGTAGTGTCCTACCTCAGGCGCAAGGTGCGCGCCCAGACGATGCGCTGGCCCGTCACCTGCCCGTTACGTCCAAGCAGCACACGGGCAGCCAGCGCGTAACTGGTTTCTTGTTCTGCCGCGTTCCGCATATCTCTTATCGCGATCTCCGTTCCATCATCCGTTGGTCCCACGCTTGCTTTGGGGAAACGCGCGGCTTGTAGGAAGCGGGTTGCGGTTTCCGTTTGTTGAGCCACGGTGAGCGCGGCAGATGGTTCCGGCTTGTGGACGCAGACCCCGCTCTCGGAATCAAAACGTGGACTGTCGGTTACCGGGACGTTGATTGTACAGATTTGTGTCGTTGTTTCGATAACCCCGTGCCAGTTTACCAGCGAAAGCGTGTCCGGGAATGCCGCTACGCGCTTGGGAGATTCACCGCGGTAGGAATGGGCGTCGAGTTGAGCTGCGGCATTGGCATGCAAGGTGGCGCGCGCGCCCAGATAGAGAATCACCAGCGCCAGGGAAAGGATTGCGCCGTTGCGGCCACGCGGGGCTTTGTCTTTTGCTCCGATTTCCGAACCGACCAAGCCGAACAGCTCCGGGAGCAAGATGCCTGCAAGGAGCAAGGCAAGAATCCATGGATCAGTCGGGGGAACAAGATCCGAGGCAAAGCGAGAGTCGCCGAATGGCCACAGAATGGCCACTCCACTTGAAGTTGCCAGGTCCATTAAGACATGCAGGCAAGCAGCGAATGTGGCAGCCAGCAGAATGGTTGCGGGAGTTTCCGGATGCGCTCGCCTTCCATCTGGAGTCGCACTGGTGCGCGGCGGGAACGTCCGAGTCATAGCGAAAGCAGCTGCGATAAGGGCAAACGTGCCTAGCAGGGAGTGTGTGACGGTGAAACGGCCAGAGAGATAGGCACCGGGACCGAATAGCAACGTGAGCAGATCGAGATCGGCCAGAGTGCCTGCAAGGAGGACTCCCAGAAGGAAGCGCCAGGAGCGCCGGGGAAAAAATCCCCGCGCGAATGCAAGGGAGGTCAGCGCATGCGCGGCGGGATCCACGGCTAGGATGGTAGCGGGGAAACAATGGTGCTTGCGACTTTTTCCCGCGGGACCAGGAGCTTCAACGCGCGAGGCACGATAGAGAATTCCACGGGCAGGCGGGTAAGCGGCTCGCCATCCACTTGCGAGTAAACCGGACTCGCATCGAGCGGCTCACAGACCAGGGTCTCAGCCTTCCAAAAATGGACGTCTTCTTCCTTACGAAGATTGCCCATCCACAACGTCGGCAGATAGCTCAGGTAACGGAGGCCGCTCTGAGTGGTCAGCGCCATGACCTCAAACTGGTCCTCGAACAGATCGGCTTGGTCGGTGATTTTGAAGGGTCCACCGTAGTTTTTGGTGCGGCCGACAACGACCAGAGTCGCCTCCATCTGGCGTTCGCCGGTGCGCACCCGGAATTTCGGGAAGGTGTAGCGCAGGACCTCCCGCGCGCCCTGCCACCAGTATGCCAAGATTCCGACGCGGGCCTTCAGCCCGAGGTCGACCGAGTAGACAATCATGCCGTCGGGACCGCAACCGGAGACGCTGAGGAAATACCGGGACTTCTCGGGTTGTTCGAGCGGCGTGGCCCTACCCAAGGCGATTTCGTGGACATCTGCGTGGATCAGATGTTTGGCGGCCCGCGGAATGTCCCAGGGAAGGTTGAGTTCCTTGGCTAGAACGTTGGCGGTTCCGCCGGGCAAGAGAGCTAGAGGGACCCGATGCTCGTTTTGTGCGGTGGCCAGGCCATTGACCACTTCGTTTAGAGTGCCGTCACCGCCGCAGGCTATTACCAATTCACGGCCGTCGCGGGTGGCCTGCTGTGCGATCTCGGTAGCGTGGCCAGGCCCTGTGGTTTCAGCCAGTTCGGCGTGGATGCCATTTTCTGCAAGGAATTTGCGGGCATCGTCAATCAAGCGCCGGCGTGTGGTGCCGCCGTTTCCCGCATTAGGATTGTGAATCAACAGCGCGTTGGCAAATTGCGTTTCCATGGTCCGAGGCACCCGAGGAGACTGTTGGTCCCATATCGTAGTCGAATCATTCTAACTGGAAAGTCCGATGGACGGGAGCCAATTGGGTGGCTTCCTCCTGCGCTTGGTGTTGAACTACCGCACAGCCTCATGCTTGTGGTCAAAAAAGACCGCCTCGAGGTCTGGGCCGAACTCATCCGATAAGGTGGTCTACTATGCTCAAGGGGATGCCTGTGCTCCAGCGAGTGAAGGTCTTTCCGACCCCGCGCTCTGCTTCCGGCACCGAATCGCTTGAAATAGTCCGCAGCAAACAGCCCGGGCTCACACCGCGGCGGATTGCTTCATAGCGGCAGCTTCATAGCCGCGAACCAGGTGATACAAAGCGCGATCGAAGAAATCGCCGACTTGGTAGTTCAACTCTTGGATCGCGTAGAGCCCCACTCCCACTAGGTCTTCAGGTGTGGCCCGGTCACCCGAAAAGTCCACCAGACCGTGCTCGCGGATGAATTTGCGCAGATGCTTCTTGGTCAAGATCAAAAGGTAAATGATTTCGCTGAAGGGAATTCCCTGATGAAATCGCGTGCGGCCCCAATGCTCGTATTCCTGGCGAATGTCATCTTCATTGGGATTACCGATCCACTTCCCAAGATTCTGGTAAAGCAAGGCAATGCGTGGCTCAAGCTCTGCCTTGGGAACTTTGCGGAATGATCGGGTTTTCTCGTTTGTCAGAACATCGTGCATAGCTTCTTGCGTCAGGGACTTATGGTGATTCTCGATGAGCTGGATCAGACGGGTTGCAAGCATGGGAGTGCCCCTTATGCCAGTGATGCTCGCCTGGGAACAGGGTAAAGACAACGCACTGCGTCACACAGTTTTGTGATGCGCAAGCCCGTGGCTGGCAACTTCTTTCCCTACCGGTGATTAGACAAGTTCTGGTTTTAGCACTACCGCCGTTGGCCTATATAATACCGTCTGTTTGCCGTGCCGAGGCGAGGTCCATATGGCGAAGGCGGGAATGGCGAAAAAAGACAAAGCGGCGCTGCGCAGGGAAGCCGAAGAGCTACGGCAGAAAATTCGGCGTCACGAGTATCTCTACCACGTTCAGGATGCACCGGAGATCTCCGACGCGAAGTTCGATCAGTTGATGGAGCGGTTGAAGGGGATCGAAGCAGCGAATCCGGAACTGGTGACGCCCGACTCGCCGACCAAGCGCGTGGGCGGGACGCCGCGCGAGGGATTTGCCGCCGTACGCCACGCGCGCGCGATGCTAAGCCTCGACAACGCGTTTTCCTACGATACGCTGCGCGAATGGGACCGCCGCGTTCGAGAAGGCACGGGCCGTGAGGAGATCGAATACATTGCCGAGCACAAATTCGATGGACTGAGCATCTCGCTGCAGTATGAAGACGACGTGCTGACGCGGGGCGTGACCAGAGGTGATGGCACGACCGGCGAGGACGTCACCCCAAACGTGAAGACGGTGCGTTCGATCCCGCTGCGGGTGGATGAAACAATCACGACAAAGTTAAAGCTGGCCAGTTTTGAAGTGCGTGGCGAGATCCTGATGACGCGCAAGGCATTTGAAGCGCTGAACCGCCAGCAGGAACAGGCCGGCGGGAAAATTTTCGTGAATGCACGTAATTCAGCTGCGGGTTCGATTCGGGTATTAGATCCTTCGATCACCGCACAACGCAAGCTGGACTTTTTTGCCTACTACCTTTATGTGAATGGCAAGGTGCCGTTCGCCAAGCACTCCGATTCACTGGAGGCGCTGAAGAAACTGCATTTCCGGGCCAGCGACGACTGGAAGCTGTGCGACGGAATCGAGGAAGTGATCAAGTATTGCGAGGCTTGGGATGCCAAGCGCGACAAGCTGCCCTACGAGATTGATGGCGTGGTGGTCAAAGTGAATGCCACGGGACTGCAGAATGAACTTGGATTCACCTCGAAATCCCCGCGCTGGGCGATTGCCTTCAAATATCCGGCGCGGCAAGAAACCACCGTCGTCAACGACATTATTGTGCAAGTAGGGCGGACCGGCGCGCTCACTCCGGTTGCCGTGCTCGAGCCGGTACAGGTTGGCGGCGTCACGGTGAGCCGTTCGACATTGCATAACATGGACGAGATCGAGCGTCTCGGCTTGTACGTCGGCGATACCGTGCTGATCGAGCGTGCCGGTGAAGTGATTCCTCACGTGCTGAAGGTCGTGAAACAAAGCAAGGACCGCCGGGCATTTCAAATGCCTAAGAAATGCCCGGAATGCGGCAGCGCGATTCATCACGTGGAAGGAGAAGTCGCGTATCGCTGTGTGAATGCCGCGTGCCCGGCGCAGCGCAAGGAGTCCCTGCTGCATTTCGCGGGACGCCACGCGATGGATATTGACGGGCTCGGGGAAAAAATTGTGGACCAGTTGGTAGACAAGGGGCTGGTGAAGGACGCGGCGGATTTGTACTCATTGGAACTCGAGCAGGTATCGGACTTGGAGCGCATGGGGGAAAAGTCTGCGCAGAACCTGCTGGATGAGATTGTGGCGAGCAAGAAGCAGCCGCTTTCGCGCGTGATTTATGCACTGGGCATCCAATTTGTCGGCGAGCGCACCGGGCAATTGCTGGCGGGACAATTTGCCTCGCTCGAGGAGTTGGCTGAGGCAAGTGAGGAGGATCTGGAAAAAGTGCCTGAAGTGGGGCCAAAGGTTTCCGCCAGCATCGTAGACTTTTTTAGCGAGCCAGCCAATCGCAAGCTGATCAAAAAGCTGCGTGACGCAGGCGTGCGGCCGACGGCCGAAAAACGCGAGGTGAGGAGCGACAAGCTGGCAGGGAAGAGTTTTGTGTTCACCGGTGGCTTGGAACGCCGTAGCCGGGAAGAAGCGGGCGAGCTGGTGCAGCAGCACGGCGGCAAAGTAAGCGGTTCGGTCAGCAAGAAGACCGACTATGTTGTGGTCGGCAGCGACCCGGGATCGAAGTACGATAAGGCAAAAGAACTCGGCGTCGCCATTTTGGACGAGTCCGGCTTCGAAAAGCTCCTGGGAATCAAGTAGGGAGCAATGATTAAAGCCGCGGCGAATGAGCGATATCTGGCCGCCGGACTGTGTGTGCTCTTTTTTCTGCTTGCGCAAACATTTCAGGAGATTGCCTATTGGCGTTGGATTCCCACATCACAAAGCACCGAGCAGGACCTCCTCCGCTACCTGATGCCAGTCGACAAAATCCGCGCATTTCTGGTGATGAGTTCGATAGTGTCGCTCCTGGTGGCCTATGTCGTGGTTGCGCTCCGTTACTACCGGGTTGCGCCGGTTTTGTCGCTTTTGGGGCTCATCTTTGGAGCAGCCTTTGTGGGATTTGAAGTCTCGGCCCGAAGCTTCGAGATTTTTGTGATTGGCCAGCGCTGGGCTCAACAGTTTCGCGCATCCTCCGATGCCATCGAGCGAGGCCTGATACTCGGTCGCTTTGCCACCTGGAACGAAGCGGCTCGTGGCTGGTATTTTCCTCAAATGCTTTCACATTTGCTCGCGGCCCTATCATTTGGACTGGCCACAATGAAAGATCGAGAGTCGTGGGGACGCCTAGCGACAATGGCTTTCATTTTGAATGCCTTGCGCTTGCTGGGACGCTTGTTAAGCACTTACGGCGGACAAAGCTGGCTGGCGGGTCTGAACGACAGATTCTACTTTCCCGCCGTGGCGCTCATCAACGGGATGATTGTCGTGTGGTTTTTCCAACTAGCTAGAAGCGAGGCTGCCGAGCCGGCCTGGAGCTCGGACTCCTCTGGAGGGGGAGCTAGTTGATCCGTCACGCAACAAAACTGGACTCGGAAGCGATCTGGGCCATCCTTGAGCCCGTGATCCGCGCCGGAGAGACCTACACGCAGCCGCGCGACATGAGCAAGGAACATGCCCTGGAGTACTGGTTTTCCGAGGAAAAAGAACCCTTTGTCTGGGAAGAGGATGGCAAAATCTTAGGAACATACTTTATCAAAGCCAACCAGCGGGGTGGCGGAGCGCACGTGGCGAATTGCGGCTACATAACTGCTGAAGCCGAGCGCGGGCGAGGTATTGCGCGTGCGATGTGTCTACATTCGCTTGAGAGGGCGAAAAAACGGGGCTTTCGCGCCATGCAGTTCAATTTCGTAGTGAGCACAAACGCAGCGGCGGTGAAACTGTGGACCAGCCTAGGATTTGAAACGGTCGGCCGCCTCTCGCTCGCCTTTGAACATCCGGTACACGGATTTGTAGATGCACTCGTAATGTACCGACGTATCAACTAGAGAAACTTAACTTCTGTTTGTCTTTGCGCTTCAGTCGGGATTCTCCATCGCTCTACCCGAGAGGTGCGACGAGCTGATCTGCCTTCCACAAAGTCACGGTATAATGAAAATGGCGGGTGAGCTGGACGATCGCTGGCTGAGTCCCACAGGGGGCTGGCGGGAGGAAAGTCCGGACACCGAAACCGCGCAAGCGGTGTGGGCAACGCGCCTGGTAACACCAGGGGACGAAGCCGTGCAAGCGGCGGCGTCACGGAAAGTGCCACAGAGAAAATACCGCCGGCGGAGCGTAACCCGGTGGCAGACCGGAGGCAAACCTTCGGGATGTCTGCATGGTTCGCGCGCAGGTAAGGGTGAAAAGGTGGGGTAAGAGCCCACCGCGGCGGCAGTAATGTCGTCGGCACGGCAAACCCCGCGTGGTGCAAGACCAAATAGGAGGGGAGGGCTGGCCCGGCCCGCTGAGTTTCGCTCCCTTCAGACTGGCGAAAGCTTTCTGAAGGAGAACCCTCGGGTAGGTTGCTCGAGCCGCAGCGCGAGTTGCGGCCTAGAGGAATGATCGTCACGGCGCAGCGCTGCGAGGCGAAGCGCCAGACAGAATCCGGCTTACAGGCTCATCCGCCATTTCTCCAATAAGTTACGGACGATTTTGGCGAAAATTATGCCATAACTGTGACATTGGTTTTCGCCTTTCATTTGCATATCCGCGCAGTTCGGTATTGGGCAGTGCCGGTTTCGGGTTTGGTGAGCCTGGTTTCTGAACCAAGATTCACTTCACTAGCGGCAAAATGATCGGCAATATGGACGGCAAGGAATAGCTCATCACAGATCCGGCTTGGATGGAGCCTATGCTCCCCGAGGAAAACAACCGTCAGCTTGAGGATGTCGCCTTCGATTTAACATCGAGCGCGAGGCTTTGCTCGCAGGCGAGGTCGAGCGAGGATCGGCTCCTTCCATCACTCTGGACAAGTTTCTAGCACTAGCGACGTTTCGAAGACGCAATTGGGGCTAATCGGGAGCTGACCCGAACACCGATTCGTTCACCCTTGGAGTATGCCTGACTTGGAAGACCTATTGATTCGCCGGGCGGTTATCTCTGAACAGAAGGAACTTGAGGATTTGCAACTGCTCGCATCCCTCACAAATATCGGCGATCGTGAAGCGTTGCTCGCACACCCTGACGCTATCGAGTTGCCGGCAGCGCAGATCGCCGCGGGTGGTGTATTTGTGGCGATATGGAGCGGAACGATTGTCGGATTCGCGGCGGTGGAACCTCGAGCGGATGGAGAAAGCGAACTCGATGCATTGTTTGTCGATCCAAACATGCGACGTCGTGGGATTGCGCGGTCGCTAGTCGCACTTTGCGCCGAGGTCGCTCGTACGCGAGAATCTGAGTTCCTCTACGTGGTCGGCAACCCTCATGCAAAAGAGTTTTATGCCGCATGCGGTTTCGACGTGATTGGGACGTCAGAAACCCGCTTCGGCAGAGGCCTGCTAATGCGCAAGATTGTTTAACAGCGGACGGCTGCCGAACGAACTATGCGGAGGCCTCCTGTCACAGGCATGCTGATCGAACGCAATCAGGCGAGAGCTCCGCACTGAGATGCAAGGGGTCGCGATGGACAATGTTCAGATCAGGCCCGCTCAAGTAACCGATCTTGATCAATTGGCGCGGCTGTGCGGGGCGCTGTGGCCTAAGTCTTCTGCAGAGGAACACGCCCAAGAACTCCGGCTGATACTTGAAGGGAAAGCTGCGTCTGTTTTGACGATGCCACTGGACATCTTCGTCGCAGAAGACAGCGATGGGATATTGGTCGGTTTCCTGGAAGCCGATTTACGTTCGCATGCGGACGGCTGCAACCCAGTACAACCAGTGGGGTACATCGAGGGTTGGTATGTTGTGGAGGATCACCGCCACCGCGGAGTAGGCAGGAAGCTACTTGCCGCGGCGGAGGACTGGGCACGCAGTCACGGGTGCGTCGAGATGGCTTCCGATGCCATCATCGATAATGAGCTATCGCAGCGTGCACACGAAGCCTCAGGCTACGAAGTTGTGGACCGCTGTGTGCATTACCGCAAGAAACTGTGAGGACGCGGAATCGGGACTTAGCGTGATACAAAGTCGTCAACGAACTCTGCGCTTCATTTTGAAAGGGCATTGAGATGAGCCTATTGAGGTTCAGATTTTGGTCGTTCTTGGTATTCATGATTCTGCTCGTTGGCGCGACAGCCAAGAACGCAAACTCGCAAACAACCTCAACCACATCGACAGGTGCCCCACTGCAATTCAGGAGTTAAGGAACGTCATCATTGACTATGCGAAGTCTGTGGACAGTCTTGACCTCAGCCTTGCCCGCAAAGTCTGGTCAACGGGCCAGAGGTGACGTTCATACATCCACGCGGGACAGTGCGAGGCTTGGAGCAGGTTCTTCACAATTTCTACGAAACCACGATGGGGACATTCTCTAAGCGAGAATTGCTACCGGACAAGATAGACATTCACGTGTATGGCGACTCGGCACGGTCAGAGTTCACCTGGACGTTTCACCCGAGGGTTACGATCAACGGACAGAACATCACAACGCAAGGGCGCGAAACTCAGATCTACCACTTCAGGCCTCGATAGAACTTCTCTGCTTGTCCATCACTATGGTTCAGTTCCTGCTCACCAT